>Ga0154020_10004438_pt1 | contig 16723 bp, 15 predicted proteins | sample Klosneuvirus_201_FD_109709 | JGI IMG/M metagenome (GOLD analysis project Ga0154020, IMG submission 109709) | Active sludge microbial communities from wastewater, Klosterneuburg, Austria - Klosneuvirus_20160825_MG | ecosystem: Engineered > WWTP > Aerobic digester > Activated sludge | place...
GATGGCTGCCTACAAATCCCGCTCCGCCTGCTATAAAATATTTTTTACCCAATATTACTTAATAAAAATTAAAATATTAAAAATTCTTTCGTTTCAAATAATACATAAATGACTGAAGCCGTTTTTTAAAAAATACCGGTAAAAAGGAATACATATATTGTGTATAATTCAGCAAATATGCTTTGTAATAATTCGGATAATTTTTTCCGTGCATCTTTACCACATTTACAACCGTTCTGGAATTTTCCCTCTGTTGAGTAAATGACTTATTCTGACCGGCTGTCATATATGTGATGAAATATTCTTTGAAATTATAAAGCTTCCCTTCCATCCCCATTCGCAGCCAAAGTTCCATATCTTCTACATGTTCCAGATTTTTATATCCGCCAAGCTTCATGGCGGTTTCTTTTCTAAACATTACAGTAGCATGTGTAAATGGATTTGAAAAAAGTGCAAAGCTTCTGATCTCTTCGTCAGTTTCCTTTTTCAGATATTTAAAAAGTTCTTTACCATCTTTATCAACTAAGATCACACCGCCACCGACTACAACATACTCCGGATTTTTATCTAAAAATTCCACTTGCATTTTCAGCTTATCTTTATGACACCAAAAGTCATCATCATCTATTCTTGCAATATATTCACCTCTGGAATTTCTAAGGCCAATATTCAGATATTCAGAAATTCCTTTTCCTGTAATCCTTGGGATCCTCATGTAATTTATTGCCGGTTCCCTTTCAGAAAGCTTAGTCATTCTTTCTTCAGTTCCGTCAGTAGATGCATCATCAATAATAATGAGTTCCCAGTCCGTAAAAGATTGAGAGAATACACTTTCGATTGATTTCTCGAGCATATCCACTCTGTTATAAGTAGGGATAATAATACTAACCCTAGGCACGGAATTTGAACTCATAAATTATTAAACGTGGAAGTTATCAAGTAGGGATTTAAGATAAAAGTTAGAAATTTTTTTGAATTAATTGTTTTTTCGGAGGATCAACATACTTGATTTGATTGCTATTTCCTCAAAAGTATAATTATTCGTGAAATGGTCATTTAGATTAATAGTTTTCAATTTTTCAATTTCTGAATCATCCGCAAGATCCAACTTTTCCGATATTATTTCAAATCCTGCATTCTTTATCTTCTGAATATGATCCTTATGTCTCATTCTGTTTTGATACATTATGGAAGGATTTAATTTTTTCCATTCATTTTCAGAATATAGCAGATAATTATATATACTTATATTATTATCAAAAAATGACCAATGATCTCTGTAGTCAATTGCATTGGACATGATTCCGCCTGGTTTTAAAATTCTGTTGCATTCTTTCAAAATGTCTTCAATATGAATTTCAGGAATATGTTCTAGGGTAGCATTTGAAAGGATAAAATCAATGCTGTCCGATTCTATACCAGTATTTCTGGCATCTAATGGTGCAATATAATTAATATTAAAATACTCAGATAATACATTTTTATAATTGCTACCGGTTACAGTAGGTACATTTTCAAACAGACAAAACTCATCTGAAATTTTCCCGGCCGTTTTATTAAATCTGTTTATTGTATCATTTATCAATTCGGGAAAAACTAGTTCACGAATATCTATACAAGTTAACTCATCAAATCCGAGTGATCTGATTCCAATTGGAATTACAAGATCATATCCCGAACCAAATTCATAATATCGGCTTCTTTTAAAATCAATGTTTCCGGAATATTTTACATAGTTGTCAAAATGCAGTTTTACAGTTTCGAGTTTAATTTTAAAATCTTCATCAGATATTGGAAGTGACTTTGTTACATGCTTCTGAAAAAAATAATTTATATTCTCCCCCTTTGGTAATACTGAGAAAAGATTTTGTATTTTTGCTTTAAATTTAAAATTCATAAAGGAGAACGTACTTAAATAAATTTATTTCTGAAATTGTTAAAATTGAAAAAAGAAATTAATTTTATAGTATCTTATTTTTTAATATTAATTAAATAATAGTCCTCTATTCTGGTATTATCTTATACGCTTTTATATAATCAATCTCCATTACATAAGGATCATCTGATCTATCTACTTCACCATTATTTTCATCCCAGGCTTTAATTGCTACATTTGCAATTATATACATAGGACCTGTTGGAATTCCCTGTGTAGATTCGAAAACAATTTTATCATTCAATTTCCAGAGTATTTTATCAGGAAAACATTCTAATGACCAGATCATCCAGTTATCTGAAAAGTCACCTGTGATTTCGTTTGACTTAACATAATAAAACGGTGCTGAATTATCTTTCTCTGAACTTGGATAATTAATTCCCCAATGTAAAGATGATGACATTGAATTTTCTTTTCTTCCAAAATATTCAAATACATCAATTTCCGGTAATCCGGGTCTTTCCTTTGCGACTAACCAGAATGCAGGCCAATATCCTTTTTTGTATGGAAATTTTACTTTGATTTCCCACTTACCATAACTCTGGGTAAATGTTCTTGCAGTGTTTATCATTCCGGATGTGAACTCAAACTGCTTTTCACTTTCTGCATCTTTACCAAAAATTGATTCTTTTTTTGTGATTATTTTTAAGACTCCATTATCAGCAAATACGTTTTCATCTTTGTACCATTGAAGTTCTTTATTTGACCATATCGTTCTGGTATTCATATCAAACATAGTCTGCCACTTTGATCTGTCAAATGAATCAAAGTTATCTTCAAATGTAAGCTGCCATTTAAATTTGTCATTTTTAACTTCCTCAGAGTTATTGGAAAGTATTATATTTGAAACAATTACAACTAATATCAATGGTAAGATTACAAATACTGTCTTGAACAAGATTTTAGATAATAATTTATTCATGATAAATAAAATTTAATTTTAAGTTTTAAAAATGGAAATTGTCTTATCTAAATTAGTTTATTTTTTCGGTTAAATTTTTCTCGCAATACATGTTAATTCATTTACCAATATACCGTCTTTTAAATAAACAACTTCAAACCCATTTCTGCTTACAAGTTTACCAAAATTGTTAAGATTAAATCCCCAGCAATGCTCAGGCGGATTTACATGATGCCATCCTGAAAGACCTCTTTTTGCTCTTAGACTTGTTGAGGACGGTGTCTTGATTGCAAGTATTCCATCTTTATGTAAAATATCTCTTGTTGAATCAAAAAAAAACTCAAGGTTTGTCAGATGTTCAATAGTGTGTTTTGCTGAGATACATCCGACACTGCTTTTTTCAATATTTATAGAAAATAAATCATTTGCCTGTATAAAATTTATATTCTCTTTATTAAATTTTTCACTTAACTCATTAGAGTAATCCACTCCAAGGACTTGCCATTGTTTCTTTTTTGCTAAATATAATATTTCTGCTTCACCACATCCAAAATCAAGAATGTAGTTTACCGGTGAAAACTTTTTAATTAGTGAGAAAAATTTTTTCAATCTATACTCTCTGAATGTGATCTTTTTTCTTATAGCAAGTTTCATTGCACTCTTTTCGACAGTATTATGTCTGACTTCATAATATTTCAAATAATGTTCATCTAGTTCATCTATTGTTGGCATAGGATTACTCCAGTTCAACTGACAGATATTACACTCGATTACAGAATACTTTGATCTTTTATCACTGTAAATAGGTTGACCACAATTTTTAACATCACTTGATCCGCAAGCTGGACATAAATTTTCAGTCACTTTTTTCAGAATTATTTTATTTAGAAATTGATTGAAATTTACTTAAATAACTTAAATAATAAAATTCCGAATTCTTATTTATATCAAATCTCATTTCAACAGTATTTAAAGCTTTAGTTTGTATTTCAGGTAAATTACTATTAACAGAATAGATGAAATTAAATTTTTCAAGGAAATCTGATTTATTCAATGTTTTAAATAAATATCCATTTTCTCCATGCTCAATAATTTCAGGAATCCCCCCGGTATCTGAAGCCAATACTACTTTTTTCTTAACCATTGACTCTATTACTACAAGACCAAATCCTTCCCAAAGTGAAGGAACGATAGTCAGATCACTGATTTCAATAATTTTTTCAATATCTTTATGGAACCCTGGCAAAATCACAAATTCATTTAAATCATTTTTTGAAATATAATTTTCAACTTACTTTTTTAAAATACCGTCACCAGGCATAATTATTTTTATATTTTTTCTTTCTTTAATTTTTTCGGAAAGTGCATCCAGTAAAAATAAATGACCTTTCTGTTTATCAAATCTACCTGACAGACAAATTAAGAAATCGTCTTTACTTACATTATATTTAATCCGCAATAAATCGATTTCATTTTCTTCCAACTGATAATTTTTTTTACTAATATTTACACCATTATATATCACATCAGTAATACTATCAAATCTTTTATCCCTGTTTATCAAATATTTTTTAACAATTTCTGATATGGCAATCAGATATGATCCCGAATATTTGACTACAAAATTATCTATATAATCAAAAATTGAGATTTTATTTACATCTGCTCCTTTGTGATGTGTTGAATAATTGTGACATGTCGAATAAATAAGTTTAACACCTGTTTTTTTAGCAGCTATTCGTCCATAAAAATCAGCTTTATTTAAATGAGTATGAACTATGTCAGGATTTAAATACTTTAAAAGTTTTTTCATTTTAAAATAAATTTTTGGATTGACCAAACCTTTTTCCATTAAATCAAAAACTTTTATTCCTGCTTTTTTAAATTTTTCTATATACTCGCCGGAATCTATTGTGATAACATAAATTTCCAGATCATTTTTTTTTGAAAGGTAATGAAGAATATCAAAAAGTAATACCTGTGCTCCTCCTAAGCTAAGATTTGAGATAATATGTACAAGTTTTATTTTATCTTTCAAAATTGTGAAATCAATTTATTTCATTTCGTAAATCTTTTCAATCTGCGATACAGTATTTTCGATTAAAAATTTTTCTTCAAAATCTTTTCTTGCTTTATCAATAAATTGAATTCTTAATTCATCATTTTCCATTATATATATAATTTTTTCTGAAATATCAGAAACATTGCCGTTCTCTGCAAGTAATCCATTGATTTTATTTTTTATTACTTCACTTATTCCACCAACATCGGTAGTTACAATTGGTATATTCATACTCATAGCTTCTAATATTACATATGGAATGCCCTCATATCTGGAAGTCAGAACAAATAGATCGAATGTTCTTAAAACTGATAATACATCTTTAGTATACCCTTTTAAAAATACTGATTTTTCTAATCCGTAATCAATAATTAATTTTTCATATTCTATTCTTTTCTCACCATCACCATAAATATGAAATTCAAAATCAAAACCTTCCTTTAATAAATTTCTTGCTGCTTCAATAAAAAACTCCTGTCCTTTCTGATATGTCAATCTACCTATTGTGCCAATAATTTTTTTACCGCTTGCTTTTTTTTTATTAATTACTTCTGAATGTTTAATTCCGTTATATACTGTGACTACTTTTTTATCTTTAAATCCAAACTTTTTAATGAGGACATTTCTGTCAACATTACATACTGTAACTGCATAATCAGAAAAATATTTTTTTAGTTTTTCATATTGTAATTTCTGAAAACTCATATTATCAAGAGCAACTGATGTAAAGTCAAGACCATGCCTATGCTCTATTAACAACGAAGTTTTTAAAATTTTACCAATCACACATGGGACTATTCCTGCCTGTGCATGAATTATATCAAATTTATTTTTTGCAATATAAGAATAAAGATCCTTCATACCTGACCATGTATGTTTTCCCGTGTTTTTATTATTAAAAATATAATATTTAATTCTGTGCTCAGTTAAATAATCTGTTATCGGACCGTCAATTGGAATTCCAATTGTTACATCATATTTATTTTTATCAAGATTTTCTGCCAATAGAATCGTAAACATTTCTATTCCGCTTATCCTGTTATTATTTATTGTCAGAAAAACTTTTTTCAAATTATTATAACTTTTGATCAATGAATATCAATTTAATAAATAGATTTTACAATATTGCAAAAATGTTTTTGAAAAATTGATTTAATATTATTTTTAACTTTCAATTTTAAATTGATATCTATTCAAATATTATTCTTATCAATTTTCATCTAAAATATAGATTTAATTTCTAAATTAATTACATACAAATTTAAGCGGGTAACAATTATTTTAAATATAACTCAGATATTTTCTTAATGTAATCAGCTTCTTTCATAAATTCATAGTTTTCAATTATCTGATTCTTATTATTTTGAGAATTTTTTGAAAATACTGAAAATGAATCAATAAGATATTTTCCTCCCCAGTTTATTAATTCCTGCGAATTGCAGTTCAGATTTTCTGCCGTGCAATATTCATTAAATAATTTTGCAGTCATAGTTTCAGCTCTCCAATGTGTTCTAATTCTTGCCGGCGGTAAAAAATTAAAGAAATATTTTCCAAGCTTTTTATATCCTCCTAGATTAGAATGATGTAAAAAACCGTTTCCATTAACGACAAGTTTTTTATTTATTTCAGTTATATACTTTTGCAGTATATTATTTTCAGCATGAACCAATGAATCAAATGAAAAAACAAAATCTATTGAATTATCTTTTACAAAATCCAGCGAAGTACCATTATTAACATGAAATTCAATGTTTTTAGAATCTCTGAATCTGTTCTTACAGGCTTCTATACAATTACCTGAGATATCAACTATCACTAATTCATTACATTGATCTTTTAAAAATTGTGTGATCCTACCATAGCCTGGTGCAATTTCAAGGATTCTGTTAACTTTTAAAAATTTTCTTAACCTAGGGTACAGCATCCACCACCATAGACTATTAGTGCCCCCCCAAGCTTCTGACCATTCGTCACCTGATTGTGACCAATCGTAATCTTTATCCCATTTTTCAAGATTTTGTATTTCTGAAGGCATATAATTATTTTAGTTTTTTTTAAAATAGTTTCTATTTTATATATTCAAATTTACTTTTGTTAAGATAGTTTTTATCTAAATATAATTGTAATACTTTTAATAATTGATTAAACTTTTCCTTTCTGTGATGTTTATATTTACTCCAGAATGGAAGAAAAATGATTCTGGAAATTATATTTGATAATCCTGTAAAATAGATCAGTGACCTTTTTAATTTTTTATAATTCCCAATGAAAAGTAGTTTACCTCTGTTTATATGGAAAACATAAATATTGTCATTTTTTTCATTATTCAATGATGACTTTGTTGAATGGAAATATTTAAATTCAGGTACACAAATATTTTTCTTTTTCAGAATATTTTTAAATTTATAGCACAACTCGACATCTTCATAATACATAAAATAATTTTCATTAAATCTGCCTGCCTGAATAAAATCACTTTTCCTCATCATCATGAATGCGCCGTGAAACCAGTCAACTTCAAAATTCTTTAACTCTATAATTTCCTTTTTTGAATTCAAAAAATTTATCTTGTCTTGAAGATTTGGTGAATATAATTGTGATATTTCCCATGAAAGAGAAGGGAAATTATTATAAAAATAAAGAACGTTTTTATTTTCATCCAGCATTAAGCCTGAAACTACACCTGCACTTTCATTATTGTCCAGATAATCAGTAAGAATACTTAATTTAAAATTAGATAATTGCACATCAGGATTAAGAAACATCAGATAATTTCCATTTGCTTTATTAGCTCCAAAGTTACATCCTCCGGCAAATCCGTCATTTGTGATTCTAAAATAAAATCGGACAGAATCAAATTCATCTGCTAAGTTTTCGATTGATCTTTCACTTGAATTATTATCAACTACTATTATTTCAGTATCAGCATCTCCTTTGTATTTAAAAATTGAATACAAACATTCCCTTGTAAAAGCAGCAGTATTATAATTTAAAATAATTATACTGATCATACAAAAATTTTTATCTTATTAACTATCTCATACATATCTACGAATTTCAATTTATCTGTAAAGATTTATAATTAATTATTTACTTTTTCTTAAATATAAAGCTTTAATATAATTCGGATTCAAAAACATACTAACAAATTTAAAGAGGTCAGAAAAAGCATTTAAATATTCTTTATTATCAATCTGATTTTTCAACTTATAATATCTGTTGTTCAAAATGCTTAAATAAGCAGCTTCACTGAGTTCTTTATCATCGTTATTTAGAAAAGGTTTCATCAGCTCAATATGATTTAAATAGATTTGCTGAGAATGCTTAAAACTTCTTGCCCAGCTATTATGTACTCTGTGTAAAATTAAATTTTCATTAAAAAAGAACATTTTTTTTGAAATGCAGGATAAATTAATCCAGAGATTATAATCTTCACAAAGATTAATAAAATTTTTTTCGTCAAATGGCTTATCATCTTTTAATATCTCTTTTTTGAATATTACAGAAGAAGGCATTACAATATTCTGCAAAAGTAATGTCTTTGTAAAAATCATAAACGAAGAATCAAAATTTAAATATTTTTCTGAAACTATTTTATTATCTCCATCTATAAGTCTGGCATTTGTACAAATAAAATCATATTCATTCATCATTGGTATTTGTATTTCAAGTTTAGTATCTATCCACAGATCATCGTCATCACAAAAAGAAATGAATTCACCCCGAGATTGCTTTACACCGAAATTTCTTAACTTAGCCAGATTGTTTTGTTTTTCCAGATTAAATAATCTGATCCGCGAATCTGAAAAATGTTTAGATAAATTTTTCGTTTCATCAGTGGATCCGTCATTTACGATCACAATTTCAAAATCTGTATAAATCTGTTTCAAAATTGACGTTAAGGTCTGACTCAGTAGATCAAATCTGTTATATGTGAGGACTATTATTGAAACCAATTTTTAAATTACTTTTTATTAAAATTTTTAAACAGTATAAGAAATAAAACTAAATAATTATTTTGGTTCAGAGTCAGAACCTGATACTTTGTTTAAATTTCTGGAAACGATATAATTTTTTATCATAATTTTCATTTCTTTAAATTCATGAAGTGATAAATTTAATAATACCCATCCTGAAATCAGAGGTAAAAATAACACATATCCGAATGTTACATTATAAAATGAAACAATAGTTATACCTGTTATTGCTATTATACTGGATGAAATCAGTTTAAAGTTTTTTAAAGAAAATCTAAACCCTATTTTTTTTCTTGTTAAAATTAAATTCATTAAAAAATGTATAAGATATGCTGTCATATATGCCAAAGAAACACCTTTTACACCAAATTCAGTAAAATCAAGAATATACATTGAGATCAATATAAGATTTGCATTCAGGATCACATCAAACAAAATAAAATAAAATAATTTGGATCTGGGTATAAGCCATATTCCTAATACCCATGAAAGTGCTTTAAAAAAATCCCCTAAAAACTGATATTGAAAAAGTGATTCTGCTACAACAAAGTCAGATGTATAAAGTACTAACAAAATCAAATATCTGAATACTATCAAAGTAAGTATCAATGGAACCATGACAAGTGATATGAATCTGATAGTAGTATTCAGCTCATTTGTAAGATCAGTATTATTATAAAGCCTAGCAATTTTAGGAAATGTATAGCTTGACATTGAAGTGAAAATAAAACCAAAATAGAAAAGTGATATATTTAAAACACTTTGAAATATACCGCTTCCATCTAATCCATATTTTTCAATCACCATTTTTTTAAGTAAAAGAAAAGTTAACTGATATAATGCTCCTGCAATTAGAAAAGCAATTCCTATCTTAGTAATATCTTTTACTATCTTATTATTGAAATTCAGAAATTTAAAATTAAATTCGAGTATCTTCAATTTATTGATCTTATACAAAGAATAAAAAACAAAGAAAACAAAATTGATCATTAAGCCATAGACAGCACCTTCAATTCCACAAAAAATTACAAGCGGTATTGATATTGAAAATGATACAAGAGAAGACGTAATAAGTAATTTTACATATAAGCTTATATCACCTATACCTTTTAAAACTGCTTCAATAATGGTATATAAAACTATGAAAGGCGTGACTATACTTAAAATTTTTATATAACTGCCATAAATAGTTTCATTAAATAGGAAGAGAGATATTTCATCCGAATATGTAAGGATGAATGTAACAGAAGCTATTACAGGGATCAGAAGAACTACTATAGAAGAATAAACAATTCCACTTAAAACAGATTTACCATTTTCACTATTTTGAGCAATCATTTGAGTGATCCCCATAGGAAAACCAAGCGGCAACAGATAAGTCAGAAAACTAATAGAAGAGGTAAACTGAGATATTATCCCCAGACCGCTGAGTCCAAGATAAATTGAATATATTTTATTTTTTAAAAAACCTGTTACAAAATTCACACCTGTCATTATCAGAATTTTATAACTGGCTCGAAAAATATCTTTAATTTTCTGATTGTTTTAATTAATAAATAGTAATCTGATTACTTAAAAAACCTTGGCAGTAAAAAAAAATGATTTTCATTAATAGGTCATGAATTTCCATTATGGTACCTGTACAATTTCATCTTTATACTTTAATGAGTAATAAACAAATCCACAAAAAACTGTAAACACGGGCATTACAAAATACAGCGGATTCACTAATACATCTTCAAAAAAATTCTGTACTATCAGAGAAATAATCACTGTTAAACATAAACTTAATCTATGATCATTCTTAAACTTTTCATTCTTAAACTTAAGGAATATTCCTTTTAACAATAGTGTGACTATGGTCAATGTCATAAGCAATGTAAACAAAACTCCAAACTGTATAGATAACTGCATCAGCAGATTATGAGGATTTGGTACAGGTTCATTTCCAAAAAAAAATTTCTCATTTATAAAAACCTGCTCTCCATTCACAGGACCATATCCCCATAGCATTGTTGTATCTGTTCTAGTAATGATACTATAAGCAGCAAGCAACAATAAGAATCTTGAGGCAGAACTGTCAACTTTTGCAGAAGCAAAATCAGCAACAACAGTTAATGCGACAATAGCGACAATGATACTAACTACAACAAACATCGCTCTTGATTTGTAAAATGTATAAAATAGAATCCCTATGCCGACACCTATATATCCCGCTCTGCTTAAAGTAAGCAATAACACGATAAGAAATAAAACCAGTAAAGAAATAAAAACCGGAAAAGAAATTTTTTTTGAAAAATATTTATAAAATAAAACTGGAACGCAAATGGTGTAAAACATTGAAGTAGTATTCGGATGTCCAAATAAACCTGCAGAAGTATGACTGTATTGAGTTAAATAATGAATCCCTAAGGAATAAAATATCAAAGATGCGAATGATAAAAAAATAGCAAATATTAATATCAGATTTATAAATTTATCAAATTTATATGTACTTAGTCTGAAATTTTTACCAAGAATAAGAAAGAACATTACAAAATTTATCACATAAGTAAGTAAAGTCATCAGAGAAAACAAATTGAAGTTATCATCAAAATTCACATAGAAGCTGGAGATTAAAAATGAAGCAGTTACTAATAGAAATAAGAATTCAAGCAGATCTGGTTGCTTAAATTTTTTTTCTGTGATATTGGAAAATGAAAATCCCATAATGATCACAGTTAAAAAGATGAATACTTTTACACTTATATCATTTAAGAAATGAAGCTGGGGAACAGTTATACTTAAAGAAAAAACTATTATCAAATAAATTAATATTAGTTTTTCATTTAGTTGAAATTTGCTAGACATTGATCAAAAATTATAACTACCCTTAAATTCTTTCCATTTGATCTTAATCAGAAAGAATAAGTAGGTTAAAAAACCTGAAAGGAAAGTAATTAATAAAACGATAGTAGCTCTTTTTGGCTTAGCTTTTTTATCGGGTACATTCGGAGGGTCTAAGATAAGAACAGTTGGTGTTTCTTTTTTTTCTTCAATTTTAGATTGTTCGAGTATAGGTATTATTGTAGTTAATATTTTATTTTGTATCTCAACATTTCTTCTAAGTCTTAAAAAATTCATTACTACTTCAGGTGATCCTTTTAATCCTAATACAGAGTTTATATCTGCAGGAGTCTCTTTTACTATGTTTAATTGATTTTTTAAAGCTGAAATTTTATCTTCCTGAGTTAAAATTTCAGGCTCGCCAGAAGAAATTATTTTCCTTAAAAGTTCAAGCTTAAGTTCTTCACTTTTTATCTCAGCTTCTAATTCAACTTCTGCTTTAATTGCTGCCTGAACAGTTATTTCCGGGGAAATACCAAAGTTATTTTGAAAAAAAGTCAGACTGTCTTCAACTTGCTTAAGGTCCTGTTTTACTGATTCATATCTTGATTCAAGAAACTCTTTATTATTCTTTGCATTTAAAGAACTCATTTCTGAATGGATCTTATTAAGCTGTTGAATCATAAAGTCAGCAATATCCTTAGCTTTTACAGGATCTTTATCGTAGATGCCAATTTCCAGAGTTCCTGCCATTTTATCCTGATTTATTTCCATGATATTCTTTCTGAAATACTTTACTGCGTCAAACATATATTTAAATTCTTCTTCTTCAATTATATTATATTTAATAATTGCTTCTTCAACTGCTCTTCTGCTGGTTAAAATCTGGGTGTATAATGCTAATTCTTTAGTCGCACCACCTCCACCTGAAAATCCTGCCAGGTCACCAAAATCCAGCGAACCAGCACCAGAAAGTCCCATTAAGCTTTGAAGTCCTGAACTTTGATTCGAGGTTCTTACAATTCCTGCAGAATAAAATATTGGATCGATTACAAATAATACAAGTATAAGAGATACTATTACACCAATAAAAGAATTTATAATTATTATTTTCTTTTTTTCTAAAAACAATTTTATGTAAAATCTTATATCGTTATTTGTATTTATTTCTTTTTCTTCCATTTCAGATTAAATTGAAAAAATAATTCTTCTGTATCACATTCATATATCATTTATTACTATCTCTGATTAATACATAAGTAGTTAGAAATGCTAAAAATACCGAAGCAATCTGTGCCATAAGTCCTATAGTAAAACTGAACGGCTGATTAACTTCTTTTGGGACATAAACAAAATCACCTGATTCGATAACCGCTTCATCAGGTTCATACCAGTTTCTTGTATTAAATTTAATTACTCTTGTATCGTCTTCTTCAGCTGCAAGGGCATAACCGCCTGCTTTTTTAATATAATAATCTACATCAGCTCCTTTCTTATAAGGCACATAACCTTCCTGACCTACCTGCCCGAATACATAAACAATATTTTTATTATCATTTATATAAATTATATCCTTAGCTTCAAGTAAAACATTCTGAGACTCATCATTATTATTCAGTAATCTATCAAAATCAACAATGACCCTGTTCCTTCTTGATTGTATGTCTGCAATATAATTTTCTTTATCCATTTCAGTTACGATCAGATCATTCGCCCTCAAATTTATCAGTATCTCGGAAGTATCTTTTGCTGTATATTCAGCATCATAGTCTCTGAATAAAATACTAAGCGGCAAATAAGCTTTTTCCTTGAGACCTCCTGCCATTTCTATTACATCTTTTAGTCTCGTATTCTTAAATGATATCGGGTAATATCCCGGTCTTAATACTTCTCCAAGTATCAGCACAGAAAGATTTTTCTGATAATTTATCTTTGATTTTACATAGATCCTGTCAAAACTCTCAATATCAAATTTTTTATCTTTTTCAAAATTAAGATCAATTGATTTAAAATCACTTGAACCTGCAACAGCTCTGTAAAGTACTATACTATCTGGTTCAGCGCTTACATCAAATCCTCTTGCAATTCCTACAATAGTTTCAAGATCATCCCCATCAGCATATTCATATGAGCCTCCAAGCTGAACTGCACCACCAATATTAATAAAATTATTATCAAGCTGAAGATATGGAATCTTTAAAAGATCTCCTTCTAAAAAAAACGGGTTATGTGAATCTTGGTTGGTCAGAAAATATTTGTAAATATCAACATTGATGACTTGTCCATTCTTTCTTATAAGTTTTATATTTCTGAGAGAGATCTGAGTATTAAAAAATTCCCTTTCATTGGTTTTTTCATAAAAATTCCTTGAAGTGTTTAATGTATCGAACATTAGAACTTTTAAAATTTCCGACACTCTTGTTACTGGAGATACTTCGAAATTTCCCTGAGTAAGACCTGATACTTTTATCAAAAATGTCCGGGGAGTATTAAGTGTAAAACTGACATCACTTGAATAATATCTTTGTTTTACTGCGGATACTACTTTTTCCTTTGCAGAAGAAAGTGTCAATCCTGCAACGTCAACAGCTCCGACTGTCGGAATAACAACAGTTCCTTCAGGTGAAACAACTATCGGTATCTGCTGATTGATATAACCATAGAGTCCTACTGTAAACAGATCATTAGGTCCGACAATATAAACATCCGGATCTATTGCACCTTCAATCGGAATAGACTTTGTAGTGAAAGTATTCTGACTGCCCATCTGATCAAAAATATCCGGTGCATCTGCATTTATTCCTGTATTTGTATTTCCTCTGCCAGACTGATTGAGAATTTTACTCATTGGATCTTCAGTATCTTTTTCTTTGCTTTTGAACTGAGCAAAAGTATAAGCAGCATTAATTAAAAATACCAGCAGTGTAAATAAAATTAGTTTTTTCATAACCCTAAAAATTCTTTAGTTTTATTTAAGATCTCTGAAGTTTTATCTTCAACATAAGTCTCACAATATATTCTGATCAGCGGCTCAGTACCTGAAGCTCTCACAAGCAGCCAACCATTTTCAAAATAAAATTTACTTCCGTCAAGATCATCTTTTTTTAGGATCTTCTGCCCTGCAATTTCATCACCTTCCTGTAGCTCTTTAGAAATCTGAAGAGCTTTGATTTTTTTCTCTTCAGTAGTTTTCACATCATGTCTCTGATAAAAGTATAATCCAAATTCATCATCAAATTCTTTTTTTAACTCCGTAATACTCTTACCATATTCAGCAAGCATTTCCATATAAAGAAGTCCGTTATAAATCCCGTCCCTTTCAGGAAGATGTCCTTTTATCCCAATACCACCGCTTTCCTCTGCACCGATCATAACGTCATCATTTATCATGATCTTTGAAATATGCTTAAATCCAATTGGCACAGTATCAAGCTCAATATTATTTTTTTCACAATATTTTCTAACAAGATCACTTGTCGAAAATCCTCTGACTACTTTACCCGTCAGTTTCTTTTTTTCAAATAAATATTTTATCAGAAGTACAAAGGTTTTTTGAGCATCAAGAAAATCTCCGTTCTCATCTATGATTGCTATTCTGTCAGCATCACCGTCTGTCACTATTCCTAAATCAAATTTATTATATTTCATATACTCGCAGATTTCTGATAAATTTTTCTGAACAGGCTCAGGTGCTGATTTTCCAAATGATGGATTTACTTCACCGTGAATTTGCTTAACATCTACAAAATGTCCTATTAAATTCTGACCTGCTCCGTACATTGCATCATAGATAACTTTTAAATCTGCTTTTTTAATAACATCTATATTTATTCTGTCTTTTAGATAGTTCAGATAAAATTCATTTCCTTTGAAATACTCAATTACACCTTCATTAAGTAACTGCTCAAAACTTTTCGGTGTTTCAACAGATTTTATATTCTTAAGCTCAGCTTCGATCTTAACTATCTCATCAGGATCCATTGATCCTCCGAATTCATCCTTTAGCTTATATCCATTATATTGATAAGGATTATGTGAAGCAGTTATCATGACACCTAAAGCACAACCAAGATCTCTTGCAAGTAAAGAAACAGTTGGGGTAGTAACAAAATAGTCAGTCAGTTTTGTTTTTATCCCTTCATTTCCAAAGACTGTGGCAGCTGCATGTGCAAACTCTTTACCCTGGAATCTTGTATCGTATCCAATTACAATTCCTGTTGATATTTTTTTATGATCTTTAAAAACTCTTGCTGTTGCAAGAGCAGCTCTTTTAACATTTTCAAATGTATAGGTATCAGCGATAATCGCTCTCCAGCCGTCAGTACCGAATTTTACCGGCTCTGAAATATTACTCATAATTTAATGAATGTGATTTAATAAAATAAAAAAAATGTAAAAATCTGAATATTCTGATTATATAGATTTCCCTTCATTTGTTTTTGAAACCCAGTTTTTTACATATTCGATAGTTTCATAGGTAGGTGTGCCCGGTGTAAAGAGTTCTCCAACTCCCATTTTTCTAAGCTCTTCAATATCCTGATCCGGAATAATACCGCCTCCGAATAACAATACATCATTTAGACCTTTACTATCCATTAGTTTTTTTACTTTTGGAAACACTGTCATATGTGCACCGCTGAGGATACTAATTCCAATCGCATTGACATCTTCCTGAAGTGCTGCCTCGACAATTGTTTCCGGTGTCTGTCGTAGACCTGTGTATATAACTTCTATTCCTGCATCTCGAAAAGCTGCAGCAATCACTTTTGCTCCCCTGTCGTGACCGTCAAGACCAACCTTTCCGATCAATACGCGGATCTTATTTTGCTGATTATTATTTTTTGACATATAGTTTGTAATTTAACCCAAATACTGTATTTCTTCAAGTGAAATTATGCTTCCATCTGAGAAGTCGCAATATTCTCCAAATCCTTGTGAGAATACTTTTGATAGAAATAAACGGAAATTATTCCAACCAAAACGGCAAACCATAATGTTGCAACTCTTATTATAAAAGTCGA
>Ga0154020_10004440_pt1 | contig 16722 bp, 19 predicted proteins | sample Klosneuvirus_201_FD_109709 | JGI IMG/M metagenome (GOLD analysis project Ga0154020, IMG submission 109709) | Active sludge microbial communities from wastewater, Klosterneuburg, Austria - Klosneuvirus_20160825_MG | ecosystem: Engineered > WWTP > Aerobic digester > Activated sludge | place...
GAAACACCCCCACAGGCGTGGGGAAGACACCAACAAATTGTTAAAGAGCGGCACTAAAACACTATCAGTTGTATTCTAATAATCCAGCATCTTCATACTAAAACTTTAAACTCACGGGCTCAGTCAGTATTTGTTTCTCTACCACTAATTGCAAACCAGAAATTTCGGTAAGATTGCGCTTAGTATCGCCTATGCCGCGTATTTCATAACCAGGTGTTTCTGGAATATGCCTAAAAATCATCAAGCCGCTTTCGAGCGGGCAGTGGTCGTACAAATAATCCACTACTTTTTTAGCAATCGTATCTTTTACTCCAGAGACGAACACATTGGGACGTGGCTCAATAAACCAGAGTTTCATTCGTCCGCGCACGGCAGGTGGTAAGTCATTGGCGATCACGACGAGCATTTTTAACTCCTAATATAGATTCAATGTCTTGGCCTATCTTACCCAGTAAATCCACCTCAATGACGCGCTGACGAAAAGCAGCAGATACTTTGTGTTTGTTGTAGTGCCCGGCCATTTCCAGCGTCAGCGAAAAAGCTAAATCAATACAAAGATATTCTTTGTATAAATCGGCTAAGTCGTACACAAACGGCAATGGACTGCCAGAATGAATAAAGCCGATATGCGGCGAATAACCCATACTATGCACAGCGGAACTTAAAATGCCGTAAAGCGCAGCATTGCTGGCCGTGAGCACTTGGTTAGTGATATCACCCAGCTCAAATTTTCCGGGTGTAAAACTGCGGCCTTTCCAGCCTACGCCGTACTCTTGCCCCTTTTGTTCATATAAAGCACGGACACGGTAGCCTTCCATACCCATCATTTCTTTTAAAGATTTTCCCACCAAATCTGCTTCGGGGAAACGTTTAGCGAACATGCGCCGCGCAACTTCCACTGATTTTTTTGAATCAGCGGAAAGCTTAATTTGCTCACGCATGTTGCGGGTATCTGCTGTTGGTGTTTGCCCGTTGGCGTAGAATAACAGACTGTCTTCTCCTACCCAGCACACGTTGCAGTTGGATTGCGCGATAACTTTGACCGCTTCATGAGTAATGCTGGTGCCTGGACCCAACAATAGGCAGTTGAGCGTGGCAATGGGCAAACGCACGACATTGGCTTCACAGTCTATCCACTTAACACTGGAATCATCGATTTCCAACCGCCCGCGTTCAAGGTAGATAAATGGATATTTGTCTTTAACCTGCGGCAAGCTGTCACGGGTAACTTTGATAAACAGACGGCTAGACGACGTCTTTGATGGCGCAGTTTCATCGGGCATAAATCAAGCTCACTTGGCGGTCACGGTAGCGCTTATCTTCGCCAAATTGCACAGGAACGTCATTAAGTGTAAAAACCTCATCCGCTTCACCTTCATCAACCGCACCGTGCAAAACTCGAAAATCTTCGATGCGTTGTTTTTCCATTGCAATTGAACCCGCCTGCTTAAGAGCTACTGTTTCATTGTCGAAGATTCCACGATAGATAAAGTCGGTTGGCACGCAATTTTTACGTCCGAGATAAACATCCCAAGCGGGGTTTTGCAGGGCTTGCGCAATGACTTCGGTTCTATCAACAGGCACTTCGAGCACCACAGCAAAAGCGGCATCTTGTAGATAGTAGCGGTAAGTCATTTTGGTGCCACCCCCGACCGCTGGCTTGCCTTCACTGGTTTTAGGAATCAACAAACTTGCCCATGGGTCTTGCTTGTCATAGCCACTACCGACCATGTGGAAATCGCGTAACAAGGGTTCTCGATCTTGTTTGAGACTTCCGTTTGCTGCTTGTTTGCTGCGTACAAAGGAGATCGCCGTTTGACCGAGTGCGGCAAACTCAGCCAGGAATTCCCGCTGCTCACCGCCAGCACCCAATGCTGAACACAGCAAACCCAGGACCCCAGACTTGGTCGGGAAAGCCAGCGTATCCCGTCGTCCAAATTTGGAATCGGAACCCCAAGATTGCAATGGAGCTTCGAACCACAGCAATAAATAGAGGTTATTCATACTGCGCCATTGTCCACGCACCCTGCAGAATGTTGCTTGAGTGCATCTATTAAATCATCGATACTGAAGCTATCATCCTGCCCGTAAGTGTATTCTGCTTGCTTACCGAACAAGCTGCCATGCAGCTTTTCTTGCTTGGCTAAATAGCCAGTCATAGCATCAATGCTGGGTTGGATAAAACCGCCATCTTTAGCCTTGATCGCTGTTTCGAATGGCACTTGCAGGCGCTGGCCCCTACGCACCAACACCTTGGCAAATTCCCAAGGCGATGCGCCCGACTGAGTAGCTTGCCGCGCAGTCGGCACGGCTATAAACAATGCTTTGGTGAAGTTTTCAATCGTCTCAGGTAAATTTTGTCCTGCCAGGGTTTGACACAGTTGCCCCAAATCCAAACTCACATAGCGGTAATAAGTCGCAGAATTGAATTCCAGGCTGCCCATGTGTGCAGAGCCGGGCTCGGTGGCAAGGTCATCCAGGGCGGTGAAAAACTCAACTTCATTGCTGACTTTGTGAGTAGAAATAGCATGGGAAAATGATGCGGCAGCTTCGACATTCAAGTCGGCAGCCTGTGCCACCATGCGACCAAAGAGTGCGATATCAATACCATCAATGGCTGGATTTAAAGCTTTTTTTGCCACTTTATGAGCATCTTTGTCTTTGAGTTTTTTAGCATCGAAGTCATGTTCTTTGGCATATTCGGCAAAAGCCTTAGCTTCAGTCATAGTAAAAAACAGCAACGTATCCTTACTCAAATAGGTGGCAAGCATTTCACCACAAGTATTGGCTTGCTCATCGGTCGCACCTGAATCAACACAAGCTTGCGCAATAGTGCTGGCAACATGCTTGGTGCGTACGCCCAGTTTTGCGCCAAAGTCGTGCATCGCTAACCGTACTGGGCGTTTCCACGCTTGTGAACTGACGCGGGCGCGTTGTACACCACCCACAATGGCGGTTTTAGGTGCACCCACATCGTCACGGTTGAGGCAAGTGACAGGGAAGGATTGCAGAATGTGAAATTCGATACGTACGTTTTTGAGTGGGTTATTGATGGACATATTGATTACCTTTCAAGTGAATAGATTGAGGCTTAATGTTGAACAAGGATTAAATAGCGGTTAAAGGAACGATTTGTAATAATCCAAAACCAAATGCCCGACCTCGTCCTATGCCCTGGATAAAACTCAGGATAAAACAATCTCGGTCGATGACAGTCAGCTCCCCTTTAAGCGTTGCGCTGCCATGCGTAATGGTTTTTCCCGTCTTTTCGAAGACTTGCACGCTGATTTTCTCCGTTTGCAGGTTTCTAGGATTCACACTGAAACCCCAGGATTTTGGCGCACGCTCCTTAAACCATTGTTCGATATCTTCGCACCCACGAATCGGCACGACTTTGCCAGTTTGCTTGTCACGCTTGCTGGGATTAAGGGTAATTTCAAAGGCGTAGCGTTCATGTGCTAGAAAATCTGAATGAATGGGCTTGATTCTCACTTCACCAAACTGCGGCGTTTGATGAGGTTTGCGATTGGACAGCATCAGGATTCGCCGGGTATTGAAATCACCGCCTTTGTCCGTATAGACAATGCCACTGGGGGTACTAGTTTGTTTTTCAGCATCCGAACGAACATCTTCAAACAAACCATAGACGACTTTGTGTAGGGCGTAAGCATCCTTGATATTAAGGATTTTCATGTCAGCACGACTTAAGCGCAGCACACTGGCATAAGCCAATATATCTTCACTCATTCTTGTCTCCCGCTGTGGGTTTACCGTAAAAATCCTGCGCCCAGCGTGCCTTAATGCGAAGCTGGCTCTCGTCATGGCTAAACCACAGTAAATCATCGAGCAAACTGGAATAGTCCAGAGCAATATTGCCCTTAGCTTCAATTAAGCTAAACAGCGGACGTAAAATGCGACAGGCTTCAGGCACGGAATCACAGGCTAACAAACGGCGTAACTTGGCTTTGGCCTGATCGCTGGCATTGCCATCTTCGTAACAACGTGCAATCGCTAGTCCGATTTTTACAGTACCATTTCTCTGGGCTTTTGTTCGGGCAATGGCAGCACCAATAGTCGCATAGGGTAAGCGTTGACTTTCATATTCTAAATCTACCCTGAAGCCTGCTAATACGTCCCAGCTTTGATACTCAGTGGCGGGGTTATCGGCGCGTTTAAGTGCAGCACGCAAACCATTGTCAGCCTGGCAGCGGTTGATGATGTAGTCCACAAAGGCTAGACTTTTACTGCGAGGTGCATCGGTCCTTGGAATCGTGTACCCCGTATCAATATTCATGCTGCCTCCTTAGTGGGATTTTTAAGATAATTGCTTAAATTAGAACGATTCTTTGCCCAGGAATCAAGCTGACGAGCGGTGTCATTAGAGCAATAGGTGTCGTAAGCTTTGTGGACAAATCGGGCGAAAACCGGGCGCATGGCACGGGCTTGTTCTGTGTCATCACAAGCATTCACCAACTCTTGAAAGCGGCGTTCGCATAGTTGCCAGAAAAGATTACTGGCTTGCGCCGCCTGCTCTTTGGCTTCCATGTTTTGGCTTTTGAAATAATTGAAGGTTGCCACATAAACGATTTTGGAAAGCTTTTCCAACTCATCCATTTCAAGTTGCAGATTGGCAAACCAAGTCTCACCCAACATACTGCTTCTAAGCTGAATTATCGATTCCACAAAATCATCGGAACCTGATACATATTGCTCACCTGCATTGCTACTGACCCGTAGACCACCCGACCAAATAGTAATGACGGGCATTTGCTTGATGGCACGCTCCGTATTCAATCTCAGTTGATAACAATTAAACCCTTTATTGCTCGTTTGCGAAAAGAAACTCAACAATGCTGTCAATAATCGCCAGGGACGTTTTTCAGGATCTGACCAAATAGCTTTCGGGTCTTTTGCAGAGAAATCGACGGATATGCTGGGATCAATACCCCCTTCCTTATAGCCAGAATGCGCGATCCCTTCGGAGTAATGCAAGCCATTTTCTGCCAATAAACAAAAGCGAGAAAGTGGAACCAGTCGCCCCATGAGGCTGGATTTTAATGCTTCGGCAATTGCACAGCTTTCACCTGCGGGCATTTGTTCCCAAGGTGCTATCCCCATTCCTTGAGGAAATATAGCCAAGTCGGAGATTTGTTTCCGGGTAAATAAATTAAGCCACAAAGTTTCTTGTAAAGAGTTGCCCTGTAAGAAATTATGTAGAAACCCCAAGAAACCAATAGATGCACTGGGTTTCCCCGTAGAGGGTTTGCCTTTGTCGTTAAACTTACCTTGATAACCTGGCGATAGAACGACTGAATTATCGGTTTTCTTGCCACCCAAGCCAAATCCCATTAACTGCACAATCAACAAGGATTTATCAGAGTCTGTTAAGCTTTTTTCAACTTGAGACTGAATAAGCACGGTCGTATTGCCAGTGGCAATCTCAGCCAGCACTGCACCAAAATTTTGTATAGCAGCAGCTTTGATGGCTGGCATCTGCAAAAACGGCCTTTCACCATACAAATAAAATTGGTCATGCCAGAGTTTGAGATATTTTAGGCATTTATTCGCCACCCCATCCGCGCCCAATTTAGCCCAATCATCATCATCTTCGGGTGTATACGCAGCTTGCGCAATAGCTAATAGAAGTTTTGTCAGGGCGATTTCTTGCACTGGGTTGCCACCCAATGCACGATATTCTGCATTACTGAACAATTGTCTTAAACTAACTTGTCCCACATCCACAATCGGTATCCAGGATTCATCAATCAGATTGAAGCGGTTTTCTATGGCCATATTCTGTTCCTTATTTTTTATTAGCTTGATAACCAATCAATGCATCATAGTTAATGTAATAGTTATCGTTAACCGCGCTATTATCCAGTGATCTAACTGCACCACTTTCATCGACCAAAGCTACTCGCAGCATGTCACTTTCATCATACTCAGGCTTACCCAAATAGAAGTAATCACCGAGCCACTGGATTTGGGTTTTGCTAATTGCTTTGGGGGCAAGATGATCGGTAACCTTTAATGTGTTTTGCATAAGCATTGCGCTGATTTCGCGCCATTGTTCACGCGACAAGGAACGGCCATTATATGAAATCCATTTTCGTTCATTATTGAGGAAAGTAATCCAGGTCCCTTGTTTCTTCTGATCCTGTTGGTAAGAACGAATCAAAAATACTTCCGTGGATTCCTGTTCACTATGGCGGGTTTGGGCTTTTTCTTCGGGGAGAGTTGTACCACCTTTGGATAAGCCTATTAACGCCAGCCGTTCAAGCTTGGTTCGTGCGATTTTCAGTTGATGCAGATGTTTCTCCATATATCCGCTTTCGTCTTGTCTAGCAGCGTAAGTTGCTTCTATCAAATCCCGAATCTGGCCGGGTAATCGTAATTGAGTGAGGTTCTGCCAAACGGCTAGGCTGCGACAAAGCACGTAAGTGTCGTATACCTTGGATGTTGTACCAAACGCAACTTCAGGTGTTGCTATCGCAGTGTTCAAATCCGGAGAAAGTATCCAGGCCTCTCGCTGGGCTGTTTGTGGGCGCACAGTCTCTGTATGCCGCCACAAACGCCCCAACCTTTGCAGGAGCATGTCGGTAGGCGCGATACGGGAAACAAGAAAATCCGCATCAATGTCCAGGGATTGTTCAAGAACTTGGGTGCCAACGAGAATTCGCCCTTGCTGTACGCGAGTTTCAACGCCACCTTTACCAAAAAAAGTCACCCAAGTATTTTCATTGGTTGCCCGATTGGCTTTAGTAAAACGCGAATGCAATAGCCCGCACGCTACGCCGATTTCGCTGGCACGGGCAGCGAGGTTTTTGTAGAGGATTTGCGCTTCGTTCACGGTGTTCTCTATCCACAATACCTGCTGACCTTCCTCGGCGCGACGCAAAACCTCTGCAATTGCATTGGCTTCTGGTTGATGAACAATAGCAACCGAAACATCGGGAATCAATTCCACTGAAACTTCTGCAAACTCTCCTGTATTGGGTTGCGCTGTGATTAAAGGATATGCAGTGGAAATTGGCGTGATACCGAGCAATTTAGCCCGTCGTTCTTGAGTGAGCGTTGCGCTCAGGATAATAACTGTGCAGTGTAGTTGACGTAGCGTCTTAACCAGTTCATCTAAAATCGTGCCGGTAAAGCTATCATAAGAATGCACTTCATCCAGTATCACCACTTTTCCTGCCAAACCAAAGGTGCGCACGAAGCCATGTTTAACGTTCATGACCGCCATTAAAGCCTGGTCAACTGTCCCCACCGCAAATGGTGCTAAAATACCGCGCTTACCCTGGGAAAACCACGCCCCACCCGGATTGCCTTCCTCGCCCATTTCAAACTGTTTTAACCAGGCATTACCGTGGACGAGTAAAGCTTGTTTATGGGGTGATTCATTATCTAAAATCCGGGTTAAAAATGCATTAACCCGCTCGTGGATTTTGTCGGAAGTAAGCTGAGTGGGTAGCGCAAAATAAATGCCTGTGGCTAATTTTTTCCCCAGCAATTGATAAGCCGCATAGAGAGCAGCTTCGGTTTTCCCCAATCCCATCGGGGCTTCGAGCACATACACACCGGGTTGATTCGCTGCCTCAATCAGATTGATTTGAGCCGCTTTGGGTGTAAAACCAAATACTTCGAAGAAACTTAAACCAGATTTTAGCTGTGGCTGCAAGAATCCTGCGACATCCAATGCCTGTTCGATTTTTGACTGCCATTCGCTATCAGGGTCTTCAAACAGTGATCCAGAGCCAATCCAATCAGAAACCGTGGTAAGCCCAGCAAGTACACGCGCCTGTAACGCGTCTTTCACAATGGGGAAATCGGCGCCAAGGACTTGTTTGAGTTGCGCTAGTAACTCAATACGTTGTGCTTGCCATGATTGTCCGCCAAACACTTCACTGGTTGCCTGATACATAGTCAAATTTGGCGAAAATCCATGATGTTGCCCCAGAATCTCCGGAATATATTTCCCCACATTCTGAGCATCCGCTGCTGCCTGACTTACGCCGCCATGCCCTCTCCATGACTTTTCAGCATCAGCATTAAACGCTTTCAATGCTGAAAGCACAGCCTCATTTTTTTGAGAAAGAACGGTATAAATTTTCTTCTGAAAAGTCGGGCTGACCTTTCCAATATCGTGAGCAGCAGCAATTAATTCAGCGCCATCTGGAAACAAATTTGCACGCAACCAATCAGGCATGCGCAGCATCATCGCGCGCGCCACTTCACCAACAATCTGACAGTGACTAAGCACCAACCGCCCAGGCAATACGATGTTCCCATCCGTTTTGCGTGATTTTGCGAGGCACTGATTCAAGGGTAGGAGTGGAGTATCTATTGATTCAGGCGATTGTTGTATACGGCGTCTAAGCATCTAATCTATTTACCCCACACCCAAGATTTAATCACATTCTTATTCATAACCGCAAATTGCTGTACTTTAGGGCAGAAGATTGTTTTGTCGCATTAATCATCAAACGGAAAATTCGTTACTAAACATTAATTGTTGCGATTGATTCTTGAATCAGCCATGTTAATGTGCCGTAATGTTCGGTAAAGTTCAACATAATCCTAACACTTGATTCTACCTTACCCAGAGAGCGAACCGATGGCACGGCACTACACAAACAAAGATTTCTTCCGGCAAATGCCTAATGCGTTACTTGCCCGGTATTTTCATGGAAAAAAACTGTTTCAGGATTTGGACTTCTCAGCCATGAAGGAAGGCAATCCGGCGGCGTTGTTCGATGCGTGGCTTACGCTGCCGGATAATCAGCGTAATGTGATGGATAGCGAATTTCGTGAAATTCTTGGAATGAGCTGTGAAAAGGGTTTTACCGCTATTCTTCATGAAGCCGAGTTTCAATTCAGAGAAGATGAATTCACTGCCTTAGTGGAAAAATTATCTGCATTGCCGAGTCATTATGAACGAGCAATGGTCACTTTTCTGGATCATAAAATATGTTGGAAAGTCGCCACTCGTTTCTATCATGCCGACACCTTGCCATACTGGCGCAAACGCAAGAATTTACCGCAGAAACCGGCTGCCGTGGATGATGGCAGCATTAAGCAGTTGGCGGCGCTCATCAGTAACTACTTTCATCATACGGAGGGGCGCGGCAAGAATTGTATAGTGGAGCCATACCGCCGGGGCGATTTGGATTATTTCTTTGCTTATCCAGAAGATTATTCGCAACAAAGCATCGAATGGGTCGATGGTCAATTTGACTGCCGTCCGCATAATCCGGCTTTTGAAGTGATTTACGTTTATTCGCGGAAGGAAGGGTCGCTCGATCTCAACTTCCGCGGTGCTTACAAAGCTATTGAACCGCTACAAAGCATGTTTGCCCGGGCGATTTTGAAACTGGATGGACTTCCGCCCGATCCGAAGGATACGCGAGTTTACGATCTTAGCCCGCTATTGCAAAAAAGCTTTGATTTTACTTTTAATGCTGGCAGTGGCATTGAGGAAGTGGTTGTCAAAAAATTGCGGCTTTCATCGCGAATCAAGAAAGGCGACCGGATTACCCTGGAAGCCGATACCGCTGAAGATTCCGATGCTGTTTATACACTGCTGGATAGAATCAAGGCTTCTTTACCGATGAGCCTGTATAACGTCACGCAAGTAGAGCTTGTTGCGTCGGTTGTCACGGAAGCGGATAAACCGGCAAAAAAAGTGACATTCTATATCACATACCCTAATTCTTGTTCGCTCAAATACGATGAATTGGATTTGAAATTGCGCGATATGCTGGAAGCTTCCGGTATTGAACCGAAGGAATTGGTGCAAGAACCGGTTGCGGCTGAAGCATGACGCCACAAGCTGCATTGGTAGAGCTATTGGAGCGGCTCGGCGCTGGTGCGGCTAAAGCGATTTTGATCAACGAAGATGAACTGACTGGCTGGCCGGATAAAGCGGTTGCGGCACTCAAAACACAAAAACTGCTGGTCAAGGCTAAACCGGCTGCCAGTGCAATTTGTCCGGGGTGTGAGCGTGAATGCGTCATGCCGGTACATATCATTCCAGCTAAAGAAAATTTGTCCGTTCGCGCTTTTATATCCTGCGATAAGCGAAGCGATATTAGCCGCGTTACCGTATCTCTAGCCAAATTGAATCAGTGGCAATGCACGATTGATTGTGTGTGTAAGTTTATCGTTAACAGCCTTGAATTGCGGCAAAGCAATCAACACACGGACAATCCCAATTTGATCAATATCGGTATCGTTAAAGGGAAAAAGCGAAACCAAATGCTTTGCTTGGAAGCCAATGGTATTTTGTCTTTAGCAGTTGGGAACAGTAGATTGCCACTGACTGAGTTAATCGAATACCACGCTGGCGCATATTCTCTCGACGATGTCATGATTCGCCAATTGGCGGATTCCGTGACTACGGCAGATAACCGCTACACGCCCAGCAATGCCAAGCGCGAGGTGCGTAAATTGGATACTCAAGCCATGTATGAAAGCTGGCAGAAAGAATACCGGGAACTGAAAAAGAAACATCCAAATATGTCGGACACTTGGTATTCAGGAAAAATCGCTAAGATGGATATTGCCTATGGCCGCAGTGTTGAAACTATCCGAAAAAATATGAAATTACAAAAATAGTTGGGCGGAATTTTTTCGCCCAATTCCGGTAGTTCATAACTCCATAATTTTTAACCATTTTAGTGTTTAGGACGCTCATTGCACCAATGCTGTCAAATTTACACAGCAATGCAGTAACTATATGATATTAATGACAATAACATAAGTCATTTTCTTGTTGTTGAGGCATTTTATCGCCCAAATCGCACAATTACGCTTCCTCTTGTTATCCACTACCAATCAGAGAGGTTCAGCAATGACAAATACCATCCTTAGACTTCCGGCTGTTTTAAAAGAACGTGGAAGATCGCGTAGCGCTCATTATCTTGATATTCAGCAAGGTTTATTTACGAAACCTGTATCAATTGGCTTGCGCGCCGTTGGCTGGCCGGAAAACGAGGTACTTGCGCTAAATGCTGCCCGCATCGCCGGGAAATCGAATGATGAAATCCGGCAACTAGTCAGCAAGCTCGAAGCTGCCCGTAAAACGCTTGCTTGAAGGAAGGTACGATGAGCCAGAATCGGGAACCTCCGGCTTTTCAGGAATACGCGGCGAGCATGCTTTCGAATTTGCCGTTTCGTAGGATGTCGCTGCAAGATCGCGGCCTACTGTTCACAATGCGGCTCGAATGCTGGGTTAATAAGCAGCTACCCAGCAATCACCACGATCTTGCAAAAGTTCTGGGGCTGCCAGTTGATGAAGTCACCGCTTCACTAACTGCTGCAATGGAGTTTTTTGAAATAACCGGCAATCTCATCGTTTGCCCGGAACTGGAAGACTACCGGGCGCATTTGGCGGAACGCAAGCGCAAGCAAAGCCAGGGTGGTAAGCACGGTTCCGCGATAACGAACGGCAAGCGCAGCCGGAAAGTTCATGCGGATAATCCGGGTGACCTGTCGAGTAATTCGTCGACTAACTCGCAAGTACCTTGTCAGGGTAGCGTCGAGTCCTCAGTACAATCCAGTACAGCAAAACCAAGTCAAACCCAGTTCAGCAAGAAAGGGATTATTGATGATCCGTTTGTTCGAGACTATGAAGCTGCCGAGCAGTGCACGGCAGATGATTATTGTCGAGCAAACGATGGATATTAATCAGTATGAAAAAGCGACTGCATAATCCAAACGTTGCCAAAATCCATCGTAACTATACCGTGGAAGAGGTTGCCGAACTGTACGGCGTATTCAAAGGCACGGTGCGCGCTTGGATTAAAGCCGGACTTCCCGTGCTCAATGACAAGCGGCCGATGCTGATTCTTGGCAGCGATCTTGCTGCTTTTCATCAAGCAAAACGGACGAAAAACAAACAGCAATGCAAACCGGGTGAAATGTATTGCGTCCGTTGTCGCACACCCAAAAAACCTGCTGGCGATATGGCCGATTGCCGGATTATCACGGAGAAAATCGGAAACCTGGAAGCCATTTGCCCGGATTGCGACAAGATCATGAACCGGCGCGTCAGTTTATCGAAACTGGAGCAAGTGCGAGGGAAATTGCACATCACATTACCGCAAGCACTGGAGCACATAATTGATAGCAATCAACTCAGCCTAAACAGTGACTTGAAAAGGGAGTAGTGCAACATGACCAAATACAACACCGAAAATGAACGGATCAAACGTAAATACTTCGCTTATCTGAAAGAAGCGATGCGCAATAGCGAAGCAACTGTAGATGCAGCCGCAAAAGCACTGGCGCGGTTTGAAACGCACACCAAGCATAAAGACTTCAAGGCTTTTCATTTTGAGCAAGCGATTGCTTTCAAGAAGCACTTGGCCGAACAAAAGGCACAACAGTCTGGTGAAAGATTAAGCAAGGCAACCTTGCACGCAACACTGACACAGCTGAAGCGTTTTTTTCAATGGCTGGCATGGCAACCGGGATATAAATCTCGCCTTCAGTATTCCGATGCGGAGTATTTCAACCTATCTGATAAAGATACGCGCATTGCTACCACACAGCGGGAGCAAAAATCGCCGACACTTGAACAAATCAAGCATGTGATCGGCGTCATGCCACATCAAACGGATATTGAAAAACGTGACCATGCTTTGATCGCATTTGCATTGCTGACCGGGGCGCGGGATAGCGCCATTGCATCCATGAAGCTGAAGCATGTCGATTTAATCGAAAACTGCGTCAATCAGGATGCGCGTGAAGTGAATACAAAATTCAGTAAGACTTTTAACACATTCTTTTTTCCGGTGGGCGATGAAATCCGCGAGATCGTGGTGGAATGGGTAACGTATTTGCGTGAAGAAAAACTCTGGGGTAACGACGATCCGCTATTTCCGGCGACTCGTGTCGCACTGGGTTTATCCAAACAGTTTGCTGCTGATGGGCTTGATCGCAAGCATTGGAGCAATGCCACGCCGATACGGACGATATTTCGCAAAGCTTTCAACGATGCTGGCTTGTCATATTTCAACCCACATAGTTTTAGAAATACGCTCGTCCGACTAGGCGAAGAAATCTGCAAAACTCCCGAGCAATTTAAGGCTTGGAGCCAGAATCTTGGACATGAGAAAGTATTAACGACATTTTTGAGTTATGGCGGGGTTGCTTGTCAACGGCAGGGGGAAATTATTCGAGATTTAACAAAACCTCAGCAAGCCACACAGCCTGATATTAATGAATTAGCAACAATGCTTGTAAGAGAAATCAAGGATCGCTTATCCTGCACTTGAATGATAGTCACTTATAAGTTACTATAAATCATGAAAATTAAAGTTGAAGAATATATTTGCTTGGATGGCTCAAATCCATACAAAGCATGGTTTGACAACCTTGATCCACAAGCTGCCGCCAAAATTGTTGTGGCTAAATTACGTTTGGAGCTTGGAAATACATCCAGCGTGAAATGGTTTGACGGCATCGGTGAATACGTCATCAACTGGGGGCCTGGCTACCGCATTTACCTTGCCAAGGACGGCGACACACTCATCATCTTGTTCGGTGGTGGTACTAAGCGCGGGCAACAGAAAGATATTGATAGAGCAAAGGCTTTACTCCAGGAGTACAAAATGCGAAAGAAAGCCAAGCCTATTGCCAGCAAAACCGAAAAAGCAAAGAGGTAATACACATGGCGCTAACTCGAAATTTCAAGCAGACAGTTATTGAGCGTATCGAAAGCGATCCTGAATTTGCAAAGGCGCTTCTTGATGAAGCGGCAACCTTATTTTTAAGTGGCGAACCGGAAACAGCGCGTCTTATCCTTCGCGATCTCGTCAATGCCACCATGGGGTTTGAACATTTAGCCGTGCTGACTGATAAACCCAGCAAAAGCTTGCATCGCATGTTATCACCCAAAGGCAATCCCAGCATGGATAACCTCGCAGCTATTTTTGATGCTATCCGTACACGTTTGAACGTTGCAATTGAAGTTCATACGGTTGAATTGGCATAGATAGTCCAAAGCTATCCAAACACGCTGGGGGTATTAATGGGGGTATTTGCAGAAATAGAACTGTAATATACCTAGAAAATATGGAGTATTGATGAGGTTTTTAAGGATGCCGGTTCAATTCCCGCCGTCCCACCAATACCAATGCCCAACTGTGTATGCAGTTGGGCATTTTTCTTGAAGTCCCGCGTACCTGCGCGGGTTCGTGCGGATTCCTGCGGACTTCGCCCCCACAGATCTGGCGCGGAAAAGTGCCCGTTTTTACTCTCTCTTGGCAAATCCTCGCTCCGAACTCGCTCCTGCGAAGTGGCCGAAGTCCGCAAAGGCCCCATTTCAAGATTATACAAATCAATAGGTTACGCGCGGACGAATCAAGCGGTTGATTTTTAGCATCGGCAGGCGGAGGAACCCGCCCCGATTCGGAGAATGGAGAATGCGGTTCTTTGAAAGAAAAATGACCGTGGATCGCAATGCACGCTGCCGCCACTTGGGTAGCATTGCCGGCTCCAGCGTGAGTCATCACCGGTTCGCAAAAACCCGCACGATTCCGGATGAATGCTCATCTTCCCTTCCGGTCACCAATATAAGAACCCCAACTCGTCTAAGTTGGGGTTCTTTCTTGGGCAATCGCGCGTGTTGCCCCTTGTTCTTGCCGGCTCGAGCGAAAACTTACGGACCTCGCCCAACGCCCCACCTAGTCGCTTCCCGTGCATAGCTCTCTCTATTCCAGCCATTTCTCTCTGCAACGCTCGCCCCCGGAAACGGGCCGAAGTCCAGAAGGCACTTCGCTCGGGACAAAAAAAATCAACAAACTACAAATGGCCGAATCGATCGGTTTATTTTCAGCATAGGTGCAGTTCATCGCGCGGCGCCCGCGCTGATGGATCGCTTGGCCTTTTTTTGGGACGAATAACTCTCAAGCAGGCTCTCAATAATTTCTAGTAGTTCGTTGAAGCAGGCAACAGATTCCTCCCAACTGAACTCGGGAAACTTGTCGTCGATGTGACTGACCTGCAACTGTAGGGTGCGCTCTTGATCGCTGCTGACCGAGTGAATGGAATCAAAGAACTGCCTTTCAGAGAAATGAACGTAACCGGAGGTGAAGTCATAGACTTTGCGGGCCCACGGATGGGCTTTCGACATTTGATCAACCAAATATCCGTCCACCAAAGCCTTGCCATCGCGACTCTTGAATTTCTTGATCGGTGTACCGCCAATCAGGGCTTTTGCCATCGCCTCAGGATCTTTAACGTAGGTGTACGCAAGCAGGCGACTGACGGTATCGAGTTGCATTCGAAGGATTGCACGCGCGCAAGCCATATTCTGAGCTTGCACCATGCTCAGCATGCCACTCGCCAAACTTAAAGATCGTTTAACTGCCCCAATCATGACAAAGTCGAGGATGTACATGGACGCGCCGGCCCCACCAAGTGTCTGCATCCCAATAGATGGAAGACGCTTCACCCAAGTTGCAAGTTCGTCAAGTTCTGCTGCGAGTGGCATAAGAGGGTTAACGTTTGATGTGAGGGGCGGCCGGTGCCGCAAGCTGAGGGAACCACAAGCTCAGCTTGTGGCCGTCCCGCTCGACGGAATTATTGAGAGTCACTTCGTCACGAGCTCGAATTGCGGATTCGTATTGCTTCTTCCACCGCATTTTCCAAATGCTGAGCGATCCAGGCATATCGATCCTGGCTGGTAGTGCCCGCTGGGTTGTAGCAATGCACCAACGAAGAAAGCGGCTTCTTACTCGGCCCGTGAGTAATGTAATCGAAAGGGTTTTCTCCGATCGGAGAGGTGTTCCCATTTCGATCCTTCAATCCGTGAATTCGAATTCCAACAACACCAAGTCCTTCATCCCAGGACTTGATGATCTCGTAGTTAATCCACTTACGATTGGCGGTAGAGGTGCCGACAAGAACGACTGTGCAAGTGCGGCCTTTCATTTGCTCTGCGACCCATCGTTTGATTTTTTCATCTTGGTTGGCTCCGCTAGCAATTGACTCCCAATCATTGTCTTTGGCGGGTTGGTTGCCTTCAATAGCCCCTATTTGACGCACTGTCGAGGTGCGCCAGCTGTCTGGCTGATAGTGAAAACTATAGAAACATTTCCGTGCCACCGCGTCTCTCCTTTGACGATTAAAGAATCACGTACATGAGTACAAGCATGACAACGGCTAGCCCTCCATAGTAAGTAATAAGTGTATTCGACGACGCGGATCCAGCCCACGTGTTACGCATGTCGTTGCAGAATGGCTTTGTGTCCATAGAAAAATCGATCTGGGATTCGTCGAGAGTCCGAACGTGATCGTATAACGCTCTGAACTTCCGCTCTTGACTCAGAAAATATCCGTCCAATGACCAAAAAATAAACAACGGAAAGTATGCGATTACAAAATATGATTTGTTCGCATCTTTTGCCGCCAGCGCAAAGAGCGCGGCAATCAAAGTTATGCTCCAACCTTTGAGTAGGAATAGGTTGCCTGCCATCCTATTAACTGCAGACTGAATGAAATCAAGATGCTTGTGTTTATTCGAGATGGAATCTTGGCTCATTGCTACTCCAACTACCTTCGGTGATTAAAGATGATGCCCAAAACAATATAGCTTCTATGAAGTCTTGAACCGCAAACGCGTCTTAACGCTAAGAATGATCCAGAAACTGCACCAAGAACTCGGTATTCCAGCGGAGTCTTTGATAAAAAAGCCTGTTGAAACGGGCTCGGCATAAA
>Ga0154020_10004441_pt1 | contig 16715 bp, 31 predicted proteins | sample Klosneuvirus_201_FD_109709 | JGI IMG/M metagenome (GOLD analysis project Ga0154020, IMG submission 109709) | Active sludge microbial communities from wastewater, Klosterneuburg, Austria - Klosneuvirus_20160825_MG | ecosystem: Engineered > WWTP > Aerobic digester > Activated sludge | place...
CTTGAAGCTGACAAAGATGATGATGAAGTTGGTTTTGGTTTTGATGATGATGGCGGCGACGAAGAAGAGGATGATTGACAAGTAAAGCAATACTTGTAAAAATTATTTCTCATAAAATGTTTGAAGTGACAAACCAAAAAACTGGGATCTATAAACTAGATCCTCCATTGAACGGCGAAGAATATATTTGTGTTAGTTCAATATACAATGAATACGCACAAGAGATTTGTTGTTTAAAAGCAACAAAAAACGATGTTGTTGAACCGCTAGAAGAATCTGAGTTGATTAAGAAGAAATTTTATAATCATAAAGATTATTTGAAAACCTTGGGCTATGAGGTAGCAGGGCTCTCGTTGTAGCGGGCATTGACACGCGCACGCGCGATGCCTACATGGTAGACAGAGCACAGAGCCTAAAACGTAGAAAGGTAAATATCATGAGACTCTCGAACAATAGAATGTCAGTTCTTCTCGCATTGACTGTTGTTGCCGCCGCTTGCGGTCAACCTAACCCTACACAGGATGATGTTATTATTCCTGATGTTGTGGCAGAGGATACATTTGTTCAAGCACAGGATACCTCGATGGAAACATCTGCTGACTCAGGAGTTGAGGTGGATTCTTCTACTGACTCCTCCGACGCGGCAATCCAAAACCAAGAAGATGTTTCTGGAGAGGATGCTTCGGTTATCCAAAGAGATTCTGAAGTCCAAGATGCTTCAAGAGAATATGTTTCCGCAACATATTCAAGGTCAGAGAGAGTATTGAGGATCATTTCAAGAGATTCAATTTTCAACACCCAGGCACTTAATCCACTCGAACCCTGTAACGTTAGAGAAGTTCCCGTAAATGAATCTGCGAACTGTAAGGTTTATAGATTCTTTACTGATGTTGAGGAATACCGCCGAACAAGCGCAGATTCAGGCTTGGCAAATATCACAATGATGGTGAATAGAACCACCAGGATTGTCATTCCAAAGTCTAGGATTACTTCATCAAGCTTGGGACTTGCACCGCCGCACCATTTCATTGGAAGAATAGAATTCCCAGTGGATTTGTCTGGTATTGATGCAGGAAGTTATTCCTTGAATATCGAATCCGCTTCAATGAATCATCGCATTCAAATTGCGAATGTTCAGATTATGTAATCTAAGAAAAGAGCAACTAATATAAAGTATGCCAAAAGAAAAACTCAAACAAAAACTAGACCTTAGTTCCCCAGTAAAAGTATATTGGAACTATAATAAGAAGATTTGGAGTGTTCAACAGGGTGGAAAAGTTGTTTCTCATTTAGAATCACTTAAATTAAAAAATGTGACTTTTCAAGTATCAGAGGCAGGCAGGCAAAGAGTTCTTTCTCAGAAAAGAAAGAATGTTCATGCTTTCGCCTGCGGTCGCATTTCTAACATAAATCCCAAAACTCGCTCAGAGAGTCTTAAACGTGAAGTTTGTTATAACCCTTATAGAAGGATGTATTTCTTTGAAAAAGAATCTAAAAGGTCCATAAGACCAACAGCTATAGTTCAAATTGTTCTGTTAACAAAAGATGGAAAGGTTTTTATACCAACATGATATCAAAAGAAAAATTGAAAGAATTTGAAAAGGATATACTTGATATACAAACAATAAATCAAAAAATTGATTTAAGAGAAAAAGAATATGAACTCTTAAAATCAATAAAAAATTTAGTGAAAACTCCAATAAAAAATGGAAATGAAATTTATCAGTTTTTGCCGCAGAATATTCTTGATTTGGCTTCCGAAGAAAGAATGGAACAATACAGAGGAGAGACTTTTCTATTAATAGAAAAAAGAAAGAATATTACTCATGAGTATAGGAAAAAATATATTACGGAGTATATTAAACAAAGACCAACTTTTAAAGAGTGGATGATGAAAAATAACACTACTCTTCTTTCAAATGTTATGGTTGGTTCCCCATACTACTCATCTGGGGATAATTTATGTGAATATGTAAGAATTGTTGAGAAGTATAAAACGACTGTCCAGACACCACCACATTATAGTATGTATTGGAAATATGTAGGAAGTTGTAAGAATGCCGAATATCTTTTGAGCAATATGTCTATAACAATTTCTGAGCTTGAAGAAGCCATATTTGTTAAATCTGGCCATTTATTTATTCCAAAAAAGAACATGATAATAAAAGCAGATTTTTCAATAGGAAAATAAATGAGAACCCTTAAAGAGCAAAAAGAACTTGTTGATTCAATTAAATCAGAATTAACAGGAGTCTTAATAGAACATAAGATTCAGTCTCTTCAACCAAAACTAATCCGAAACCTTTCACATCTGATTGAATTATCTAACAAACATAATATTCAATCGGAATTAGTCAAAACAATTGATCAATATAAATTAGTACATGTTAAAAACAACACAGATTTTTATAACAACATTGTTGAACTCAGAGGAAAAATAGAAAATATAAAAAAGAGATATGTAGAAGAACATATTAATTTATTGATGCTTAAAAATAAACGAATGTCTGATTTTGCCGATCGTCTTAAGGACTTTCGCGTCAAAGTCACGAACAGTAGAAGTTTGTTTTGGGTTTCTGAAGCACTGTCTGGTAGTATATCTATTAGCAGTTTTGAACTGTTGCGTGGTTTTGGGAATATACGAGTTCCACTTAAAACGGAAGAAAAGAATTATATTCATATTAAAACTTCTAAAGACGATTTTATTTGGTTTTATAATCCACAAACAAAAGAACTTATACAATGTTACTTGACGGAGAAGTAAAGAGGAAAAAATGATAAACTTGGTCTCGCTAACGAAAAAACACGAAGAGTTCTTAACGTTAAGAAACAAAACAAAAGGTTTGTCTGTCGATTTAAAAATTATTAAAAATATAAAAGCTCTTAAAAAAACTAAGAAATTGAAGTCTTTTGAATTCAGCACACTTCATCGAATTATTGGTGCTAATCAACTTTTTGATGACATTGTGTCTTACGAACAGTTTATTACTGACGAGCACAATACGTCTGTAGCGAAATTGGCAACCATGAAAAAAGAATTATTCATGGAATGGATTGAAGTATACAAACCAACGTTTATGTCGATTCCATCTCTTGTTTCGGAGATTACTTCGTATCAAAAACTTTTTAATTCTGAATTGACATATTTCAGTATAAATAAAAAATTAAATATTTTTGATGATGAAACGTTTGATGATTTGATAAGAGTAAGACTAAAACCAGGTAATCCAATAAAAATTAACAAAGAAGCGGTCTATAATCTTCCATACACAGATGAGGTTGTGCCTCTGGATGATATTGAGACCAAATATCAAGATTACCTTGTACTTCGGGTTACAGACAATTATAAATATGATGATTTCCAATGTGCTGAGATTTTTGGATATAATCCAAAAACAGATGAATTTTTCAATGGAATTGTTGAATATCTGACAGAGGAGCAAACATGAAATCAAGAAGATTCAGAACAGTTTTCGATCCATCCTACGAAAAACTAGTGAATGTTTTTCTTTCTGATGAGGAAATGTTGAAACTGTTGCCGTTTCAAAAATACAAGTTTCTTGGATTAGAGACCGTAAACGCGACAACAGTCAAACGAAAGTTTCTTCTCAACAAGGACACTATCAAGATACCCAGGATGTTTGAATCGAAAATAAAACCTGAATACCTTGAATGGGAAGAAACAATTATCTTTAATAAAGATAATAAATCTGGTATGTTTTCTATCCAGCCAAACATTCCACAAAACTTTAGATCCAAGGTGTTGTGTCATGGAGAATTTGAGTTTGTAACTTTGAAGGATAATAAAACAGAGAGGAATCTTAACCTTACTGTTAAGGTAGATGTTCCTTTTATTGGTTCTTTAATTGAATCTGAAGTGTTGGATCAAGTGTGGTTATTGTTTCACCACGAAGAAGAAGTTATAAACGAGTTTTATTTGATTTTCCATGAGCAGAAAACTCATGGCTTTATGCCATGAGATGAATGCAATTCATTTATTTGATCATTAATATAAATTCCTTGACCATAAACCAGAACCCCAAAACTTTCAAATAAACAATCTCTGTTGTGTTTGCTATACTTATAAATATGGTCCAAAGATCATTAAGAGTAAAACTTTCCTTGTCTTTATCGGACAAGGAAACGTTGCTTGAAACAATGGAAGAATATTCCAAGTGTTTTAATCATTACTCTAATTGGTCTTCAGCCAACAAATCAACCTCAAAAAAGGTTGCTCACGCTCAAACTTATGTGCAAACGAAAAAACTATTCCCTAACTTACCAACAGCATTAATTCAATCTGCCAGGGATTTGGCCCTTGAAGCCAATAAAAGCAAAAGGGGAAAAACAGTTCCAACAAAAAAGAAACACAGTGCTGTTCGCTATGATGCTAGAACTTTTACACTTAGAAACCAACAATTAACCCTTTCTTCAATCGAGAAAAGGGTTAAAACAATCATTTCCATATACGATTATGCCAAGGACTATTTTGAGAATTGGAAACTTCTTAAGACTGGTTACTTGTCAAAAATTGGAAAACACTTCTATTTTACTTTTTTGTTTGAATCTGATAAAATTCAAAAATCAAATGGTAATGAAACTATTGGTCTAGACCGTGGAATAATAAATGTTATTGCAACAAGCAACGGAGAATTGGTTTCAGGAAAACTATTAAGAAAAAACAAGAGAAAATATTTGTACTTAAAAAGAAAACTTCAAGCAAAAGGCACTCAGTCTGCTAAAAGATTATTAAAAAAATTAGCACAAAAGAGAAGCGGTTCAGTTTGAATTTTCTCCATTCCTTAACAAAGAGGATGGTTTTAGATAGTAATGTTAAAACTTATGTATTGGAGAATCTTTCAAGAATTAAATCCAAGAGATACAACAAGAAATCAAATAAAATAGTTTCAAATTGGGGATTCAAGTTATTTGAAGGCTTGTTAAAATACAAGGCAGAATTAAAAGGCATTAAAATTGAGTTTGTTGATGCAAGGTATACTTCCCAAATATGTTCTGGTTGCCAAAATTTGGATAAAGGAAGTAGAAGTAAAGGAAAATATCATTGCAATATTTGCGGATTGAAGATTCATGCCGATATCAATGCTGCAATAAATATAAGAAACAGGTTCTTATTAACAGGAAACCAATCATTTCCAAGCATGACCTTGGAACAGGGTGTTGTCAATCACCCAAACATAGAGCCAGTGATGGCAATTACAAGCTCACAGCATAATGCTGTGAGCAGTTGACAACGCACTTAAACAAGCTAATTAAACTTTTAAGAGGCTCCGAATAGATTTCGGGGCTTTGTGTATTTGTTGCGGCATACAAAAAAGGAAAATTATCCTAATGTATAGAATAACTGTTTGGGATCAAGTAGAGACAATTCAAGCTAATAAAGGACTTGAATGGTTATTTGAATATGAGTCTGATGCAATAGATCAGATTTATTCAAATATTAAAAACTATATTAGTTTATTTCTTGACATAAGAACACCATTTAAACTAAAAAGTTCAACGGTTAAATCGGATTCGATGGACTATTTTGGTAATTTGTATCGCTATGGAATAGATGTAGTTTGGGAAAAAAACAACACTTCCATGATTCAAAGTTATTTCAGTCTTCGCCTTCCAAGTCAAGATCCTAAAGCTTTCAAAGAAGCGGAAGAGAAACATCATAAACTTGAATTGTTTACTTTAAATGGTCTCTTGTATTCAAGATTTGAAGATATTAAGTTTAAAACTATTCCTCAAAACATAAAAGAGACAAAAGAATTGTTAGATCTGTTTTATACTTCCGTACAAAGAATAAACATGGATAATATCATGTTTAATGTGCCAACAACATATGAGATTGAAGACCTTACAAACATTGTTAAAATGAATGAATCAATACCGCGATTAGTTTAGTGGAAAAGGAAAAGAAACATGGGAATAAAAAACTGGGCAGATATAAAAAGAAAAACTTATTATTTTGATTTTGGACCAGAAAAGGGTTCTGTTAAAGTACATTTAAAAAGTAAATTAGATGCAATCGAATCTTTAAAAGAAAAACTTTATGAAGTTGAAAAAGAAACAAACTGGGAAGCTTTGAAGGCTGATCTTGTTCCGTTGAAAAGGAAGTGAGTTATTAATTAATTTATAGTTAATGATTATGAAATTCATATTTTTTGTTTATTGTTGTTTTCTTAGTTTCTTGCGGGATGCCGCTTTCACAACCAACAAATCTTTATATTAATGAAAGAGAGAGAACATTCCATATTGGAATGGAGAATAAGATTCAAATGAATCAATGGTTTGGAAGAGCAATCCCAAGTGGATTTGTTTCTCTTGAAGAAACACCAGGTCCAGGATATTGTAGATATCAATATGTTAGTTCGGATGTTGAGATAGATAGTTTCGGCGTGCCGTTTTTAACAATCCCAGTGAATCATTGTTACGGAAGGGTTTCCGTTATTGAACCAAATATCGATGGAAGGGTTTGCAAAGTTACTGTTTATGCGGTTAGCCAAAACAATGAGGTAGTGCCTCAAACAATTTTTTCTGTATGGGTAAGAAACCCATAAGTCATCGCAAAGCAACCAGTTAAAAAAACGTCACCAGAAAAGGATAAAAACAAAAATGGTTTTCCTATCAAAAGCATCTATGCCAAAAGAAGAAGTGATTTCTGCTTCTCTACAGTTTAAGTTAAACGAAGAGGAATCGCAGGAAAGAATTTTTTCTGTAATTGCCACGGTTGTTTCTTCCGAACGAAATAATGCAATTGAATATTTCGCGGCAAACGACATAAAAGTTATAACTGAAGTCACTCCTATTTTTGTTTTGGAAATCTCAAAAGAGATGATTCTCTTGATGAAAGACGAGCCGTTTATAAAACGACTTGATATGCCATCAACATATAAGTTGAAAAACGGACTTAAACTTCAATGAGAGAGAATCTACCAGGAGTATATTCTTTAAACGACTTATTTAAATCAACCACAGACTTTAGAAAGAATTCTTATTCTCCATATTCAAATTTCTCTGTTGCTTCAGGGATTATAGCAGCAGATGATAATTCTAGTTTTATTGTTTATGGAACAAATGTTGAGAATGCCTCTTATGGATTAACCATATGCGCTGAAAGAGTTGCTTTGTGTGAACTAGTTCAATATAAACCAACTACTATCAGCGGAATCATCATCGCCAGCGGCTCGGATATCCCCGCGGCACCGTGCGGCGCTTGTAGACAGTTTATTTCTGAATTCGTCGATGACTGCCCTGTGTATCTCGTCGCCGCCGACGGCACCCAAAAACAGAAGTATCGATTTTCTGAACTTTTACCTTTTGCCTTTAAGTTTAAGAAATGAAAATAATAAAAGTGAAAAGTTATAAAGAAATTCCAAATCACTTTACAGGGATTGTAGAATTTCCAACTGGGGACAAATGGTGGTGTAAAAATGGTCTTCTTCATAGAGAAGATGGCCCAGCGGTTGAATACCTAGGTGGAGCAAAATCTTGGTACCTTGAAGGTAAAAAGTACAATGAAATAAACTTGAAAGACTTTGTTGTTCTTGATTGTTATAAGGGAAAATATGACCTTATGTGGTATAAACTTCTTGGTCGAAACAGTATATTCGAATATCCAGACATTCCAGGTTTGATTGAGAAATGAATATAATATTCATAAAAACTTGGTCAGAAATCCCAGCGTACTTTACAGGAATTGCTATCTATCCAAATGGAGCTAAACAATGGCTCAAAGAAGGAAAGTTTCATCGGCATGATGGCCCAGCAATGGAATGGTTGGATGGATCAAAAGAGTGGTGGGTTGAAGGAAAACTTCACAAAGAAAATAGTCCTGCATGTGAATATGTAGATGGGCATAAAGAATGGTGGGTTAGAGATAAACGTCATCGACTTGATGGACCAGCAATTGAGTATGTAAATGGATCAAAAGAGTGGTGGGTTGAAGGAAAACAACATCGAGAAGATGGACCAGCAGTTGAATATGTAGATGGAATGAAACGTTGGCGCCTTGAAGGAAAACATTACCTACAAATAAACCTGAAAGATTATGTTGTTCTTGACCACGATAAGGGAGAATATGGATTAATGTGGTATAGACTTCTTGGAAAAGATAAAATAATCAAATGTCCAGACATTCCAGGATTGATAACAAAATGAAAACAATAAAAGTGAAAAGATGGAGAGAAATTCCAAAAAACTTCACAGGAGTTGTTGAATATCCAAATGGAGATAAATCTTGGCATAAAGAAGGAGACTATCACCGAGAAGATGGTCCAGCGGTTGAATGGGAAAGTGGATATAAAGAATGGTATCTTGAAGGAAAACGGCATCGAGAAGATGGCCCAGCTGTTGAATTGATATGTGGAACAAAGAGATGGTATCTTGAAGATAAAAACCAAGAGATGGTTTCATTAAGGAAATACATTATTCTTGACTACTACAAAGGAAAATATAATCTCATGTGGTATAAGCTTCTTGACAAAAATAAAATATTAGACATACCAAACATTCCAGGACTGATTATGGATTTTATTACTGTTAATACAAGTCCATACTATTTCGCATTGCACTCAAAATATAAAACAAAAATCAACACCGATCAAGGATCATTTATAAATGACAAGAAAAATCACAACATCAGAAAAAACAAATGTATGGTTTAGTTCAGACTGGCATTTGTTTCATGCTAATATAATCAAATATAGTAATCGACCATTCTCTTCAGTTAAAGAGATGAATTCTACTATTATAGACAATTGGAATTCTAATGTTAAAGAAGAAGACATATGTTTTTTCCTTGGTGATTTTGCGTTTCTTAAAACAAAAGAAGATGAGAAGCAACTGAAAGATATGATTCTTTCACTCAAGGGAAAAGAGATTCATTTTATTCGTGGCAACCACGATAAAAGCCTAAAAGGCGAGGTTAAACAACTTTTTGATTCTTACGGAGATTATTGTGAGATTGAGGTAAATGATATGCCAATTATAATGTCTCACTACCCATTTCTAAGTTGGAATAAATCATTTTATGGTTCTTATATGCTTCATGGACATTGCCATGGGACACTTAAAGACGACCCGCACTCAAAACGAATTGATATTGGAGTTGATTGTTGGAATTATTCCCCAGTGTCATTTGACATGATCAAAGCTAAAATGGGTATGAAGCTTGAGTTTATACCAGCAGAGACAGTGCAAGAAAGATAGCGTCTTGCGCCATTGACACGCGCCTCGGCAGTGCGCATGGTAGACAGACCATGAACAACGGAGAAGGTCTTTACAATAAGGCAAAAACAAAACTCTTCTCCTTGTTTGAAAAGGATGAAGAAAAACAGCCTGAAGAACATACCAGAGATGATAGCTCTTATTTTCTTTCTGATACTAGAAAGAGAATAGAGTCTTGGTTTGTTCATCAAACCTCCGTTGTTAAAGACCTTTCTGAACTTAAGTTTGATGAAATTACAAGAAAGTATAATCATTCGGATACTGTTCAAAGGTATATTGAGATCCATAAAGAAATTGAAAAAGAATTCGAAGATAAAAAACCAAAAACTTTGTTTCAAAAAACAAAAGAGAAAGTTTCTTCTGGAGCAGATAAGGTGAAATCTGTGTTCAAGCGAAAACCAAAACAAAAGAAATCATCAAAATGATTACTTCGTGTATCGTTGCGCCGCGTGTGTCAGCAAAGACAATTAAAGCCTCTTTGGAGGCCGAAGGAAAGAATGTCTGCTGGATTACCATTTCTGGTTTTAGATCAAAAGGATTGGTTATAGGGAGCAGCAAGCATATATTGTCAATGTTTTTTGATGATGTAGTTCACCCAAGTTTCGGGGCATCTCATAACCAAGCAAGAAAGATAAAGAACTTCATTTTAAATCATCATTTCAATTCAAAACATGAATGGGTTCTTCTTGTAAACTGCATTGCTGGGATATCTCGGTCTGCTGCTGTGGGAATGTTTGTTCAAAACAACCTTGGAGTATCCACTACATTTATTGAATCTTGCCATCCAAACAAACTACTCCTTCAACGTCTCGGTGTCAAACAATAAGAAAGGTAAGCGATGAACCCAACTCCTCACAATGAAACCAAGCAGACATTCTTTGACAGACTTAGGTCTTATTTAGCACCGTCTGAACTTCTAGACATTCAAGTGGCTTACACACTTGCAAAACACGCACATAGATCGCAAACAAGAAAAGAGCTAGATGGGTCGGGCAATCCAATTAGATATTTTGAACATTGTAGAGCAGCCGCTCTTGTTGCAATGGATATTGGAAAAACATTCAAAAGAGATGTTATAATTTCATGTTTGCTGCATGATACACTTGAAGACACACAAGAAATTAGCATTGAAATGATAGATCATCTTTTTGGCCCTGTTGTTGCAAGAGCCGTGAAGTTTGTTACAAAAGATGATCTGTTGGATGAAACATCATATTATTCAAGACTCTCAGAAGACCCAGTTGCATTGACGGTTAAACTATCTGATAGGATTTCTAATCTTAATACAATCAGTCAATGTTCAGAAAATTTCATCAACAAACAAATTGAAAAAACAAATCTGTTTATTGAGCTATCTTCAACCAAAGGAACAAATCCTCAAAACATTGTTGAGGCACGCTTGTATAGCTACTTGTGTGAATTGAACAAAGAACTGAAATCAAAAAGAAAACCAAATGAAGCCGCAAAAACAATATAATAAAGTTCCACAGATCAAAACAAGAGTCAATAACCAAATTAAAGCATCTCAAGTAATGCTTATTAATGAGGATGGCAAGAATATTGGAATGCAGCCTTTCTCTGAAGCGATCAGAATGGCACAACAATCAAATCTTGATTTAATTGAAATTGCCAAATCAAAAGATGGCGATCCTATTTGCAAGATAATGGAGTTTGGCAAATATAAATTTGATCAACAGAAAAAAGAAAAGGCTCAGAAGCAAAAAGTATTAGATATGAAGGAGGTTCAAGTTAGACCTGTAACTTCACACAATGATCTTCAAACAAAAGCCAATCAAATAAAACCTTGGATTGAGGAAGGTCATAAGGTACAAATTATTTGTAAGTTCTCAAATAGAGAATTTAACTTTAAAGACCGTGGAAAAAATATTATAAATGATCTTCTGGCTCTTTTGGGTCCATATAAAGTGGATCAACCTCTTAAAGAAAGTGAAAGGAAACTGTTGATCACAATAGGAAAACAATCATGAAACAAGGGCTGTATGGTTTTGGACTTGCTGCGGCAATTGCTTCGTTAATTTTTTACCTAAAAACAAAAACGGCTAAACAACAAAAGGAAGAAAAAGAAAATGGCGCAGAAAACAACAAATCCTGAATACCTTAATAAATCATTGATGTTTGATGAGTCAAAAGCAACTCAGTTTGTTTATTTTGATATAGACCAGTTTGCTTCAACAGATCGAGGCATTAAATCAACAGATGAAAGAAAGCTTCCTTGGGATAAAGTGTTCAATGCAAGGGTTATCGAAACGAATGAACATTTTTATAAGTGTATTGTGAAGATCCCTTGGAAAAGCTTGGTTGTGTGGGTACCAGCTTTTCTGGTTACTGGTGTAGATGATTAAGTCAGGTTTTTAACCTTTCCCCCAAGAGTTTCAAATGAATGTAATAAAACTCCTTTCCTTTCAACCTCCACCTGTAGAATACATTGGAATTGTGGAAAATCCAGATGGAACAAAACAATGGTTTAAAGATGGTAAACGTCATCGGGAAGATGGGCCAGCAGTAGAATTTTCAAATGGAACAAAATATTGGTGTAAAGAAGGAAGATATCATCGGGAAGATGGGCCAGCAATTGAATGGGCAGATGGAGAAAAACAATGGTGGATTGAAGGAAATCTTCACCGAGAAGATGGGCCAGCAATTGAAAAATATAATGGAATTAAATGTTGGTATAAAAACGGCAAACGTCATCGACTTGATGGACCAGCAGTTGAATGGGTAAATGGAGAAAAAAATGGTATCTTGAAGGGCAGTTTTTTTCTGAAAAAGTCTGGAAAGAAAAGGTCGAGAAACTCAAGGAGTCAAAAGTGGAAGTTTTGAAACTGAAGAATGGTGAGGGTAGACCTGATAATTTCACTGGGATTGTTGAATATCCAGGTGGAACCAAATCTTGGTTTAAAGATGGGTTGTACCATCGAGAAGATGGTCCAGCATGTGAGTATTCAAATGGAATTAAATGTTGGTATAAAAACGGCAAACGTCATCGACTTGATGGACCAGCAGTTGAATGGGTAAATGGAGAAAAACAATGGTATCTTGAAGGGCAGTTTTTTTCTGAAAAAGTCTGGAAAGAAAAGGTCGAGAAACTCAAGGAGTCAAAAGTGGAAACCCTCAAAGTAAAGAGCACTTCAGAAGTTCCAAAAAACTTTACTGGAATTGTTGAATATCCGAATGGAGACAAATCTTGGTATAAAGAAGGAAGACGGCATAGAGAAGATGGACCTGCGATTGAATACCAAGATGGACATAAAGAATGGTGGGTTGAAGGAACTCTTCTAAGAAAAGAACCATCTCATGTAGGAACTATAGAAATGAACACAAATAAGATAACTCACCAAGAGCAAATTAATTCAGTGTATATAGATGATCCTAGTTTAATTAATGGAATTGATTGGCTCAAATGGACTAAAGACAACAAATACACTGGAACTGCGGTTGCTTCTAATGGAGCGACTCATTGGTTTAAAGATGGTAAACGTCATCGAGAAGACGGGCCAGCTTCTATGTTTCCAGAAGGCGTGGAATATTACCTTAATGGAATAGGTAGAACCAAAGAAGAGTTTATGAAATTAACTCAACGAAAACAAGAAAATGGTAACCCTAAAGGCACTTCTGTTTCGAATCCAAAAGAAACGGAAAACCTGGATGTAGCTGAAAAGCCAACTTTTATTACTCAAGCGAAAGTGGATTTGAGACAAGCTGGCATCAGAATTGCATGCAGAAAATCTGTTTCTGTTGTTAAAGAAACATTGATAAACCTGCTTTCACTTGGAAAAACAAACAAAGAAACAAAATCAATTCGAGCTGGGATAACGTCTTTGTTTGAATCTGAGTATGGTAAAGGACTTATTGGTTATCTCATGGGTCAACTGTTGCCGATCGTGAAAGAGAAATTCCCAGAGAAATATCAGCCTGTAATGGAGGAGCTAGCGACAGAATTTAGAGTCGAGGGTATTGCGGTTGCGGGCGGGGAGGCATTGACAGCGTTGGGCGGGCTGCTTACGCTAGCCAAGGGCGGATTGATGGAGTCAATGAATTCTTTACTAGAAGACACAACCGAGAAGATCCGTATCCTTGATGATAAAGAAACTTTGAATGAATTAAACGCGAACAAAAATATTAAAGAAGAAGAATTGATTGAAGTTTCAAAAAATAAAAAGGAAGAGAAAACTAAGTAAAAATGACCACTGAAAATAAAACGGCTGTTGTTATCTACCCAGCAGAAAAACTAGAAGACCTTAAATCAAAGGTTGAAATAGACCAAACTTGGGGTCCGCAACATTTTAACAAAGAAGAGAATCTTGATGTTGTTAAAACTCATAAAATGAATGATGTGTTGAAAGCATCTCTTGAAACTGAAGGCTATACTATTCGTTACTATGAAGAACATAGTCGTGTGGCAGAAACAAACAGCTAAACTTTCAAGGTGAAAAATGAAGTTTGAAAATGGCATCTCTGTGGTGGGAAGGTTTTTTACTTTTTTCGCCGCATTTGAGCAAGTAAACGACTTTCATAGAAAGCTGATTGGTTATTTTCTCACAAAAGAAAAAGCTGATGAAGCTGTTGAAGGAAAAGGTTGGTTTAGTGACCGCGGAGAAGTAGAAGAAATTCGCGGTATCTTAACTGAAGATGGAAGATTCTTTCTTTTTGATTTCCAATCTTCAGAAGATATGACCAAAGCCTACAAGCAAGCTTTGGAAACAGAACAAAACCCTGTTCGAGATTATCCTAAAATGTTTTAAACAAAAACAATCTCGTTTCTATCCATAACAACAACAACAACAACAACTCTCACAAGAAAGACAAAAAAATGGCAAATCTCGTTCGTGAACTTCCATTCGGCACCACCATTGAAGGAAAGAAGAATGGAGCTTTCGTTGCAATGACATTGAGGTCAAAGCTTTACAAGAACTATGGTGATCCAAACGTAGATCCCGAACAAGTTGTTGACATTGTTGTGATGTGTCAGCGTTGGGATGGTCTCCAAGGATTGATTGGAGGTTTTGTTGATCCTGGTGAATCAATCGAAGACTGCGCGGTTAGGGAGGTTTTGGAGGAAGTAAGCTTCCCTCTCCAAAAGCAATTCCTTGAACCTCTCGCAACGCATGAACTTAACAGGGTTGTTGTTCACGCTTTTCATGTGAATCTTTCAAAGGATGGAGAGTTGTGGGCCGACCATGATGTTAAAAATTTGTTTCGGGGCATGTCATATGCCAAACATTTGGTCGTAGAGGGTAATCCGATCTTTGTTCATATGAAAACATATGATAAGTGGGGAAAGGGTTTTAAGAACACAATCAATTCAAACACACTTGCTTCGGCAGTAAAAGAAGAGTTGGAAATTCTTGCGGCGAAGCTGGGTATTCCAATTGAATACCCAAGTGCTTGAGTATTAGAAAACAAAAGCAAATGGCTCAATCTTTCGTTAAGGTTGGGCTTTTTGTGTTTAATCTGCAAAAAGGAAAGTAAATGATAGAAATACTAAAGTTTGACGAAACAAAAGATACTACAAAAGATGGTAGAATAATTTCAGTATATAGATTTGAATATGACCAAAAGCTACTTCATGAACTAATCGAAGAAGGTCGTGTTCCGCCTGGATTTACTGGGACTATAGAAATAAAAACTAAGAATCAAGAATTTGATCTGGTTCGAATAGTAAATGGGCTTATTGGTTCGGACGACGGACCCGCAATTGAAATTCCAAGATATAATCAGCGGTATTTTTTCATAAAAGGAAAGAAGACAACACAGAAAGCCTGGAAAGAAACAAAAAGACTGAAAGGGACAACAGTAAGTTTCCCAGTTGTGTTGGATCCAAATTTTTCAATGACCGCCGAGCAAGAAAACGCCTACGGTGTGCTTATTTCTATGGGACCGCTAAAATGGAAACTTGATATTCAGAAACTCTATTGGGTAGTAAATGAAACAACCAAGGAATTTTGGGGATTAGAAAAAAGCGAACTCTTATCAAGACGAGAAACAACTGTTTTTAACAGTCAATCCGAAAAGTATTTTAAAGATGATTTGTATACTAAAACGTTACTAACAGATCTTAATCATATTTTATTAGACCAACTTTCTAAATTCAATAATCAATATCGAGGAAATCCATAAAATGAGTTCAGTAATAGAAATACAAGTTCCACACTTTTATTATCATCCACGAGGTCCATCTTCTTGTGAAGATTTTAAAAAGAACAATAAAATTCCACAAAACTATACAGGAGTAGTAGATTGTAAACTTCCCAATGGGGAATCTGAAACCATTAGTTTTGTTGGTGGTCAACTTTCAAGCGAAGAAAACGGGAAAAACGGTTATTATGTTTTAGGCCATAGTGTCGCAAAGATAAGATGGAAAAACTTTAAACAAAAGTTTAACAAAACAACTGTTGATGATACAAAACCTTATGTCTTAACTTGTATTGAGTGGAATCCAAATCACACGGAAGGAAACATCGTAATAATTGGAGACGTTATATTTCGAATGCGGCAAGAACATTTAATTTGGGTCTATAATAAAAAAACCCAACAAGCTTGGGCAGTTAGTGAAGATCATTATATTGATCAACATTTTTCAAAAAATATCGCGACTCTTAAAAAGTATCAAAGTCTAACAGCTACTATTCGTGTTGGTCTTGAGGAAATTAAACAGATATTAATTCAGCAAATTTCTGAACAGAAGCAGTAACAAAGAGAGAAAACGAAATGGCAATAACAAAACATAAAGAACTATACAAAAAAGATTCAAATCAAAACACAAGAGTTTGGTGGATTGAATCAGAGGAAAATAAATACAGAATGCACTCTGGGGTTCTTAATGGTCAAATTGTTGTATCGGAGTGGACTACTTGCGAAGGAAAGAATATTGGCAAGAAAAACGAATCTTCTCCTTCAGAGCAGTGTTTGTTGGAAGTTGCGGCAAACTACAAAAAGAAACTAGCTCAAGGAAACTATAAAGATTCTTTAGATGAAGAGTCCCTTGAGAAAGACAACTACATAAAGCCAATGTTGGCGAAAGAATACGGTGAAGACTACACATGTGTGGAAAAAGATTTTTCACAAAACATTGTGTTTTCCCAGAGTAAGTATGACGGGTGTTTTTCGTATGATACATTAATAGCTTGTGCGGATGGTAAAGAAATTGAAATAGGTAAAATTGTTGAGAATAGGCTTTGCGTTAATGTTTTAAGTGTTAATATTGAAACTATGCAAATAGAAGAGAAAGAAATACTTTCTTTTATGTCTTTTGATGAATCAGAAGAATGGGTTGAGCTTGAATTTGAAAATGGCACAAAAATACGAACAACTATTAACCATCAATTTTGGTCAGAATCTAGAAAAGATTGGGTATCTGTAAAAGATTTTAAATTAAATGAAGATTGTTTGTTGTTAGATATATAATGTATAAATGGCAAAAACAATAGCAGAATTTGAGGCTTTAATACCAGATTTAGAAC
>Ga0154020_10004442_pt1 | contig 16713 bp, 24 predicted proteins | sample Klosneuvirus_201_FD_109709 | JGI IMG/M metagenome (GOLD analysis project Ga0154020, IMG submission 109709) | Active sludge microbial communities from wastewater, Klosterneuburg, Austria - Klosneuvirus_20160825_MG | ecosystem: Engineered > WWTP > Aerobic digester > Activated sludge | place...
AATATCAATATTATTAAATTTAAGAGGCGTGGCGCAAAAGAAGCGAGGGCGGACCTGTCAGAATTGATTCTCGTCAGCAGACCCCAGTTCAGCACGAAATTCGCCTTGAGCTCGGCTACGGTCCTCGAACGCTCCTCCGAAGATAGAGTAGTGAGAAGTCGGTCGACCACAGTCTCAATGGGAGTATTGTCGTTCATCGTTAAAGCGAATGACGAGGCCACCGCTCACTTTTTCCTGCGCCAGTAAATTTCTTGAACGGCCAGGAGCAGCGGTTGATGCAGAGATTATTCCGCTCAAATTGCCCCTCGCCGCAGTGAAAACATCATTCATTTTCTCGTTTGGATTTGTGGGAATGGTGGATATATTTGCTATGAAGGGGGTTCAGGAGACTTTGAAGTATGAAATCCTAATCCCCCCGGGGCCGAGCTCGACGAATTGGCATGTTCGAATATTTCTCCCTCTTCGACCTCAACGGTGAACAGCCGCTGCCCGGTCCTTGAACACAATTGCCATTTTCATCGTTTTTAGAGAGCTCGATATTAACACATGATAAGCATCATCTGCTCGAGGGGATAGAACACGCAGTCCTCTCAGCACCCCCGCAGCGTGATGGCCGAGATCAATGTCTATGCCTATGAGTCACAGCAGTTATGTGAATATAAAGTAAGTACCCTCGAAACTTCGCGAGTCTGGTGCCGGGGAGGGGCGTGCGATCGCGGCGGTTTGAGACCTGCGATCGCACATGCTCGGAAAGCTGCAAATTTTTGACCCTCCTCTTCGGACCGTCATGGGCCACGCCCTGGACCTAAGTGCCCAAGTTTATTGTGTTTAGTTGCGTGCGCAAAATCGCGTCATTTGGGCCCTCGCCCTTTGTCCTGCGGTCTTCTGAGCGTGTGTCATCGTGATGAGCGGTCCCGCGAGCGAATTCAGCGACGATTTCTCTGGCTCTATCAACGAGGATGACGTGCGCCTTCGTTCATATATTACAAATACTATTATCTGATTACTATGGCGAGATGTTGAGGGCGCTGCCGTTTAGTCTGAGGAGTGTGTTTTCTACCGCGCTTCTCTGGCCCCGAAATTTCGCCTCGGTCGCTTGTTCGTGGACTTGTTGGATGATTTTTCTAATTCAAATATTTATTCAACTTTCCTTTATGGTGGCACTGCTGCCTCTCCTTGAGGGTTGGATCGAGCATCGAGCCTCGTCGACGTTCTCCAATCCTTGCTCTTTGACCTCGACTTTTCCTTGGTCGCCCTTTTTCGATGTCGCTGGTTTCTCAAGCTTCTTTTCTAGCCTCGGTGGGCGGATGAACGCGAATATTGCATTTGCCGTGGTCGCGACAACGGCGAGTTTATGATCAATTGCGACGGCTGCGAAAACTGGTTTCATGGCCGCTGCGTAAACGTCTCGGAATCACAGGTCCATCTTCCTCTGTTTGTTTTGGATGAAAGGCGTGTGCTTAGACTCTGAGATAGGGTGCTCATATTGACACTTACTTCTGCCCAAATTGTGCCCAAGCTGGCAAAGGCCACACGACCTACAAAGGCCTTGGCAAGCGAAGTGCGGAGACGCGTGACGAGGCAGCCGCCTCGCCATCGAAGCGCCAAAAGCTTTCTTATGAGGAGAAAAAGAGCTTTGATTTGCACCGACGGAAAGAAGCGATTGAGAAAAAGAGACAAGAGCGCGCTGAGAAGATTAAGCGGAAAGAGGAGATGAGGCGCAAAGCTCGTGAAGACTCGCATGCCAAAATGGCAGCCGAGGTTCTTATTTCATTCGCAGTTTTGAATGACATGTGTTTTTTAGATCTTCATGGCTTTGTTTGTAGGCTGAGGCAAGGTTGAAAGATTCTGAGGAGAAGAAGAAAAAGGACGAAGAGGATCTCAAGCTTCGACGAGAGAAGATGGCGGCAAATATCGCCGCTGCGCTCGAAGAAGCGCTTGCGTTCGTCCTCCCTTGGCTTGTTGTGATCAACAGAATAGATATTGATAAGTTGATATTTTAGGAAAGATAAAGAGGAGAAGGCGATCGATGAGGACTTGCTCGCGAACATGAAACCGATTGTGCAGACTGCCGCCGAGATCGAAATCGCTCTCTTTGACTCATCCAACAAATCCATCGATAAGAATTACTTGAATGTGCGAAAATTCCAATTCTCTTTTTGTTTGTTTTATAAAAACCCTCAACATGACTTGTAAATGCAGCAATACCGTACTTTGGTCTACAATCTTCGCGATTCAAAAAACACTACGTTGAGATTCAGAGTTTTGAAGGTCAATCTCAATTTTCAAATTTTTGTATTTTTTTTGTTTTGGATTTGCGTTGAGATTGATATCATATTGGCTACAGGGGCTACTGAAACCTGCGACCTTGGTGACCATGACTCCGGAGCAGCTTGCGAACAAGGAGCTCTCTCAATATCGTCAGAAACGTGATCAAGAGCTCCTCATTCAAGCGATGAAGGTGTGCTATCGTGTCATTCAACCTTCTTTGTTTTTGCGAATTGACGGTTTTTTTCGTTAGCCAAAAGATACAGACAGAGTGTATGTGAAGACTGAAATTGGTTTGGAGTTGGTTCAAAACCCCGATCAAGAGGATGCCGACCTGGACTACGTGGATAATGCTCTCGGTAATTCCGCCGAAGTCAGCTTTCTCAAATCTCTTTTATTTGTATCTCATGGAGTTCAATTCTTAGATTCAGTACTCAATGAGCAGAATACCAAGAAACAAGTGCCCCCGATCAGCAATGAGAATAAAAGTGAGGATGTGGACGAAGTCTCTGAGACTGCCGTCCCTAATAATTCTTTGAAGCTGAGCGGAGGCAGACAAAGCGGTGAGTGGAGCGAAGAGGTTGAGGCGGCAGGAAGCTTAATTGATAATGATGGTTCGGGTCTGCGCAGATCGAATGATGGCCGCCGGGCTCTAGAACGGTCGGCTGCGACTCCTCCTCTATCAGCTTCATCGGAGGGTCTTCCGCGGGCGAGTGCTGATACTCCTCCAGCTAGACCAAGCGCCGCAGACTCGATGGACTTCGACGGTATCACTTCAAATTGCTCACCACACTGCATATGACTTATTCTTTATCTCCGAAGATATTGCCGATATCGGCGGTGAGGGACTGGTGGAGCCTGAGTTTGATGAGGACGCGATGCAAGTAGATAAGAACCCCCAGGCTGCTCCGGTCGCTTTTGGCGTCTCGACTCCTGAGGGCTCGGATGACGAGAGCCCTGCGGCTCTTCCCCAGGCTCTTCCTTGCTGGGTACTTCTACAACTCCCTTATCTTCATACGCTTTCTGAAAACAAGAATTCGGGTCATAGGTTGGTCAAGTCAAATACCAGTTCCATGGACTTGATTTGGTGTTGCCACTCTCTGGCTACCACGTTGAAGGACCGGAAGTGGGCGACTTGCTGCCGACTCAGCTCAAGATTGAGCATCGTATGGATCTCAAACAGCTGCTCGACTATCTCCCCAAACTTGACTCCTCTTCCTCTCGCGCCCGGGTACTGAATCGATTTGGTGAATTCATTGCTGTTCAACATTCACTTAGTGCTTATGGATATAGTCTACCATGTATTTCACGGTGTCAGACCAAGCGGGTTCCAGTGCGGAAAGCTATGTGCGCCTGTTCCAACATCTGAAGGAGGTCGGACGAGCCGGAGTCTTCATTCTCCATCGTGGCGACACTGTCAGCGTTCCCCACACGTATTTCAAGGTGAGCTGCTCCCTCGTGGATTGGTTGATCCATCTTCTCACCTATTATCCTTTTTTTCAGGAGTTATATATTCTCCCGTTGGCTGGCAGTGATCCAAAGCCGTCATTCATTGATCAAAGCAGCAACTACGATCGCGATGTGCAGAACACTCTTATCGGCGTCTTCCTCACCGAGAAGACTAAGGACTCGCGGCCACGGAGCACTCCCGCTGTCGCTCCTCAAATCAAAACACCTGCGGCTGTGGTTGGTTCGTTGTTTTCCCTCCCTTTGTCATCGCCCAGCTTTCTAGTTGACTTATCTCCTCCAGCGGACCCACAAGTCGCTTCCGCTCAGCAGGCTCAGCTTGACGGGATTGCCTCCTTGATTGCTGCTCTTTCCAAGGGGTCGGTCCCTGCGGCACCAGCCGCCCCTGTAGCTGTTGTTCCTGTCGCTGCGCAAGTGCCGGCGCCTGTATTTTCTTCGAGTTTCAACCTTGCAAGCTTCCTGGCCAATTCAGCGACAACGGCTCCCGGCCCTGGCGCTAATCCTTTGCTGCCCCTGCTTAACCTTGCCCCTGCTCACGGCGCCAAGGTCGATGCTCCATATGATCCCCTCGAGGCGACCTCTTTGCCGAACGTACAACATGCTTCATCTTATGCCCCCAGCGCGCTTGCTGCTCTTCAAGGACCTGGCTTCGAGCCGCTCTATCAGCCCCCACAAAATCCTCAACATCAGCCTTCCCGAGATGATTATGGTCGCCAGAACGACTATCGCCAGGGCGGCGGAGGTCATCACGACAACCACAGCGGCGGCTACCAAGATCACCGCGGGGGTGGTGGCTACCTAGATCAGCGCGGGGGTGGTGGTGGCTATAACGATCGTGGTTATGGAGGCGACCGTGATCGCAGCTCTTATCACAACAATGATCGCGGCTCTTATCACAACAATGATCGCGGCTATGATCGCGGATACGATCGCGACTTTGGTCGCGGGGGCTATCCCCGCGGCGGGCGAGGTGGTTATCCTCCACGAGGGCGAGGGTGGTAGTTATCTGATTGCTGAGACTCTGAATACCCAAAAGAGTTTTGATCAATTTTGTTATTGACGTCTTGGGTTCATGAACATAAGGATTCAGTTGTATTCACAAGCATAGCACAGACAGAACCTACAGACACAAGGGAAGAGAGAATTAGAGGTCCTCGGCCCTGAAGTTGCGCTTGGGCACGGGTGCCACCGTCTCAGGACCCTTGAGAGCATCCTCCTTGGCGCCCATGGCCTACACATAAGCGAGTGAGGGGAACGTCAATCTCCTCAAATGCGAGATGAACGAAGGCACCTGAGCGAGGTTGTAATTGGGGTTCTTCATGTAGTTGGAAGGGGAGTAAGCATTCGTAGTGGAAGTCTGGTTCTCCCTGTACTCGAGCTTGTAGCGAGGCTCGTATTTGTTGCGGATATCGGGGCCATACAAGTCAGTGGTGTAGTGCAACCACGAGTGCCTGGACAAGAATGAGGGGAGAATGAGCACAGTAAAGGAGCTGTCACGCACCACTCAGGGGGGATCTTGGAGCCGCTCGTCTTGTAGCGATTCAGGGTGGGGTACTCGACCCACCTGTTGCGGCCTAAAAATAATCCGTAAATTAAAGGCCCAAACGAAAGCGTCCATATACGAGATAACGGCAGCATCAGCATCATTGAAAGTTCGAGGACGGGGACGAATGTTAAGGAAATCGAAGTGCCTTGAATGAGCTGGCCATTCTCGTCAGCGTCATTGTCCTCATAGTACCTAAATAACAATATCATAAATGCCTGGTCAGAGGAAGGGGCTAATGGGACAGAACACAAATAGAAAGGGGCGGCCAATGAATCGGTCGACGAGATCGAGGATGGCGTGTCTTCTTCACGGCCACCATCAAATCAAAAAATAAATTCTCGAATTAGTAATAATAAATAATAGATCAAAAAGGATGGCTGGGCCCGGCAGAGGCGAGGAGAAGGCGCGGATCGAGCGAGGGCAGTTCACCAACACTGACAACGAGAAAAAGTTTAGGAGCAGCGAGGAGGCGTCGCACCTGTTGCCAAACTCGTCCTCACCAACAAGCTTGCCAAATCGGAGCTGGCCGTAGTTGTTCCAGTAGCGCCTGGCGACGTGCTTCCAGCCGTCACGCTGGACGTTCTCTTGGACAACCTTCGTCGACCTGATCACCCAATTGAGAATCTTCGACATTACGCGCCTTCCCTCTAAGATAATGCCTATTATTTTTGCGTCGCCGGCGTTGGCCTTGTGGAAGGCTCAGCCTCGGCCGCCATCGCAATGCCGCGCGCAGTCCGCGCAGGCCGCTCGAGTCATCACAACTGAAATCTGGCGAAGCGTTTTAAAAAACGGCAAGCAGAGGCTGTCGAATGCAGAGCAAACATTTTCTTAGGTAGAATTCTATTCACTTCGACTCGATTATTTCCATTTCTGATGATGGCGACGTCGCCACGCGAGAGTGGTGGGGACGACCCCTCCGAACCGCGGACTGCGAGTTCCTCCTCCACCCAGAGCCGCAGCCCGCCGCAGTCTCCTGCGCCCATTCGCGACCGCGTTTTGAGTTGGTTGGCGAAAGGAAAAGGACGTGATGGGAGTCCCTCGTCATCTCTTGGGCTACCGACCTTGGGCGAGCAAGGAGCCGAGAGGCCAACTGCGGCCGAGCTGTCGCTTAATGGCCAAGAGCGGAATACTGGAAGCGACGATGAAGTTATCGCCAACCTGCCGCCTCTCCCACCACTCCCGCACAATTCTGAACCTTCTATCTTGTCGCCAGCCTCGGTAGTTGCGCATTTGCCGCCTGGAACCCAAGAACTTGAAAATGCTGAGCCCGCCGCCTTCGAGGCGCCCAACTCCACTGCAGTCGGGGATGGGTATGCCTTACTTTTCACTTATCTTATTAATAATATAATTTAATTACTTATTGTTTTTATCGCTCTTGAAAGCTCTGTCTTCGATTGAGGAAATGCGGTCGATGGTCGGAATTGTTTCCTCACCATATATTTATGTTGAATTTATTATTAGCACCACAGAAGAGGTCGCCGAGCGAACTGGCCGCCGCAGATCTTACAAGAGGTCTTCGTCTTCATCGAGTGAGTCGCGGCGAAATCGACATCAAAGCTCGAAGCAGAAATCCGAAGCCAAATCCGAGATCGCCGGCAGCGGCTCGTCGAAGAAAAAGGCACCTTCCGAAACCCCGAATCCCTTGTTTCGTTCAATATTCCTGTTTGATTCGCCTCTGATGCAGGAAAGTAAACGAGAAAAGCGGATATCGAAAACTTTCTCCATCTCTGATATCGACGAGGGCGACGAGGCCGTTGTGGAACCGGCGTCTCCCCCCAATGCTGATCTTCCGCTGCCCATGCCATCGCCAAAGGCGGATAATATCAATACCATATCATCATCCGACCATATGGCATGGGATGAACTTAGCAAAGAGGTCAGCCAGGAGGCCAAGGAGAGTGTCAAGGCCGAGATACTGTCTCAACTCGAGAGGGAGCTCGCCATGGATATCGAGGTCAATCTTCATTTTCTTCTTGTTTTTGGATACTTTATATCTTATCAGTGGGTTTTTATAGCATTTGGAATGGATTGCGGATGCGCAGCGGTCTGTGTTGAAATCGGCAACCCTCGGGCAATTCCTCTCGGTTGTGATCTCGCGTTCTCTAGGTGCGCCTGCTTCTCGCTTTAGTTAATGTCTTATCTGATGTTCCAATTTTCAATCTCTATAGATAGCGCATTCGTGCATCATGTGATCCTGTCCATGCAACACTTTATCCCTGCATCGCGATTCCTCTATGCTTTGGAAGCCTCTTCTCGCAAGGCCTCCAGAGGCGACAATCCGGCCGACGCAATGCGCTCCCAATTGAGGTCCAAATTGGCATTGTTGAATGTCGACTCTGATCTTTTTTCTCAATTTTTATCTTTTTCAAGGGTCATGAATGTGCTCAAAACGTGGTTCATGTCGGATTTTTCCGGCGTTGAAGGCGACTACGACTTGAATGCCGAAGCCCAGGGTTTCTTCGCCGAGCTCAAAGCGGGCAGTCCTGCTTTTGGAGAATATATTCAAAATATGATCAAAGCAAAGCAAACGAAAGCCAAGGCGTCATCAGTTAGTGAGGTGCCGCATCATTCATCGAAGGCCACGACAGGTTCTTGGTTGCCCTCCTTTACCATTCCCTCTCCCTTTAGCATACAACTATGAAGACGGCGCCACCAGTAATTCCGCCACTCACTAAGAAGAGCTCTGATGACTACACTATACTTGATTTTGACGCGCTCGAGATTGCGCGCCAACTTTGTCTCATTGACGGCCGCCTCCTGAGGTCCCCCCTCATGATCAGTACCTCTTTTTTTGACTTGTCCTGATATTTGAGACCTTAGCGAGGTGAAAATATCTGAGTTCCACGATACACGATGGACAAAGAACCAAGCGCCGCACATCCTCACTTGTACCTGCTTGTCTCGCCAATTCTTTGTTGCGATTCTTCCAACACTTATATTCTTCAGCCTACGATATGGTCAACAAACTTACATATTATCTTGGCGCCCAAGTCGTTCAGCAAGACAATCCAAAGGACCAAACCAAAGTAATCACTCAAATTATCAAGATTGGCAAGGTGACCTTTGATCGCCTGATTCCCTGCTTTTTCCTTTTTCCTTATACCTATTTTTGATAGAACTTGGCCGACCTCCAAAATTACAACTCACTCTTGGCTGTTTACCTCACATTCAATCTCGTGCCGATTCACAAGGTCCCTCTTCCCAGATTTCACTTTGATCTCTGTTTTTTCTTTCTCTTAGTTGATTCCTAGATTTTTGAATCGGTGAAGAAAGATTTGTCAAAGAGCAAGGTGCTCAAGGATTACGATCGCATCATGGAACTGATGAACACTGGAAACAACTTCGCCAATTATCATCGATTCGCTTCTCAAATTCAGGCTCCTTATATTCCATGCTATGGTATGGTGTTTTCATCTTACCAGTTGACTTATGTTTTTTTGTCCTTAAAATATTTTTGTTAGAAATTCACCTGAAGGATTTGCTCTATCAGACAGAAGCCCAGCCGAATTGGGCCGACGAAGCGAATGGCATCATCAACTTTGGTGCGAATCCATTCTGATATTAACGTTATCGTTTCCTTTCGGTTAATCATCCGATTGGTAGCCAAGCTGGACACTATGGGAAAGATTATCTCCGTCTTTTCGCAAGCTCAACTTGAGTGCGTTCTCCGTTCTTGTCGAGCGATCCTACTGTAGATTCTCGCTCACCTGCTGTGATAGGAGCTACAATTTCGCGACGGAGCCGACCATCTATCAGACTATATCGATTCCTGGATTCAACGTGGAGGAGCTGCGGGCCAAGATGAACAGCTTCCTTGGCGAACAATCACCGGACAGAGGGACTTCACCCACTGAAGATGCATCTGTGAGTGAGGACTTGGCGTCGGACAGCACTTCAAGTACTTTGCCACCCCATTTTATGCGTTGTATTATCTTGGTGATATTTGTTCCAGCCAATATTGATCGTGAAGACGGAGACTCAATTACTCGGTCGCACGGAGAGAAGCCTTCGAGCTTCAGCGGTATCAAGTCCAGCATCATGACCTCCTTGGGTGACATCTTCTCCTCCGGCTCCAAATCAGGGAAGGGTAAAAGAGATGTCGAATTCACCGCTGGAAAGACAGTGCGCCTCCAATTCTTGTTTTTGCCTCGCGTTAGGTTGACTGGTGATGATTTGTAGGTGGAACGGTATACGTTCCTCCTCTTCGGTGACATTGGAAGTGGAAGGACGACGCTCTTGAATCGTATGGGCAATGGTGACTACCTTCCTGTCAATCGCTCCAAGGAGGATGAGCGAATACAAGACGTCTCTATTGCCGGCGCCAAGGTCTTCCTTCCTCAGACTGGTCCTCTTCAGACTCTTCGATTTACTTTTTTCATAGGTGAACCTTTTTAACCCAATGTTGCAGCCAGAGACTCCTCTGGATGCGGTTTCGCAGCTGCAATACGGCTGGTTCGATGGTATCTTCCTCGTCTACGACGTCACCGTTCAAGACTCCCTCAAGAACCTCATTCTCCAAGTCGAGGTACACTCGGGGTCATGCTCGCTCTCTGCGGTTGCTATTTGGCTCAAACTGCTCTCCTTAGAAATCATCGAAGAGGAGTATCCCAATGGTCTTGTTGGGTACTCGATGCGACGATACTGGTTCTCGTGAAGTCAGTAATGACCAAGGAAGCCAGTTCGCCTACCGGATGCGCATCCCTTTTCTGGAAGTCTCTGCCAAAACTGGCGAAAATATAACGCTGGCACTGGAGACCTTGCTTGCCTCCGTGAGGAAGCACAAGCTCGTCCATAGCACGCCAGCAGCAGATGACTCAGGCAGCAGATCTCTCGATAACTCGGAGGACCTTTCTAGCTCAGAAGGCAAATTCGAAATTCACCCCTCGGCACATGCGCTGGTCAAAATCTCGAAGAAGCACAGCCATTTGATCGGCAAGTCCGCTCATGCCGCCTCCAAAGGAGTACGAATCCATTTTCCCGCAATCTTGTCTTCTACTGATATTCTTTTTATCTAGATGACGCTGCGACTTGTTATTGTGGGCTTGACGGGCGCGGGAAAGACGGCTCTCATGAATCGCCTCGTCTCCAATAAATTTGTGCCAACGAAGCTGAGCTCCGTCGATGAGAATAGCGCGGCCATCGAGGCTCACGGCTTGAAGGTAGACGAGCGTTACTTCTTTTCAACAGGGTGTCCATGACGTTTGCTTTGCGATAGTACGAGCTGCTTGTGCCAGTTATGCAAGAGGAAGTCGCTCTTGATACCACCCTCGCCTCGAAGGACCCTATCGACGGACTTCTTTGCGTCTATGATGTCACTGACGGTGACTCGTTTACCCATTTCTCGTATTGGCTTGAGGTATTTTTATGATGTTCCTTGGTTATCGTCGTGTCTGATCGCTTTCCTAGCGCTCCGCCTTGAGGACGAAGGTCCCTTGCGTGATGTTGGCCAATCGAGTCGACGAGAAGGGCTCGCGTGAGGTTTCCCCGGATAAAGGAAAGTCACTCGCAGAAAAGTTCGAGATGCCATACTTTGAGGTCTCAGCCAAGACGGGCGAAAACGCCCGAACTTCGTTGGAGAACCTCCTCACTTCCATCCGAGTCCTCCGCCCTCACTTCATCCTCGAGACCGAGACTGTTTCCATGTCCTCCTCCACGCCTCCTTCAAAATCCAAGACCAACAAGTCAATTAAATCGTCGGGCTCCTCTACGAACCTTGTCTCTCCCCTGGGTTCATCTTCTCCGAGTACACCGCAATCGACTCCTGTGAAGGGCAACAAGGACAGCAAGGAGAGTCGGAAGGAGGCCTTCAAGTCGAGCCGCCACTCCAATACGTCCACCAGTGAGTCTTCTCCTCCAATCTCCAGGGTCTCTCTTTGCTTTCATCGCGTCGTGTTGAACCCATAATGACTGAGTGATTCCATTAGGATTCGAAAGCTGAGAAGATTGTGCTGGTGGGCCTCTCTGGCTGCGGACGAACCGCGCTGATGAATCGCATAGTGACGGGCACTTTCATGGTCCCTAAGAAGAGCTCGGTCAACGAGACCTCGCCGACAATTGATATCAATGGCCTTAAGGCACCGCCCTCCTGTTGTGCGACGGCGTCCAGCGAATTCATGTCTGTTTTAGATTGAGCTGGTGAACCCGATGACTGACGAAGAACAACCTCTGGACAGCCTTGACGCGCTTAAGCAGACGGTTAATGGCCTCATCTTCGTCTTTGACGTCACCGATAACGACTCCTTCATGCAATTCTCTTTCTGGCTTGAGGTAAGAATCTTATTCGTTGAACTACCTCTTGTTCCAGGAATCGAATAGTCATTTCTCTCTGTGTAGCGCTCCAAGCTGCGGTCGACTATTCCTGCAATCTTAGTGGCCAGTCACAGTGATGAGAAGAGCTCCCGTGAGGTCTCCTCCGAGAAAGCAAAGGCCCTTGCTGAGAAATTCAAGCTCACACTCTTTGAGGTCTCGGCCAAGACTGGTGAGAACATTCGCCCCTCTATCGAGGCTCTCTTGGCTGCGATCGCCGCCTCGCGCTGCAAGTAAATGCCCGCGACACCCGCGCGAATATATTCTTTTTCCAGCTCAAATTTAAAGGATATATACATTATTATCGCTCTTGAAAGACTTGTAGCATTGTTTCGAATATAGAGTCATGGACGCACTTTTCTCCAAACCGCCAAGCGTAATCATGCAAGCCTTGTGAGGCCCGCGAGAGGGTCCTAGTCGCGAAAAAAACGCCGTTTACTGTTTACACCCATTGTTTTCTTTACGTATCAATCAGAATAGCTCTCAATGGATGACGAGATAGACGCCATGGACGTCGACGAGGCGCAGCCGTCGATCGGCAAGGAGCGCGGCGAGGGCTCCGCTGCCAGCTTCTTTGGAAAGACTCCGTGCGTGTTCAAGTCGCATTAATTAATTATATTTCATTGCTTTTTGTGAGTGTGCGGCGCGATTGATCTCTTTCGATGGGCTTGTCGGTCTAGCCCATTCCCGCCTGTTGCCATCCCGCCTCTCGTCCCGCCCCGATTTCTCCTGTCCCTCTTCCCCTCTTCCAGTGCTGTCTCTTTATTTTGTTATTCCATTCTGTAGAAAGCCTACGATTGAGCTTCCATGGGTGGAGAAGTACCGCCCGACGCTCATCAAGGACATTGTCGGCAACGAGGAGACTGTTGCTCGCCTTCGTGTCATTGCAAAGGAGGGCAACTTGCCCAATATTATCATTAGCGGACCTCCTGGCATTGGCAAGACGACCTCCATCCTCTGCTTAGCGCACGAGCTCCTCGGTGAGGCATACAAGAAGGCCGTGCTCGAGTTGAACGCGTCCGACGAGCGCGGCATCAACGTTGTCCGCGAGCAGATCAAAATGTTCGCCAAGAAGAAGCTCACGCTGCCGCCCGGCCGACACAAAATCATCATTCTTGACGAGGCCGACAACATGACGGCTGCAGCTCAGCAAGCGCTGCGGCGAATCATGGAGGAGTACTCGTCGAGCACCCGCTTTGCTTTGGCGTGCAACTATAGCAGCAAGATCATCGAGCCTATCCAGTCGCGTTGCGCCATCCTTCGCTACACGAAGCTGAGCGACGCCGAGCTCCTGCTGCGCCTGACGCAGATTGCGCACGATGAGAAGGTGAAGTATAGCGACGAGGGTCTCGAGGCCCTCCTTTTCACGGCGAGCGGCGACATGCGTCAAGCCATCAATAACTTACAGAGCACTCACGCTGGCTTTGGCTTCGTAAGCGCTGAGGCCGTGCTCAAGGTGTGCGACCAGCCTCACCCCTTGATCGTGAAGGATGTTCTCGTCTACTGCCAGAATGCCGAGCTCAAGAAAGCCAATAATTTGCTCACGGTGGAGCTTTGGGACAAAGGCTACTCCCCTCTCGATATCCTCAGCACCCTCTTCAAGGTTGCCAAGAACTCGGACCAGCCCGAGTACATCAAGCTAGAGTTCATGAGGGAGATTGGCTTCGCACACAAGCGTGCTCTTGAGGGCACTGACTCGCTATTGCAGCTGTCAGGCCTTATTGCACGGATGTGTCAAGCTGCTCAACGCTTGGTTAACGCTCAGACCGTTGCCAAATAGCCCACTGGATAACAACTCTGTAGATAGTAAACTCACCTTTGAGAGATGGTCGTATTTATTATCCTTTAATATCCCATAAGAAAGAGCAGAACACGACAGATCGCAAGGAGCTTCACGGGGTAGGTGCGATGAGGAGGGGCGTGCAAGCGGCCATGCACGTTCCTTGGACGAGGCTGCACGCACCAGCGGCGCCAGTAAGCCACGCCCACCATCCCACAGGACCCGTCGTGCCTGCAACGAGACCCGACGCCGCCATGCATACAACGTAGCCGCTGTTGCAAGCCGTCTGGCAGCCAGCGTATGCCAGAGGGCCAGCCGAAACGGCGCCGATTAAGAGGGAGAGAATCAGCGATGCCAGGAGAACCAGGAAGGCCTTCATGTTGTTCGAAGGAAAAGGTTACTTAGGAAAAAGAAAGTGCGGAGCAAGTAGGCAAGGCTTGCCAGTAGGAGCAAGAAGTGGTTCTCGGTACTCCTACGACCAAACGAAGATTGACGACGGTTAGACGACGGAAAAGGCGGATTGCTTCGATCCTGCTTCTATTAATGCATGCTGGCGTTCATTGTCCTGCCTGTTCACGGCAAAGAGGGCATTCTGCAATACAGTATTTTGAGGCTGTAGGAGCTTATTAAGCTATCGTGGGAAGCACTAATCACGTAATAGACCCCTACTGTCACCGCCACAGCTGTACGCGCCCGCCAATCTTTTCAGCGCCTTTTCTCTGGCAAGCCGAATGTCAATTAATAATTATTCAATGATTTACTGGGTAAAGGACAAGGATTCATTCTTCCTTTCTCGTGTTTGACGTGTTCACGGCCTCGCCCCCATTTTCGCGCGCTCCGCCCCCTTGGCTCGTGGTTGAAAGTCTAATTCTCGAATATCTATTCGTTTATATTTTTACATTTAATGTAGATCGGATGCTGACAACTCGCTTCTCCTCGGCCGCTCAGCGTCCTCGAGCTTGTAACCTCACTCCTCGAGCTTTCTCGACGTTCGACATCGCGAGACTTGATGCATGGGTGGTTGATTTTATATAATTGTTGTAGGACATCGATTGTATTGGCAAGAAAGGCCCCGTTGCCTGATCTAGAGCCATGGCAGAAGGACGAGCCAGTTCCTCGAGGCTTCTGGGCCGACAAGGCCAACCAGAAGCGCTACCTCGACTGGCTGGGCGCCAAGCTCGGCATCTCCAAGCGAGAGGATTGGTATTTCTTTCTGAAATAATATCAGGGATTCTTGAGGGGGTGAACCCCGGGGAAGCCGCTCCTTCATTTGAGAATTCGTTTCTTCCTCACATTCCATTCCATTCCATTCCCATTTCTCAACCAGTAATCTTTCACAGGTATAAGGTGAAGCGATCAGACCTCGTGAATAACCACGGCATGGGCCTCTTGAGGGCGCACGACGACTCCCTCTTCCTCTCCATTGCCTCTGTCTACACCGACTTCGCCTTCCACCCTTGGCTCTTTGGCCGCGTCACCCCAAATTACTTTGACAAGATCGAAAATAGGAGGAAATACATCAATTGGTTAGTAGAAAAGGTACTCCCCTTGATCGTACATTTCCCCCTTTCGGCAATTCATTTTGATCATTGAGCAGGTTGGTGTTACGGGACCGACTGAACTCCGGGCAGTGCATTTTAGTAAAAATGGAGGTAAGGGCTTGCTGAACAAACACGGCAACTCGCCGCAAAGCATCATTGATTCGTTGAATGTCGACACGCCTTTTTCACCAGAAGACACTCCTTCTAATTCACAAGCAAGGGCTTCATTCAAATCATCCGCCACACCAAGAAATTTTTGGGTATCGAATCACCCAAACATCCTTCCTGCGATGGTGATCTGGTGATGATTTGATTGTTTTGGTAGGACTCAATAGATAATCAGAGAAAGAAGATGGATGAGATAGGAATGAAACTTGGTAACGCAGAAGACGATCTATCTCAATGGTACCAGCGCTCGAACAAGGATGTCATTGCGCTCGGAGCCAGTGCCCTCCTTAAACGATACAATAACTCATTGTCAAAGCTACTCGAACATGTCTATCCTGGTTTTGACTGGCAGCCTTGGCTCTTCGACCGAGGTCCAAAGAGGCTCCTCGATGATCCTTCCATTGTGAAGAGACTCGTGTCGAAAGTCGAGAAGGAGCTTCAGATAAAAGAGCCCATGGAATGGTATCGAGTCAGCATCGATCAGTTGAAAGATTTGGGTCTTGCCAAGATTTTCCAATACCATGGCATGGTTTCGATTCTCAAGGTTGCCTATCCGAACATGGCATGGAATGAGCAATTTCTCCTGGGCAAAGGTTTCAAGAAGGCGGGGCAGCGCTGGCTCGGGGCCGTCCTCCGACAGCTGTGGCCCAAGGCCGAGCTTGTGGAGGAATATCGGTTTGCCGAAAATATTTCCAATTCGTCTTCGGAGAAGAAGCTACCAATGGTCTTTGATTTCTTCTTTCCCGATTTGAATCTTGCCTTTGAGTTCCAGGGCCTCCAGCATTATCAGCAGCTTCCCGTTTACGGTAAGGTCTCTCTGCGAATGACCCAGGACGATGCGAAGCTTTCCCTTTGTGCTTCCAAGGGAATCACCTTGGTTCAAGTTCCCTTCTGGTGGACTCGCGATAAATCTTCTTTGATTACATCGATTCTTGAGCAGCGCCCTGAGTTCAAACCATATCTTTCTCAGTTCCATACTGCGACTGAAGCTACCCCGATCCCCAAGGACTTCGAACTGACCCTCTCTTCGTGGAGGAGAGTTGCTGCAACTGGTGCGATGTGTTTGTTATTGATTCGTTGATTTTCGAGTTCTGTCACTTAACGCGATTCCATAGCGGCCAATTTGATGCAAGCTGCTAAGTGGCCCGACAAGGCGGATCCCACTGGTAAACATAGTCTCTTCTCTGGCTTTCTTTCTTCGCTTATGCTTCCGGTAGGATGGTTTCTTTCTGAGAAGATCGATGGAGTGCGCGGCTATTGGAACGGCTTTCGGATGATCTCTAAGACAGGCAGCGAGATCTGGCTCCCTGATGGCTTCAAGGCTCTCTTGCCAACAGACCTCGAGCTGGATGGTGAATTCTCGTACTGCTTCCCTCTCCGAACATTCTTGTGTCTTCGTTCATATCTTCTATTTCCAGTCTTGGGAGCGGCCAGTTCGGAAAGACGGTTAATGCCCTCTTTCTCTCCAAGACGGAGTGGCCAGAGGGGATGACCTACCACCTCATCGACATCCCTTCTCTCCACGAGCTCCCCTTCGAATCGCGCTACGTCAAAATGCAGGAGCTTTTCCCTGGGGTAGGGCTCCGCGGAGAGAATCCACTCACTGGTCGTATCTCAGTCATCAAACAAACCATATG
>Ga0154020_10004444_pt1 | contig 16708 bp, 11 predicted proteins | sample Klosneuvirus_201_FD_109709 | JGI IMG/M metagenome (GOLD analysis project Ga0154020, IMG submission 109709) | Active sludge microbial communities from wastewater, Klosterneuburg, Austria - Klosneuvirus_20160825_MG | ecosystem: Engineered > WWTP > Aerobic digester > Activated sludge | place...
GACCGAGCCGAAGGCGAGGTGCGAGGGCGCGACGCTGGGGAAGGCGCGCGGCAGCCTCCCGCCGCGTAGCGGCGCAGGGGGGCGTGAGGCTGGTCTGCGACCCGACCGAGCCGAAGGCGAGGTGCGAGGGCGCGACGCTAGGGAAGGCGCGCGGCAGCCTCCCGCCGCGTAGCGGCGCAGGGGGGCGTGAGGCTGGTCTGCGACCCGACCGAGCCGAAGGCGAGGAAGGGGCGCGGCCACCGAACCCAGGGGGGCATGAGCCCCCCTGAGCCAAAATAGTGCTAGCTTCGCCGCCCCCGGTTCGGGGACGAGGGCGCCCCAGATCGGCGGCGCGGGAGCAGGAGCAAGCCATGAGCGAGAACGAGAGCGGTAACGGCGGTGGTGTGCTGGTCGGCGAGGGGCTCAAGCCCTCGGGCGCGGCGATCCTCGCGCCGCCCACGGCCTTCGCCAATGGACAGCTCCCTCCGGGCGCGATGATCGTGGTGCCGATCGGCCCCGACGGCGAGGCGCTGCCGAAGCCGCTGGTCGACGGCCCGGTCGCCATCACCAACGAGCAGATGTGGAAGCTGATGGGCTTCAACGGCCCCGCGGTCCAGGTGCAGGACCAGGAGGGCCGCCCGGTCCTCATCGGCCTCGAAGACCTCTTCAAGGGCCTCGAGGAGATGTACAAGGCCGACCCGTCCGACATCCAGCGCGCGCGCGTCTACGCGCAGAAGCTGATGGAGCACCAGCGCTTCGAGAAGGCCGAGCAGGTCGTCGGCAAGATGGTCGCGCGCGGCGGCGACGCGGACGACTGGCTCGCGCTCGGCGTCGTGCAGATCGAGCTCAAGAAGTTCGACAAGGCCGAGGCCACCCTCAAGGGCGCCTCGAACCTCGCCAAGGACAGCCCCGTCCCCTTCATCCACCTGGCGCGCGTGTACGACCTCAAGGAGGACCGCACGAAGCAGAAGGAGGCGCTCACCAAGGCCATCGACATGGCCGGCAACTTCCTCGACGCCTGGATCGGCCTCTACACCGTGGTGAAGGATCACGAGGGCGGCGAAGAGGCGGCCGAGAAGTTCGTCGAGGAGCTCGCCAACCGCGACGCCCACAAGAAGTTCGCCGCGCCGTACATCGCGCTGCAGGGCTTCTACGTGAACGACGAGAAGACCCGCGACAAGGCCCTCGCGTTCGCCAAGAAGGCGGTCGAGCGCGACGAGAACGACCCGATGTCGCTGCTCTGCCTGTCGGCGATCTACGGCCAGCTCGGCGATCTGCCGGCGGTCGAGCGCCTGCTGCGCCCGCACGAGTCCAAGATGCTGACCGACGTGCGCCTCGCCAACAACTACTTCGAGTGCCTCTGGCAGTCGCGGCAGATCGACAAGGTCACCAAGTTCCTCAACGTCCTCGTCCGCGCCGAGAACGCGCAGGTCAAGGCGTTCGCCCAGGAGCGCGCGCAGGCCATCGCCAAGTTCCTGAGCCAGCTGCAGCAGCAGGCGCAGGGCGCCGCCAAGGCTTGATCGAGTAGTGCGAGAGCTCGGCACGTTCCTCGTCGTCACCGACGTCAAACGGGCCAACGGCGCCGCGGTCACCGCCGCGGCGCTTGCTTTTGCGGCCAGCGGCGGCGCAGCGTTCGCGCTCTCGCGGTCCATCCTCTGGGTCGTCGCGGTGGTGCTCGCGCCCCTCACCTGGGCCTTCACCCGGAGCCGCGCGCGGGCGCGTCTGCCGCAGGGGCGGGTGGAGATCGAGGAAGACCCACGGCTCGGTCCCGTGCTCACCATGCGTCGGCTCGACGTCGCGCTGCACCGCGTCCCCTTGCGGAACGCGCGCGTGCTCGGGCGCTCGCTCGCCCTCGGCGACGGCACGTTCGCGCGGGTGCAGATCGCCGTGCTGTGGGACGAGGGCGCGTTCGCCGCCAAGCTGGCGGTGCCGTTCCAGGCCGCGCCCGCGGACGTCGAGGGGAGCCTTCCCGCGGTCTACGAGCTCGATCGCACCGCGAGCCGTGCGTTCGACGCGCTGTCCTACGACGCGAGCCGCCTCGGGGCGTGAGCGGCGGCGGATTCGCCTGCTATCATGGGGGCGTGCAAAGAGGACCCGGGTGGTTGCGCGCGCTCGGCCTCGCCGCGCTCGTCGGTTCGAGCGTGAGCTCCGTGCAGTGCTCGGTCACCGAGTGCTCGTACAACAGCGACTGCGAGTCGGGCCTCTGCGTCGACGGCAAGTGTCAGGTGCAGTGCTACGCCGCGATCGACTGCCCGGACGACCGCAAGGCCTGCAGCCGCGGCGTGTGCGTGAAGCCCGACGGCGGCGTCGACGACGCGGGCGCCGACGGCGCCGACGCGGGCGACACGGGCAAGCCCGACACCACCGTCACCACCGACTCGGGCGTCGACTCCACGAGCCTCGACACCGCGCCGGACACCGACCCGGGCGACACCTCGATCACCGACACGGGGCCGGGCGACACCGGCCCGAAGGGCGCGATCTTCGACCGCTGCACGAGCGACGGCGAGTGCACGAGCGGCAAGTGCACCCTCTCCGCCCCGCGGTTCTGCACCAAGGCGTGCACGGGCTCGGGCGAGTGCCCCGACGGTCTGCAGTGCGCGGGCGGCATCTGTCAGCTCGACGACACCGGCAAGGCCGGCTGCAACATCACGACCGGCGCGGGCTGCCAGAACTACTGCATCGGCACGACGTCGGCGTCTCACTGCACGCACAAGTGCGCGAGCGCGTCGGACTGCCCCGCGGGCTTCGCGTGCAGCAGCGTCGGCGGCACCAAGGTCTGCGTCGACATCGAGCGGCCGTGCGGCACCGCCGATCAGTGCCCGGGCTCGCTCGGGTTCTGCGGCTCGGGCGGGCTCGGCTGCACGGCCACGTGCGACAGCTCCGCCGACTGTCCGCTGCGGCTCGTCGGGCTGCCTGCGTACACATGCCAGAGCGTCTCCGGCAAGAACGTCTGCGCACCCCCGGCCGACGTGCTCGGCTCGGCGCCGCTCGGCGCCACCTGCAGCGCGACCGGCACCAACCTCTGTCGCAGCGGCGCCTGCGACGACGGCACCACGCCCGCCTCGTGCGCGCAGCGTTGCACCGTGCGCGGCGGGTGTCCGAGCGGGTGGGGCTGCTTCCCGCTCGAGGACCCGGGGCCGCCCAAGAGCACGCTGCTCGTGTGCAGCACGGTCACCGGCTCGAGCTTCCTCGGCGACGCATGCACGCGGGGCCGCGACTGCCTCACGGCGCTGTGTCAGGCGGGCACCGGGGGTGGGTACTGCACGCGCATGTGCGTCGACGGCCTCTGCCCCACCGGCATGTCGTGCGTCGCCTCGGGCCTCACCGCGACCGACGGCACGCCCGTCAAGCTGTGCACGAAGTAGGCGCGTACGGCACGCGTGGGGCACCACGCCCCACGACACATCGGGACTGGGATCTCTTGGCCGTGGTCCGGCGACGAGGATCCGAGTGATCGGCCGAGATCTCGCTGGAACGGCGTTCGCTAGCAAGCCCGCCGTGCTCCCTCGCGCGTCCGCCTTTTGTCTGGGCCTCGCCGTGGTGATCGGGGGCGGCAAGACGGCGCACGCCGGGCGCCTCCAGCTCGATCTCTCGGTCGACGGTGGCCTCGAGTACATGACCACGGCGCCGAGCAGCACGTTCACCATGGCCGAGGCCGAGGGCATGCCCCGCTCCGTCGCGGGAAAAGACCTGCGCGGGGGGTACGGCGCGCTGACGTTCCTCTCCGTCGGCGGCAGCATGGGGGTCGTGTGGAAGCAGCGGTACTGGTTCTCGCTGCTCGGCATGCGCATCGGTGGGGCGATCGGCCCCTACTCGCCGGTGCTCCGCTCCGTCGACGGCTCCCCGGCGGAGCTACGCCCGGCGCGTGCGTGGCACGTCGACCTCGACGCCCTCGGCTTCCGCGTGCGGCAGAACGTGCGGCGCTGGAGCTTCGGCGCCGGCATGACCTTCGGCGCGACGATCCTCGTCACCCCGGCCACCGTCGGCATCGGCGCCGACGCCTACGAGGGCAACGCGTTCGCGGCCACGTTCTTCCTCCGCGGCCACCTCGAGGTCTGCCGGCGCGTCGACCCCGTGGCGCGCGCGTGCCTCGTCGTCTCCCCGTTCGTGCGTCAGTTCCGTTGGTTCGACGGCGGGGCGATCGCCCTGCGGTGGGAGGTCTCGCCATGACCCGCGTCTCGGTCCTCTTGGTCTCGGCGCTGTCGCTGGTCGGGTGCGGCATCTCGTCGGGGGACGGCTTCGCCGAGCTCGCCTCGCCCTCGACCACGCCGCTCGTCGCGCGGCGCGGCACCGTGATCGCCGACGGGTGCTCCCTCGATCCATGGCAGGCGCAGACGCTCGCGGCCGACGCGACCGCCAAGGTCGTGCAGGAGGTGGTGTTCCTCTGCGCGCTGCCGCTCGAGGACGGTCGGGTGGGGCCGCTCGACGCCGGCGCGCGCAAGGCGCTCGTCGAGCAGGTCGCCGCGCTCCACCCTCGCTACAAGGTGCGCATCGGCGCGTCGTTCACCGACGGGACGGGCTACCGGTTCGACCCGGCGCAGCTCGACAAGCAGCTCGGAGACCCGCTGTTCCGCGACGCCGCCGCCAAGAGCCTGCTCGACCTCGCGCGCCTCGCCGACGGCGTCGAGCTCGATCTGCAGAAGGTCCCGAGCACCGCCAAGGCCAACCTCACCGTCTTCGTGGCGGGCCTGCGCAGCGTCCTCGGCCCGACCCACCTCGGCATGCTGCTGCCGCCCCCCGGCAGCGACGCGGGGTTCGACCTGCCTGCGCTCGGCAAGAGCGTCGACCGCCTGCGCATCATGACCCTCGACTACTCCGACCCCGAGGCGGGCCCGGTCGCCGATCCGGGGTGGACGATGGACAGCTACCGGTTCGTGCGCGGGTTCGCGGGGCCGACCGTCGCCCTCGACATCGCATATCCTCTCTATGGAATCGACACCGGTCCCAAGGGGGGCCGGCTCGTCTCGTTCGTGGAGGCGCAGGGGCTCGCCGCCCTCTACGGGCAGACGCCAGCGCGGGGCCCCACCGGGGCGCTGCACTTCGGCTGGACCGACGCGCAGGGGGGCGCGCACACCACCTGGTACGACGACGCCAACTCCACGCTGTGGGCGCTCCACGCGCTCGACGACGCGAAGCTCCCCGACGACGTGGGCGTCGTCTACTACGCGCTCGGCACCGAGGATCCAGCGCTGTTCTCCACCCTGGCGCGGGCGCGACCGTGAGCCTGCGCGTCGCGGCCATGGCCTCGGCCGACCCGCTCTCGCCCGAGCTCCTCCACGAGCTCGAGACGCGCTACCTCGTGTTCGACGCCTTCGTCGCGGGGCGGCGGCGCGTGGGGCTGAATCCGCTGCTCTTGCCCGTGTCGCTCCACCGCGACGCCGCGCGCGCAGCCGTCGAGACCGTGCGCGCGAGCCTCGCCGCGAGCGAGCGCGCCCACCAGGATCCGAGCGAGCAGGCGCGCTACCGGCTGCACCCCGACGTCGTCGCGCTCGCGACCGCCTCGCGCCGGGGAGGGTCTTCCGCGCTGCTCGCGCGGGTCGACCTGCTGCTCGGCGAGGACGGCCACTTCGTCGCGTGCGAGGTCAACGCCGACTGCCCCGGCGGGCACAACGAGTCGCTCGCGCTGCCCGCCCTCACGCGCGCCGCGGGCTTCCAGTCCGGGCACGACCCGACGTGCGTCGTCGACGCCCTGGCCGAGCGCCTGGCCAGGGCGAGCGGCGGGCTCCCGGTGGCGCTCCTGTACGCGACCGCGTACGCCGAGGACCTGCAGGTCTGCGCGCTGGTCAAGAAGGCGCTCGCGGCGCGGGGCGTGGCCGCGGTGCTCGCGGCGCCGACCGCGGCGCGGCTCGTCGGTCGGTCGCTGTTCGTGGGGCGCACCGCGGTGCGCGCCGTCTACCGGTTCTTCCCCACCGAGTGGCTCGTCGGGCAGGACAACGTGCGCGACCTCGCGCGCGCCGTCGAGATGGGCTCGGTGTTCGACCTCACCGCGTTCGCGCACATCCACGCGCAGTCCAAGTTCGTGCTGAGCCGCGTGCCCCCGGCGCCGTGGATCGCGCCCACGGTGGCGCTCGAGGAGGTGGACCTCGCGACCATCCTGCAAGAGCAGCCCGCGTGGGTGCTCAAGCGCTCGTTCGGGCGCGTCGGGGACCAGGTCTACGTCGGCTCGCTGCTCTCGCCGCCCGCGTTCGCGCAGGCGCTCCGCGCGGCTGCCGCGGGCTCGCTGCGGGGCGAGTCGTGGGTGCTGCAGCGGTTCGTGAAGCAGCGCCCGATACCCACCCCGCTCGGGCCGCGCCTCGTGACCCTGGGCGCCTACGTGCTCGACGACACCTTCGTCGGCTACTTCGCGCGGCTCACCGTGCACAGCCACGTCAGCCACGACGCGCTCTGCGTCCCCGTCCTGGTGGAGGCCGCGTGATCCGCCGCCTCGCCCCGCTCTCCGCCCTCCTGCTCGCCTCGGCGTGCACGATCCGCCCGTGGACCCCCTCGGTCAGCGTGGCGTTCTGGGCCGAGGACGTCCCGGAAGGTCGCCTCGTGAACCTGCCCACGGCGGCGGACGCGCTCCGCAAGTGGCAGCTGCCTCCGGGAGACCCATACAGACCCTATGTGAAGCCCACCCTGTTCGCCTCGCTCGACGCCCTGGATCGCAAGACGACGATGCTGCCCGACGTCGAGGCGCTCGAGATCGTCCACCGCGCCCGGCGGGCGGCCCGGGCCATCGCCGCCGCGGGCCTGCCGCCGGACGTGGGGCTCGTGGTCGACCTGCGCGGCGCGGCCTCGGTGGCGTTCGGCGCGGAGCTGTCGCGCTACTCGAAGCACCCGGTCTCGCTCGTGCCCACGTTCCACAACTGGCCCAACGAGGACGAGCTGGTGCCCGCCGAGGAGACCCTCGCTGCGCTGGTCGCCGAGGAGCCGCGCCCAGCGATCCTCCACACGCACACCGTGCCGGTGTTCCTCCTCGACGCGTGGCGGCTCGCCTACCGCTTCGACGAGCCCGAGCCCGGAGTGTTCGACAACCGCTACATGCTCGGCTCCGCCGATCTCCCCGACGCCGCGGCGCTGCGCGCCCAGGGAATCCATAGACTCATCTATGTGATCGACGACTTCGACGACACCGAGGTGGAGGAGGACGATCTCCACCACACGTTCCGCGCGCTGCTCGGCGAGGGCATCGCGCTCTCCATGGCCGACCTCGCCTGGCTCGAGGCGCACGGCGCAGCCCCCGGCCTCGCCCTCGCGTTCGACGAGCACCCGCTGCGGGTCGAGCCCCGGCTCACGCTGGTGGACGACCCGCTGTTCTACCGCCGGGCCGTGGGCGGGTTCGGCGGGCTCCACGGCATCCACTTCGGCGGCGGCCTCGGCCACATCGGCCCCGCCGCGGGCTGAGCCAGCACGCTCAGCCGATCTTCACCTGTCCGCCGGTGATCTCGGCGAGGCTCTTGCCGTTCACCGAGAACATCCCGTCGACCTCCACCTTCGTGCCCTTGAGCTTCACGCCCGAGGGTCCGAGGGTGATCTCGCTGCTGCCCACCTTGACGTGGATCTCCTTCTTCCCGAGGGTCACCTCGGCACCGCCGTCGGTCTTGAGCATCACGCGGCTGCCGCCGGAGACCAGGATGCTGGCGTGCCCCATCGCATCGAGCTCGATGTCGGCGGCCTTCTTGGTCGTGGCCAGGCTGAAGCCGTCGCTCGTCTCGAGGGTGAACTTGCCTTCGGTGGTGCTGAAGGTCGCCTTCTTGGTGCCCTTCTCGGTCGCGAGGACGACCTTGGGGGCCGCGTCGCCCGTGAGGGTGAAGGTGGCCTTGGCCGTGGGTGACCCGATCGCGGAGAGGGCGATCTCGGCGGCCGCGCTGTCCATCACGAAGGTCTGCTTCTTCGGCGGCTCCGCCGGCGGTGCGAACGCCGCGCACGTGCGGATGTCGAGCTTGTCGCCCGTCATGTACATGGTCGGCGCGCGGACCTCTGCCTTCTGATCGGAGAGCACGATCGCGCCCGTCCACTGGAGCACGCCCGCGCGGGGCGCCTTCACCTTGGGGAGCTTCGGTGGGATCGGCGGCGGCTGCGGCAGCGGCGGTGCCGTGGCGGCCTTGGCCGCCTTGGCCGCCTTGGTGGACTCCGACGCCGTGATCGCGGTGTTGTCCTTGCCGCAGGCGATGACGATCTGCTCCGAGCCGTGCAGGTTGATCGACTTCGACCACATGAACAGCCGGTCGAGGCCGTACACGCCCATCGAGTCCTCGGAGCCGACGAGGTGCATGGCGCTCGCGTCGTCCTGGAACACCGCCTCGTTGCCGAGCGGTCCGAGGCCGGGGGAGGCGCGCAGCCCCATGGCGAGGATGTCGGCGCGCAGCTGCTGCCAGGCGACCTCGTTCGTCGCGGCTTGCTTGGTCTTCTGGTAGAGGTTGATGCCGCCGAGGATGGCCGAATACAGCGTCACCCCGACGCGCAGGCCGTTGAGGGCGATGGTCGTGGCCTCGAGCGCCCGGGCCGCCGGGCTCTTGCTCGCGACGAACGCCGCGTCCTCGGCCGTGCGCTGCTTCAGCTCCTTGCTGGCTTCCGCGGAGGCCACCGCGTCGCGGGCCGTCTCCTCGTCGGTCACCGCGAGCTTCAGCTTGTCGATCTGGGCCTTCTCCGCGTCGGTGGAGAGCGCCGAGAGCGCGTTGGCCGCCTCCATGAGCTCGGTCTGCTTGTCGGGAGAGAGCGCGGCCGCCTGCTCCGCGGGCGTGATCTCGCTCCAGCGCGACGCGGTCGGCGCGACCGTGTCGCCGTCGATCTCCTCGGCGGAGAGCAGCACGGTCTTCTCGGCCGTGTCGCGGAGCGCGCGCGCGGTCACGAGCTGAGCATCGAGGCCGGTCTCGCCGCCGATGTCGCGTCGGCGTTCGAGCTCCTCGACCCGTCCTCGCGCGTCGGTCGCCGCCTTGCGTTCGTTGGGGAGCCGGGCCGTCACCGCGGCGTAGGCCGCGTACTTCGCGGCGAGGTTGCGCTGCGCGACGGCCTTGGCCGAGGTGTCGGACTCGGGGGGCGGCTCGCCGAGCGCCTTGAGCGCCTCGGCCTGCTTGACCTGCTGGAGCGACTGCCGGTCGTTCGCCGACGAGACGTTCTTGCCCTCGGCCTCGGCCTGCTTCGCGGTCGTGTCCGCGGTGGCCGAGAGGGTGGTGCGCGCGATCTCTACGCCCGCGGTGCCGAGCTCGGCGACGACGTCCACCAGCGCGCCCACGGCGAGCATCTTCTCGATGAGGCCCGGCTTCTCGGCGAGGGTGATGATGTCGCCCGAGGAGCGCAGGTCCTGGATGAGGCTCACCGCGGTGCCGATCGAGCCGACCATGCCCACGCCGAGCGTGCCGATCGTGCTGGCCGAGCCCGCCGTGGACAGCATCACGCCGTCCTCGGCGCCGTTGGGGGCGCCGAGCTGGAGGTAGCTGTTGAGCCGCGGCGTCGACATCTTGATGCGCGGCGAGCTCTCGTCGTCGTCGATGTTGATCTCGTTTCCGCGCCCGGTGCGGATGACGTTGCGCCGCTTGTTGTCGTCGGTGACCGGGCTCGCGGTGGACGGGTTGGGCACCGTGCCCGCGATGATCGGACGATCCGGGTCGCCGTCGACGAAGCTGAGGGCCACCTCGACACCCCCGCGCATCGGGAAGTGCATGCCGTAGCCAGGCCCCGAGTGGGGCTGCATCATGCGGATCGGCCGGGAGGCCTGCTCCTCGCCGCGATCGGCGGTGTCGAACAGGAAGCGCACGCGGTAGCGGCCCTGGTCGTCGACGTCGGCGTAGTCACCGTCGGCCACCACCTTGCCGGTCAGCACGCCGTGGATCCGGGGGACCTTGGTGACCCGCGGCGGCCGGAAGGCGATCTGCGCCTCGATCGCGTGGAACGTGCACTCGTAGCGGTTCGTGCCCTCGCCCTCGAACGCCACCTGCTCGGCCTCGTGGAGCACCTCGGTGACCAGGAGGTCGAGGTCGCCGCGGGGGTGGCCCTCGAGCCGGAACCGGGCACCGGCGCGCAGGCGCGGGTCGGTGGACTTGCCCTCGTAGATCTTGCGCTGGGCGCGGGCCTCCTGCGCGCGGATCTCGGCGAAGAACTTCGCCTCGTCCGGGGTCTTGAAGTGCGTGCCGTACTCGATCTGGTCGTGACCGGGCCCTGGGGCGGTGAGCTCGGTCTCCCCGAGCATGTCGAGCAGCGGCGTCCGGTAGTTGTAGTCGCGCGTGACGAAGCGGTGAGGGATGGGGCGCGCGCGGGAGCCGAGGTCGAAGATGCCGGTCTTCTCGCCCCGCGCCACCCACGGGAGGGGCGCGTCTTCGGGGTCGACCCGGCCGAAGGCCTGGTTGTCGTCGCCGAAGACCAGGAGATCGCGGTCGGGGCGCTCCTCGAAGAAGTAGAAGATGCCCAGGTGCTCGCAGAGGCGCTGCACGAAGTCGAGGTCGCTCTCCTTGTACTGGACGACGAACTCACGCGCCTCGTAGGTGCGCGCCAGGCGGAACTCGAGGTCGGGCGGGTCGCCCTGCGCGGTCTTGTCCTTGCCCTCCTCGGCGGGGGAGAGCTGGTGACGCCCGAGGCGCGCCTTGACGATGTCGGGGACGTTCGCGTCGAGGAAGATGTCGAGCGTGGTCGCGAGCGTCAGCCGCCACATGCGCGGGGCGACGTAGATTCGGTAGACCAGCTGACGGGCCTCGGTGACCCCGAGATCGTGCACCTCACGCACCATGCCGTGGATGGTCCGGGCGACGGAGCTCGGGTCGTTGGGGTCGGTGTCGAAGTGGATCTGGATGCCCTCGTCGAGGAGCGCGGCCTCGTCGATGCCGGACATGTCGTCGGTCAGCACCTCGACTTCGAACTCGTAGGGCTGCGAGATGCGCTCTCGACCTCGCAGCGTGCGGACCTGGATGGACTCGGGGAGGGCCTTGGATTCGACGCGGACGTGACGGGCGATGACAGGCATGGCGTCGCGCCATGGGACCAAGGCTCGACGGCATCGTCAAACCCCGCGACAATGGACCGGTGGAACCCAAGGCAGACCCGGAGCGGAGGACCGGACAGGGACGGTCCGGGAGCGACCAAGCCGACTGGACGGCTCGTGGCCTCGCGGGCGAGCTGCGGGGCGCCGTCCTCGCGGGTCAGGACCTCTCGGGCGTCGACCTGACCGAAGTAGACCTCAGCGGCGCCGACCTCCGGGGAGCCGACCTCCGCGACGCCGTCCTCGACGCCGCGCGGCTGGGTGCCGCCCTGCTGACGGACGCGAAGCTGGATGGGGCGCGCCTGCGCCAGGTCGATCTGACGGACGTGGTGGCGCCCGGCGTGGACTTCTCGAAGGCGAGGGTGTCGGCGACGGCCCTCGGCGCGGCCGACCTGAGCGGTGCGCGGTTCTTCCTCGCGGACTTCTCGGGACTCGACTGCACGAAGGCGCGCCTGCGGGGGGTCGCGCTCGTGCAGAGCCTGCTCCAGGGCGCCGACCTCAGCGGTGTAGATCTGACCGGCGCGGACCTCACCGACGCGTCCTTGCTCGACGCCAAGCTCCCCAAGGCCATGCTGGTCGACGTGCGCGCGCCGCGTCTGTGCCTCCGCGGCGCCGTCGCGAGCCACGCGCGGGTCTCGCGCCTGATCGCCCCCCTGGTCGACGCGCGGGGCGCGAACCTCGAGGCGATCGACGGCGAGAAGGCCAGCTTCCGCGACGGCCTGTTCGAGGGCGCGAACCTGCGGTTCGCCAAGCTGTTCGGCGCCGACCTGCGGGGCTGTGTGCTCGCCGCCGTCGACGCGCGCGGCGCCCACCTCGCCTATGCTGATCTGACCTATGCGGACCTGTCCCACGCCCGCTTCGAGACGGCCTTGCTCGAGGATGCGTTGCTCGACGACACCAACCAGCACCGCGCCGCGTTCGACGGCGCCGAGCTGCGGCGCGCCTCGCAGAAGCGCGTGAAGAAGACCGACCCCGACCGCGCCCGCGCCGAGGACTTCGGCAAGGAGACCCGATGACGCGTCCCGTTCGCCGCGCACCCGCCAAGAAGCCCCTGGCCGTCGACCGCGCTGGCGGCCCCTTCGAGGCGCTCGTGACCACCGCCGACGGCGAGCTGCTCGTCCGGCGCGCGGGGCGCGGCGCGCCTCGCAAGGCGTTCCCCGCCCGCAACGCGGTCCCCGGCTACCGGCCCGCCGTGGGCGACCGGGTGCTCGTCCTCGAGGGCGAAGAGGCGTTCCTGGTCGGGGTCCTGCGCGCTGCTGCCATTGCTGCCAGCGACGGCGCGACCGCGCGCGAGCGCGATGGGGCCATCGAGCTCCGCGACCCGGTCGGCGCGCTGGTGGCGACCTGGGATCCGCGCGCCTGTCGCCTGGTGATCGCCCCGCCCACGGCGGATCTGCACCTGCGCACGAGCGGGCGGCTGCGGCTCGAGGCGGGCGGCGATCTCGAGCTCGCGAGCGGCGGCACGGCGCGCCTCGAGGCGAGCGCGCTCGAGGCCACGACTCACCGCGCGAGCCTCGACACCCGCGAGGCGCACCTGCGCGCCGAGGGTTCGCGCGTGGACGCGACGACCCACGTCGTCCAGGTCGGCAAGCTCGAGGTCTCGGCGCAGCGCCTGATCGAGACGGCGGGCGAGGTGTTCCGCGAGGTCGAGGGCTTGCTCCAGCAGCGGGCCGGGCGCGCGCGCACCCTCGTGAAGGAAACGTTCCGCCTGCTCGCGGGACGGACGGACATCGCCTCGCGCGAAGACACGGTGATCGACGGCAAGCGCGTCCTGCTCGGATAGGAGACCACCATGTTCCCTGCTTCGACCACCGCCGGTGGCATGTGCTTCGCGATGCCGGACGTGTGCCTCACCCCGGCGCCACCCGCGCCGCCCGTGCCGATCCCCTACCCCAACCTCGCCCAGTGCGCCCAGGCGACGAGCACCACCACCAAGGTGCTGATCCAGAACAAGCCGGTGATCGTCGAGATGTCGAAGATCCCACAGAGCTCGGGCGACGAGGCCGGCACCAACGGCGGCGTCATGTCGGGCATGAACCGCGGTGAGGTCGCCTTCAAGCTGGGGAGCAGCAAGGTGATGATGCAGGGCAAGAAGGTGTGCTTCATCACCTCGCTCACCGCCCACAACGGCGCGAGCCCGAACGCCCCCGCCGGCGCGCAGATCGCGCCGTCGCAGGCCAAGGTGATCGTCGCGCCCTAGCGCTTGCCGAAGCGCGTCCCGGCGACGAGCGCGAGGTCGAGACGCACCCCCGCGGCGCGCGCGCGGTAGGTGTTGCACTCGAACAGGTTCGCGCCGCGCAGGTCGGCGCCCGTGAGGTCGGCCTTCTCGAAGTTCGCCTGCATCAGGTTCGCCTTGCGCAGCAACGCCCGGCGCGCCTCGGCCTTGCGGAACCGCGCGCCGACCAGCTCGGCGCGGTCGAGGACCGCCTCGGACAGCTGGGCCCCGGCGAAGTCGGCGCCCTCGAGCGAGGCGGAGGAGAAGTCGGCGAGCTCGAGCTCGGCGCCGGCGAAGATGGCCCCCGCGCCCTTCACGCGCAGGAAGCGCCCTCGGCGCAGCCGCGCGCCGTCCGCCCGCAGGCCCTCGAGGTCGGCCTCGTCCAGGCACACGTCCATGCCCTCCGCGCCGTAGAGGCGCGCCCGCGCCAGATCCGCGCCCACGAGGCGCAACCCCTCGATCACGGCGTCGGTGAAGTCGGCGTCGTGCAGGCAGACGCGCTCCCCGTGCGCGCCGACGAGGTTCGCGCGCACGAGCTTCGTCCGCTCGCCGCGGACCCCGTCGAGCACGAGGCGCGGCGCATGGACGCCATCGAGGACGGCGTCGTCGAGGAGCGCGTCGGTGAGGTCGGCGTCGACGAGTCGGGCCTGCGTGAGATCGGTGCCCACGAGAGAGGCCCGGACGAACGAGGCGCCCTCGGCGTCCACCTCGGCCAGGACGGCGGCGTCCAGCTTGGCGTCGTCGAGCCGCGCGTTGCGCAGCCGCGCGCCCGTCAGGATCACCCCCGAGAGATCGAGCCCCCGGAGGTCTTCGCCGTCGAGCTTCACCCACGAGAGATCCTTGCCCGCGAGACTCGCGCCGCCACGGGCGGCCTCGAGGTGCCGCGCGACCGCCTCGGCGTCGATCTCGGGGAGCGGCCGCGGCGCTGCGATCGGCGCGACGGACGAGGGTGGCGCAGCGACGGGCGTGCGCTTGGCCTTCTGCGCGGCCTCTACCTTCGCGGCCATCTGCCGGTAGAGGTCTCCGAGCGAGGCCCCAGCGCCGGCGTTCTCGTTCTCGGGCGGCGCGTCGTCGGCCTCCACGTGCGTGGAGAGGAGGCCCCGCGTGAACAGCTCGCGATGCAGCGCGGCGCGCGCACCGTCGAGGTCGAGCCCGGGGGCATCGGGCATCACGAGCAACGTGGACACGTTGGTGGCCTCGTCGTCGGTGGCGGCGAAGAAGCCTCGCCACACCAGCACCACCTGACCGGCGTCCGCGTCGAACCACACCGTGTCGAGGCGCAGGACGACCTCGAAGAGGCCGCCCCCCTGCGCCTCGGTGCGGAGGGCGAACGCACGAGGGCGCTCGGCCGGCAGCTGGCCCTCGACGAGGGCGTACTTGCCGACCCCGGCGAGCAGGTAGCTCTCGTCGCCGGTCAGGTACTCGAGCTGCTGAACAGGGGGCGCTGCGTTGTAGAACGCCCAGTCGAAGTCCTCGGGAAAATACGGCCAGCGCGATTCCTGCCACTTCCTGCCATAGGTGCCGAGCTTGCTGCGGCGGTGCGGGAAGCTCGGAGACGTCGGCGCCGTACAGGTCGGCGCGGTCGTGTCGGTGGCTCCCCGGAGGCGCACGTCGAAGTCCTCGAGGTTCGGGATCCGGACGCCGGTGCGGTAGCCCATCCCGAGCGGGTTCTGCTCGGACAGCGGCCCTCCGAGGGCGCGCTCCCAGCGGAGCGGCACGGAGTCGAACGGCGCGGTCGTCCCGACCCCCCGCTCCCAGGTGCGGTCACCGAACACGGCGATCTTGCGCGAGAGCCCCTTGCCGAGGCGGAACTGGACCAGCGCCACGCCCTTCTTGCTGCTGTCGGGCACGTGCCCGACGAGGAGGGCGTCCGCCCTGGGCTTGAACGGGGCGAAGTCGGTCGCGTACCGCAGGCTCGCCTCGGGATCGTCGTCCCAGTGTGCGTCGCCGCTCGGCGGCAGCGGCTCGTCGGCGAGGCGCGCGCGCCCGTTCGGCACGAGGTCCGCGGTGAGCTTCACGACCACCACGCGCGAATCCTCCGGCGGGTCGAGCTGGTAGGGGAACGACCACGCCGTCCACTTGCCGAGATCGATCAGGGGCAGCTGCTCGGTCGTGCGCGGCGGGGGCCGCAAGGGCGGCAGCGTCGGCACCTGGATGTGCGATTCGGGGGGCGCCGAGGAGGCGATCACCGAGGGGGGCAACGAGCTGCGAACGGGGGAGAGCGGGGCCTCCTCTTCGTCCTCGTAGGCCTCGAGGATCTCTATCTCCGGGGCGTCCACCAGGGCCACCGGGATCGCGACGCGCGGCGGCTCCGGCGGCAGGACGAAGCGCTCCTCCGGGTCTCGCGGCTCGTCGGCATCTCGTGCGGCCGGCAGCTGGACGGTCGGCCACGCGAACGGAGTGCCCGTGCCAGCCTCGAGCGTCGCCACGAAGGCCTTCTTGCGAGGCCCGAGCGCCTTGGCCTCGGGCTCGGCGGACGGTGCGCTCGCCGCGATCTGGGCCTGCTTCTGCGCCTCGAACGCGACCACCGGGCTCACCGCCTCCTGCGTGGCGGCGAGCGGGTTCTTCGGCCGGCGGGGCACGCTCGACGACGGCGGCACCGCGAACGCCGCCGGCAGCTGATCGAGCACCATCGTCTGGCGCTCGCCCTCCTCGGGCGGTGCGGGCGCGGAGGGGCCGGGCGCCGGCGCTCCGATCGGCAACGGGGGCAGCGCGGCGCCGACCGTGACCTGCGTGGAGGCGAACTGCTTCACCCGCGGCGGGAGCTTGCGGGCCACCTCCACGAAGCGCGCCGTGACCACCGCGCGGCTCGGATCGGCGAAGACCTCTTCTGGCACGGCGAGATCACCGCGGAAGGTGACCGTGCACCCGAGCGTGTCGCCGAAGACGACCATCGTGTCCGCGACCAGCGGCAGGTCGACCTCGGTGCCGTCGATCCCGACCTTCGCCTGCACCACCACCCCGGGCAGCCGTGAGCGCACCTCCGGCAGGTGGGGATGGAGCCCGACGAGGAGCAGCTCTTCGTGCCCGCTCAGCGGTCGGATCCGCTGATCCGCGGGCGCCACCTGGAAGGCTTCGAAGTCGAACTCGGCGGGGAGGCTCGCGGGCGGGACGAGCGCGGGACGCGCGGCGTGGGGCAGCGGTCCGAGGCCCGGCGTGGCTCCGCTCTCGGGATCGGCGACGATCAGGATCGGAGTGCTCGACCCGTACGGGTTGTGGTCGCCGGCGGCGGCGAGCTCCCAGCGCAGCGGCAGGGCGTCGAACGGTTCTTCGGTCGAGAGGTCGAGGCGCTTGTCGACCAGCACGTGGTTCAGCTCGGAGACACGGAGCCGGATGCCCATGTGCGTGACTCGCTGGCCCACCGGGGCATACGCGGCGCCCACGAACAGCACGTCGCACCGCCCGCCCTTGCGCGGCACCCGGTCGGAGGCGAACAGCAGGCTGCGCCCCTCGTTGCCCTCGTGGTGCACGTCGTCGTGCAGCCCGATGGGCTCGCTGACGGCCGCGCCCTGATGGGAGATGTCGAAGGTGATCTTGGCGATCACCGCGAGGCGCGGCGC
>Ga0154020_10004446_pt1 | contig 16704 bp, 15 predicted proteins | sample Klosneuvirus_201_FD_109709 | JGI IMG/M metagenome (GOLD analysis project Ga0154020, IMG submission 109709) | Active sludge microbial communities from wastewater, Klosterneuburg, Austria - Klosneuvirus_20160825_MG | ecosystem: Engineered > WWTP > Aerobic digester > Activated sludge | place...
AAAACTATTGCCAGAAATATGGAAGAACAAAAAACAAATTCTTGAAGGAATAAAAAATAGAACCTTTAAGCAAGACCATATTGAGAATATAAAAGAATACAGACAAGAAAAATGTAAAAAGTGCATATGGTATACTCCTAATATAGGAAATACCTCATATCAAGATGCTCAAGATATAATAAAAAAACAAGTTAATCAAGACTGGTTTGATGCTGTAAAAGAAATGGGGGGAGTCAGATGCATGCATTGTTCATGTAATGTAGATGAAGACTCTATAAAATTAAGATGCTTAAGCTGTGCTTGTCCAATTGGTAGTTGGCCAGCAATTTCTACAGAAGAAGAAGAAGAATTAATAAAATCTATCATTTTAATTAATAAAAATGAAGAAGAAAATAAGAAATAGTATGGAAAAATTTAAAGTTACAAAAACTACAGAGGTTAATGATCCTCTAGAAAGACTTTTAACATTAGAAATGGCGTTAAGTAGTGAAGAAGTTATGGAACTTATAAAATTTTATACAGATGTATATAAATTAAATCCAAAAAATGACAGAGATTATATAATTTATACCCCTGCTACTATAAAAATATGTAAATATAAAGATTAATGCAAGCAATAATAGTACAAGAGTTATCAAAATGTCAGATTATTCCTAATACATTCGTGTACGTTACATATAAAGGTAATGAATATGACATGTTTATAACAAATATTAAGAAAAATGTAATAAATTTTATATCAGGAAATGATCTAAAATTAGATAAAGGTGAACAATTCTATATAGGAAAAGAAAATGATAAGAAATTAAAATTAGAAGTAATAAAAGTAAGATGATATTTAAGAACTCTACACACCAGTATATTATAGATGGTGAAAATTATAAATCTTTCTCTTCAATTATAAAGTTAGTTGAACCAGAAAAGAATTGGCTACAAATAGCCGAGGCATATGCTAAGAAACATAAAAGAACTGTAGCAGATGTTCAGGCAGAATGGGCTGAGAATGGTAGACTTTCAAGAGAACGAGGTACATTATTCCATTCTTTAAAGGAAAATGAAGATATCTCTTGCTCTGATAGACCTGTATTCTATGAAGAGACTATTAATGATATCAAGAATATTAAGAATTTAGAAACTTTAGAGGATGGAGTTTATCCTGAGTTAGTACTTTATAACAATTATTATAAAGCGTGTGGAACTGCAGATAAGGTCATAATAGAGACTGTAGATGGTAAGAGATATGTTGACATATATGACTATAAAACTTCCAAAACTATAGACACTGAGAGCTATTATAACAATAGAACTCAAGAGTATGCTAGATTGAATGTTCCTTTATCATCAGTTATGGATTGTAACTTATCTAAGTATACTTTACAGTTAAGTATGTATGCATTCTTCTTAGAAAAATATAACTTTACACCAAGACATTTAAAAGTAATACACCTTGCAATAAAAGAATTTGATGAAAATAACTTGCAGGATTTTGAAAATAGTAAATATAAAATTGAACATGAAGGTAAAAAACTATATGTGGGAGAAGAAACTATCTATAATGTACCATATATGGCTAAAGAGGTCAGATCTTTACTAAACTTTCACAGAAACCAATTATAAAAGAAATATATGATAACAGACTTATTTACAATGGAAAATGGGATAGTATCTCTGAGTTTACACTGCTATATAATACCAGAATTTAAAAATATAGTAGAAAAATACCCAGATGCTTATGTAGATATGTTGGCATATGCATTTTATGTAGGTTGTCCTTTTAAGTCAATAAATCCATATGCCGACTTTTCTGAAGAAGAAAAAGAAGAAAGATTAAAAGAAACATTTCATGTGTTCCCAGACAATAAAGATGTCCTAGTAGCCGTAGAACTAATCAAAGATTTATACCCAACAAAGGGTATGAAGTATGTACAAAGTATAAGATCTAGTATAGATAAGACTATGGAGTACCTTGATAATGCAGTTATAAGAGAAGGTAAGGATGGTAACCTCGCAGATATTAGAGGCATGCAAAAGGATGCAGCAAAAGTATTAGAATCTTTAACATTAATGGAAAAGAATGCTGAAGAAGAGAAAAATAACTTTAGAACTAAAGCTGGAAGAAAAACAGGTTTAGGAGAAATATTATAATTATGTTAGATAGCAATCAAGATTATATAGATATAATCAAAAAGGTAGGTGAGTATAACTTAAAAGATACTTACTTATGGAGAGATAAAGCTGAATTTTTTAATAAGCATGGATACTATTGTAAACATGTTGAAGATACGGCAGATTGGATCAAATTCTGGAATGATGAGGAGTATAAGATACTAAATGGAGTCTGGATAAATGGATTTTATCTACCAGGATATTATTATTTCTACCTTAATTATATAAAGATATATCATAAGCAAAAGGCAAAGTATGACTTTCCTGATATATACGATATGGACTATCATACATTCTTATGTCTAGAACATGCCATATTCTTAAAGAAACATTTTGGAGTAATAAAGAAACGTCAGGCTGGATTTTCATTAAAGTTAATGATACCTTTAATAGTAGAACTTTGGTTCTCAATAGGTTCTCCTAACTATTTAGCATGTTATGAAGAAGCTCAGGTTAAAAAATCATGGGCAGAAATTCTAGAACCCTACAGAGACCACTTAAATACTCATACTGCATGGTATCGAGAATTTAATCCAAGTAAAGTTTTAGACTGGCGTACAGCTAAGCAAGTTATAACAGATTCTGGAAGACAGTTAACAACTGGTAGAAAGAATACATTGAAAGGTTTAGTATTATCCAAGAGTGCATCTAAGGGTGTAGGTGGAGCTGCTAAATTTATATTTGCAGATGAGGCAGGGGTAAATCCTTCACTGAGTAAGTTTTTGGGTTATGTTAAACCCATGATATCCTACGGTAATATGCAAACAGGTACAATTATAGTCTCAGGCGCTGTAGGTGAATTAAAGCACTTAGAGGGAGGACTCAAAGATATTATTGAAGAACCTGAAGCACAGAATTTCTATTGGGTAGAAAATATATGGGATTTAGATAGAAAAGGTAAGAGGGTTGGATTCTTTGTACCAGAATCCTGGGCATACTTTGGTGAAGATTCATATGATGACTCACCGTATTATGGAGAACCTTTTATAGATAGTGATGGAAATTCATTCGTGGAAAGAGCTGAAGCTTTCATTTTAAGAAAACGAGAAGAGAGAAAGGGTCAGAGTATTGAAAGTTATAACTTTGAAGTATCACAGGCTCCATTAACAATATCAGAATGTTTTGCCTATAGATCGGAAAAAGTCTTTCCTTTGGATTTAATAAATCCTCAGATATCAAGAATAGAAGATACTAAAGATCATGGAACATATGTTGAGTTATATAGAGATAAAGGAGGGGTAGTTAAGCATAAACTCTTATCTAAATTTGAAAATTCTCCAATCCTAGTACATCCTATAACTAATTCTACTAATAAAAAAGGTGTCATTCAGGTATGGGAATTCCCAAAACCTGATGCTCCTTATGGACTATATTGGGCTGGAGTGGATATAGTAAGAGATTCAGAATCACTTAATTCTCAATCAGTTAACAGTATTCACATATATAAATCATATCATCAATTAGGGAGTGAATATAATGCAGAGAAGATAGTAGCCACATTTAAAGCTAGACCTAAAGATAAGATGGAATGGTATGAAACTGCCATAATGCTACAGGAATGGTATAATGCCGAAGCACTGGTTGAAAATAATATAGGATGGTATATAGAGGAAACTTTAAAATCTAATAAATCACATAGAATTGCAAAAACTCCAAAATGGCTAATGGATATAACACCTCAATCAACATCTGTTCTAACAAAACCTTATGGTGTAAATATGACTCCTAAACTCTGGGAAGCTATGATTGATACATTAGTTAAATATGTAAGAGAAGTTATAGCTACAACTTTTGAAGATGATGGTACACCTGTACGACATTATGGAGTAGAAAGAATAAAAGATATACAATTATTAAGGGAAATGATTAATTATAAACCTAAAAGTGAACAGAATTCTAAGGATAACTATGATGCCATGGTTAGCTTTGGACTTGCTCTAATGCATGCTGAAAGAAATGAAATGGTAGGTTTAATACATAAAGATTATGATAATTCAGAAAATAATGGTAAATTGAATGTGAAAGACCCTGTATTTATAAAAAATATGAGGGAGCTTAGAAAGAAACTAAATAATTTTAATTTTAAAAGAAGATAAAAAATGCCTATTATATATAGTAATAACATATTTGGACAACCTCCACAGGCTATTCCAACAAAAGAAAAGAATACTGAATGGAAGGAAGCCAACATGAATTGGATGGAGGACTTCTTTAAATCTCAGCTACCTCTTAAGAAAAAACGTCTTGGAAAAAATTATAATATGGCTCAAGGAGTCATAGATATAAATGATTATATAAAATTAGCAGATAATGCATATACTGAAATGTATGATAAAATTGAAAGTGAGATTCAAGAATCCTTATTTCAGGATAATGAATCCATAGCAGAAGACTTTCATTTTTATCCAATAGTACCTTCTATTATTAATGTATTAATGGGAGAATCCTTAAAAAGGTTTGATCATACAAAGATAAAGGCTGTAGATGATCATTCTACAAATGAGTATATGGAACATAAAAAAGGTTTAATTACTCAATATATTCAACAAAAAGCTCAGGCTGAAATCTCTAAAAAGCTTGAAGAAATGGGAGTATCTCAAGATAATCCAGAATATGCACAGCAATCAGAACAGGCTATGCAGCAAGCAATGTCCCTTCCTGAAATTGAGAAGTATATGGGTAGAACCTATAAAAATACCTATGAGGATTGGGCAAATCGTATTTTAGAACAAGCTACATATAAATATAAGCTGGATGAAAAATCTCCAGAATCTTTTAAACACATGTTAACCGCTGATGAATCTTACTGGCATGTTAATATTCTAGATTCAGATTTAGAAGTAGATATATGGAATCCTATGGAAACTATATGTCTAAAAACATCTCATCATAAGTATACTACTCATGCTGATCTTATTGGTAGACAATATTATACAACGGTTGCAAATGTAACTGCAAAATGGAAAAATAAGATAGATGCAGCTATAGTAGAAAGATATGATACTAATGTAGGAGGCCCATCTGCACTCAGGGATAAAAGAAGAACACCAGATGATGATAAAAGTTTTATGCAAACTGAAGAAAGACTTCAGGCATTTAAATATCTATTTGGTGATGATAACATTTCAAATAGTACAAGAGTTCTTGTAACAGAGGGTTATTGGGTTACTCAGAGAAGACTTGGTCATTTATCAGCGGTTTATGATGGTACCTATATAGAAAAGATAGTGGATGACACATTTAGTGTAACTATAAATCCTGTATATGATGATGAAAAAAATCTTATATATGGTGAAAAAATAGAATATTTCTATGCACCTCAAGTTTGGAAAGGTGTAAAACTTAACTTTTCTGAAGGTTCTGTTGCATTTACAGCACATGATGAAGATAAATATCTTAAAGATTCTATATTCAAAAAAGGATCCAAAGGAAAAAATAAGAAGAGTAATCTAGAAAATGGAGAACTCTTTATTGATGTACAACCTACTGAGTATCAATTCACTGATGCACTTAATCCATTTAGACCTAAGATACCTGTAGTAGGGTGTGATGGATTTGAACCTGGAATGAATGTAGGAAAGTTATCTTTAGTTGATAAAACTAAAGCTTGGCAGATATTATTTAATGCTTGCATGAATCAGATTGATAACTTCATGAGAACTGAAATTGGAATGTTTTATGTACTGGACCAGAAGTTAATACCAAAGAATTCTTTGGATGGATCTTGGGGACAGAACAATTACATGAAATTCTTGTTAACTGCTCAAGAAACTCAACTTGGTATAGTAGATGCCAGTGCTGCAAATACAGAAGGTCAAGCTACAATGCAACAACCAACTGTTATAGACTTATTGAAAAATCAACAATTTCAATCCAGAATTGAGCTAGCAACTACTTTTAAGAATCTTTTATTTGAAACTATAGGAATAACTCCACAGAGATTGGGTACTATAGGAGGACAGGAGACTGCAACAGGAGTTAACCAAGCTATTAATAATTCATACTCTCAAACAGAACCTTACTTTTTCAATCACTCTCAGTTAATGAGAGAGGTTAAGGATGTAATATTAGATGCAGAAAAGTATATAGAATCTAAAAAGCCTATATCCCGAGTACAATATCTGAACTCAGATCAAGAAAATATGTTATTTGAAATGGAAACTGATGACTTATTATTAAGACGTTATAACATATATCTTACATCAAACCCTGATTCTCAGAGAGTTCTGGAACAATTAAGACAATTGGCAATCCAGAATAATACATCTGGAGCAAGTATATTAGACCTTGCAACAATCATTGAAAGTAATAATTCCAGAGATATAAAGGATACTCTTTTACAATCCTATAATAACCTACAGAAGCAGGAGCAAGCAAAAATGCAACAAGAGCAACAGATGCAAGAACAATTATTAGCTTCAAATGCAGAAGAAAAACAGAAAGATCGTGAATTCCAAGCAGATCAAAATGAAAAAGATCGAATTAAAGACATGTATATTGCTGATGTTAGAGCTTCAGGCTTTGCAAAAGATAACGATATAAATGAAAATAATATCCCAGATCCATTGGAAGTTGCAGCATTCAATCTTGAACAAGGTAAACATTATCAAGATGTTATATCAAAAGAGCAAGAGCGTAATATTAAATATAAAGAGCAGTTAAGTAAGACTGAACTTGAAAAACAGAAACTTGCAGTTGAACAAAATAAAATGGCTACACAGAACTCTATGAAGGATAAAGAGATCAAAAGAGACTATGCCAATATGAAAAATGATGAAAAAATTGCAAGAATAAATCAACAAAATAAAAATAAATCAAAATAATTTATAAAAAAATTAAAAAAAGTTTGGTTTATACAAATTAACTTCTTAGATTATAATGAAGAAGAAATATAACACAAAGAAAAATAACGAATTATGCCAGAAGAAACACTTTTCGGTGACAATGAAATAAAGTCATTGTTCCAAGAAACTACAGAAGTAAATGATGAAAACATTTTATCAACAACATCACTTTTTGATATTAAAGATTCAAATGATGAAGGAGATGATAATAATGACAATGACGACCTAAATCCAGATGGAGACGATAAAGATGTTCCAGGAGGTATTCATAATCAATCACCATCTACAACATCAACTAAAGCAACACCTTACGGTCAAGGAGTTCAAGCTCTTATCAAAGGAATGGATGAATTTTTAATATATGAAGGTGACGATGAAAGAATAGACTATACTGAAGATGAGTTTGTAGCTCTCATAGGTGAAAATGTCAACATTAAAACCCAGAAGGCTGTAGAGGCAACATTAGCTCAGATTCTAGATAAGATGTCACCTACTATTCAAAAAGTAGTTACGGGTGAATTAAAAGGAGTCAAGATAAAAGATATTATTGCCGATATACAAGATTTCCAGGAAATTGAAGAGATTCCAGAAAATCCTGATGCTGTTCAAAAAGAAAGAATAGTAAAGGCTTATTTTAGACGACAGGCTAAAGAAAGAAATAAAGATGCAGCATGGGCACAAACTCAGCTAGAAAAAACCATTAATCGTGGTGATTTAGATGATGTCTTTGAAGATGCAAAAGATTTCATTTCTCAAGATCTTGATAATAAAATTAAGGAAAAGGAAGAAGCTATATTAAAAGAAAAGAAGGAAAAAGAGGATTTTAAAAGATATCATTCTCACTATGTAACTGAAGTGTTAAATGAAGAAAATTTATTTGGAATCTCTTTATCTAAAGATGAAAAGAGTCAGGTAGGTAAAATTCTAGCAACTTTTGTAACAAGACCTTCTGATAATAAAGAAAAGCTAGGTTTAACTGCAATGATCGATAACTTGATTCATAATAAGAATCCAAAAGAAAGTTATAAGGTATTAGCATTAATGGCTTTGGCTGGATCAGCTCCAGATAAATTATTGAATAAACTTAAAGGTTCTGCAGAAACGCAAGTTACAAAAGAAACTGTTAGAAAATTAAGGACTGCAAATACAACTTCAGCTGGCTTAGCAGAAATAGAAAAGAAAGAAATTAAAAAATTAAACAACTCAATATTTAACTAACATTAAGCCTGAAGGCGATTTAAAACAAAACAAAAAACGAATATGTCAACACCGAATTTAATTAATCAGGGTGTATTAGTTGCCGATAAGCAATACTACTCTCCTAGCTCACACATTAATAGTTCGAATTTATTCAACTCTGCCATGCGTAATGGTGTTGAGATGGACAATATTGGACTGATTAAAACGTGGGCGCAGATGTTCAAAAATGTACAACCATTGTACAACTTTGAAAGCATCGCAAAAGAAACTATGTATGTTGAAAGCGAGAAAGGCTTTACATACAGTACTGCAATAGCTTTGGAAAATCCAAAGGTTGTAGAAGATTTAACAGATACTGACACTCCAGGTGTGGATGGACAAACTTTCAAATTAGCATTTGATAAGCCATTCTCTATCACTCAGACAATTACTTACGATCATATCAACAGTAAGATTGCTTTGATAGTAGTAGCTGAACCATATAGTGATGGTGATCGCTATATACATGAATTGAAGATTCATGGCCAAGCTTCCAAGAACAGTTACATCTCTAAAGAGTTTTTAACTCCTGGAACGCAATTCTACCAAATCTCTGCTTACAGAGGTGATGAGTACGATACTGTAGCTGCTACATTCCAAAGCCAAGTTGGTGAAAGATTATGGCACTACTACTTAGGAAACTCTGAAGTCGCTTATGACTTTGAGATCTCTAAGAAAGCATTGTTGATGGCTAAATCTGGAAAATACCAAGGTGACTCTCTACGAGTTTACGAATTGGGTAAATTCAGCAAAGACTCTGAAGCATATAAATATATGTTAGGAGATCCTTCCACAAACTTGACAAAAGTACTGAACGCTGTATACAAAGGTGATGGTAAAGCAATGTCACAAGACATGATTGCTAAATCATGGTTCTTTGAAATTGAGAAAACTACAATGGATAAACTTATGTATGACTATGTAATGAATCTGATGTGGGGTGTAGGTGGACGTACTCAACTGCAAACAGATATAATCTCAGTAACTCCAGGTTTGTACTGGCAGCACAGAAATTATGGTTCAGTTGTTCGTTACAATTATTCTCAATTCTCTTTAGACTTCTTGAAGGCTAAAATTGAACAACACTTGAGAAATCGTTTAGATTTTAACCAAGAAACAACTATTATAATTAAAGTTGGTGCTGGTGCATATAACGTAATTAAGAAATTAATTAAAGCTGAAAATGCAGGTAGCGGTGTAGTTATCAATTCTGATGACCCACGTAAATTCTTGGGTGGAACCAACCGATTTGATATGAACTATGCTTTGGAATATACAGGATTCTTCTTGAATCAATTCCCTCGCACATTAGTAAAAATGGAATTAGAGCAAGCTTTAGATCCAGTTTATGCAAATGATATTTCAAATCCAATCGTAGATGGTATCCATAGACTTTCATCTTTCACAATCATACTTTATGATTTGAATGATATCGAAGCATCTAATATCAAGCTTTGTAAGTGGAAATATGATGATAAAATGCGTTATCAAAAACAAATTGGTAACATCGACTGGAATGACCAGAATTCAACTTTCATTAGTTCTGGAAACTTCTCTGGTATCAAAGGTACAATGTCTCTAAGACATGGAGGTATGTGGTTGGTTGATCCAACTAAATCTCTAATGTTCGAGATGATTAACCCTAAGTAAGTATTATTAAAAGAAGGGGATATAGACTCCCCTTCTTTATTTTTAAAAAGAAAAATAAAAAAGAAAGATGGCAACTATTATTATTAAACCTTTCATAAGAAAGGAATCTGATTCCATAGGTTTATCAGAAATTGGCTTAAATGCCTTCCCAGGAACTGTATCAAGTTTTCCAGTTCCTATAAAGAATAAGAAATTTCTTACTGGTCTAGATGAAAATGCATTCTACCTGGCTAAATTAAGTGAGAAAGAAAGAGAAAAAGAAATAACAAGAATTCAAAAGACATGTCAAGAGTACAGTCAAAAGTACAAAGAGTTTAATCTTTGTAATTGTTCAGCAGAGGGTCCTGATAAAAATGAATTCTATGATAAGTTATCTATCGATTTGTTTGCAAGTAATACATATTTTGATACTTCCAATCCAATAGATATGATAAAACTTTCTATTTTGAAACATTATGCAATGTATGATCCAAGAAGTATTATAGCCATTAATTTAAAAGAGGCTACTAATTCAAATAAGGATTATAAATACTACATAGCTAATGAAGAATTAGATATAGAAGAAACAGTTTCTAAGAAACGTGAAATTAATAAAGCAATTTCAACTTGGGACACTATAGCTTCTAAAGATAAAACTAAGATGTTATTGATTATCAAGTACTTGTTACCTTCCAATAAATCATACAATGTTGAGAGTGATAATCGTCTATATAAAAGAGGTGATGACTTTATCAACGGAATTGCAGATGGAGTAAAGGCAAAAGATGGTGATGATAATTATAACAAATTCATGACGGTTGTTAAAATACCTAATGAAGAGTTGGTATCTAAAATTGTGATAAAATATGCTATTTATCTAAATGTCATAAGACAAAATAGAGATAAAGAATATGTTTATCTTAAAACAGGACAAACTTTAGGAAGAAATGGTGAAGAAGTTTACGGTTTCCTTTCTAATCCAAAAAATATAGAAATCTATGGAGATATAAAATCTGACGTAGAGAAAGAAATTAAAATATATTAATGACTGCGCAGGATATTTATTTGAAAATACAACAGAGAGTAAATAAGAAGGATACATCGGATTTTGATAATATACCTCCTTTTAATATAGTTGAGGCCTTTAATAAGGCCCAACTTTCTGTTGTAACAAGATTATATCAACAGAACAATTTATATAAATCAGGTTTTGAATCAACCCGTAAAAGAGTTGATGATCTTCGTGTACTTATAAATGAACAACCTTTAAGGTTAGCAGTTACAAAATATACAGGATATTATTTAACAGATAAGCTACCTTTAGATTATTTACATTATATAAATTCATTTACAGAAGCATCAACTGCTACTTGTAAATCAAAGAAATTAAGAAATGATCAGGTAGAAGAAAGTAACATTCATACTTTATTAAGAAATGAAACTACTAAACCTTCATTTTTATGGGGAGAAACTTTAATTACTCTTGTAAATGATAAGATAAAAATTTATACAGGAGATGAATTTAAAGTAAACTCTTTAAGTTTAACATACTTAAAGAAGCCTAGAAATATAGATTTAGAAGGATATATAAAGATGGATGGGGCACTTTCAACAAATATAGATCCTGTTTTACCAGAAGATGTCTTGGAAATATGTGTAGATGAGGCAGTTAGGATAATTCAAGGAGATATACAAAATCAAATTGGAAATCAAATAGCCCAACAAAATTTACAAATGGGTGAATAAAAAAGAACAAAAACTTTTTTTATAATGAAAAAGTTGTTATATTATAATGAAAGTAAGAAACATTATAGTAAAAATTAAAGAAATAGTATAACAAAACAAAAACAAAACAAAAATGCAAAATTACAAAGAAAGTTTACAGTATAGCTACTTCCCAGGAAGTGGATTGGTATTGGTAGACACTACAAAATCTACAAATGACCTGGTTCCTTTACAGATCGGTTTATTTGATAGTAGAAACTACAAAGCTATTGCAGCTGGAACCTCTTACAAAAAAGTTCCTGAAGTTATTATAGCTATGGGTTCTCCAAACCCAGATGAAAGAGTTATGTGGACTAATGCCACTCATTCTTTTAAAACTGTACCAATTCGTGCAGATAAATTAATTTCTTATAGAAAAGCATTACCTAAGCGTGCATTGCAACAAAAAATTGCTATTGGATGGGATGGTACTACTGACTGTAAGACTATAGAAGCTCAATATGGTGAAACTTATTCTTTATTCTTAAGAATAGAAGGTTCTCCAGCTGCTCGTTTCTATGGTGCTAAACCTTTAGAAGAAAGATTTATCTATTCTACAAGTTGTTGCACAGGAGGTGAAGGTGCCCCTGTTGATGTTGAAAAATTGGTTGACTCTTTAGTTACTCAAATCAACTCACATAAGTATATGTCATCTTTTGTAAAAGCTGAGAAATTAGTTGCTTACGGAACTGCTCCAACTGTTGATACTGTTGCTTACGAGCAATTTACATTGACTGTTGCTGATAATGGTACATTAACTGAATTTGCTGCTATTCAAGCTGCTTATCCAGATTCTACTGTAACTAAAGTTAGTCGTGATGGAAACTTTACAACTTACCTTTTAGTTCAACCAACTTCTTATAGTAATCCTGCAGATTATACAATTGCTGCTGGTGCAACTATTCCTAACTGTTCTGATTGTCCTTCAGGATATACTTTAGTTCCTAAATTTTATAAATTTAAAGTAGCTCGTCAAGATGCTGGAACTGCAGCTAACTTAAGTACAATTGCTACAGATTATCCTGATGGTAACTCTAATGTAACACCATATAGATTATCTTATGTAAATGGAGAATCTACATATGTAGTTTATAACTCAAGTGCATCTGTTCCAGCTGCTGCTGCAACAGGAGATATTGTAACTGTATTTGGAAGTACTGAACCTAAATGTGTTCTTTCTTCTTCTACAAGTACACCTTGGGTTGTTGGTGATGTAATGTTTAAAGTAAAAAGAACATTATGTTTAGTGGTAGGTGATTCTCCATGTGACGCTTCATGTGAAACTAACTTAGCTGACTTACAGGCATACTATGCTGATAGTAAATCAATTGTTGTTAGTGACTTAGCTTTAGCTGATAATGGAAGTTGTGCTTGCTCATTTACAGTAACTCAATTATCTGATAACATCTTAACAGAAGATGCTTGTTATACAGGTATAGCTCAATTCTCTGACCCTGAACCTTATAAAGGATTTAAATGGACAGTTTGCCCTTGTGCAACAGAAACTCCAAATGATATCACTAACATTGGTATTGTATTAACTGGAGCTTATGTTGATACTAAATTTGGTAAATGCTCTTTTGAATATAGTGACTATGTTGAATTGGACTTACCTAAAATTATAGTAACTCAAGGTGAAGGATTAGATACAGTTGGTACTTGCGGAACTATCTGGCCTGTAACTACTTTACAAAAACCTCAATACCCAACAGGTACTGGAGAGAATGTAAAACGTAGCTACATTGAGGCAATGCAGTTCAAAGGACAACAGTACTTTGATCAGCCAAGATGGCAAGAAATATTCGGCTTTGACTATAGCTTTATTGATACAGCTAAATTCTATAAATTCTACTACTTAGAATTTGAGATGTTAGATAAGTATAATAAAAATACTGGTTATGGCGGAATGGATATAAGAACAACTGTAGTATTTGCCTTCCCTGAAGAAGTTAATACTCTAGCATTTGAACAATTACTAGAATCTTGGATTGCTTCTGCAAGACCTGACTTAGTGGATGGTTTAGATACAGTTAATTTATTAAGATAATCCGATAACAGAAAGATTAACAATAAGGGGGATGGTGGCAAAACACCATCCTTCTTTATTTTAAAACTAAAGAAAAATGAAATATACAGTATCAGCTGGTGATAATTTAATAACAATAGCAAAGAAGTATCAAGTATCACTAAAAGAATTAATGGATTTGAATTCTATAAAGACTCCAAATCTTATTTACCTTGGACAAGAAATTGATATACCTGAGGATGGAGAACAACTTGAATCAAAAGGATTAACAGTATCTAATATAAATGCAAAGATTGAAGATTTTATAAATTTTCTTGAAGGTAAAAAGTTAAAGAAGCAATTAGATATAGATTCTAAAAAGAACATAGCTAATTTATTCGCAACATGTTTACAATTTAATGTAACTGACTTAAAAGAAGTTGCATACATTTTAGCAACAGTTCATTGGGAAACTAATAGAACCTATAATCCAATCGAAGAGTATGGTAAAGGAAGAGGTCATGATTACGGAGTCCCATATAAAGGAACTGGAAAAGTTTATTATGGTAGAGGATTTGTACAGCTTACGTGGTATAATAACTATGCAAGATTTACTCAAATTTTATCTCGTTTGGGATATAATGTAGATCTTATAAATTATCCAGAACAAGCTTGTAATGCAGATATTGCTGCAAAAATAATAGTAGCTGGAATGAGAGATGGTAATTTTACAGGACATAGACTTGACGATTACTTCAATCCTTTAAAGGCAGACTGGTTTAACGCTAGACAGATTATCAACAAAACAGATAGAGCTGTGATAATCAAGGAGATAGCACTAGAAATGTATTATATACTAAAATAATGATATCACAATTAGACATTTATATAGAAGATGTACTTAATCCTAAGGTCCTTATAGTAAAGGATGCATCTTATTATAATCCAGATATAACGCCAAGTGAAGCTACATTAGTAGTTCAGTATCCGTCATCTTCTAATTATATAAGTATACCTGTAGGAATTAATTTTACATATACAATCAATAGTAACACATTAGGTATAACAAATGCTATCAGATCTGAAAATCTGGCAGATTTACCTGATGGAATATATACGATAAGATACTCTATCTGTCCAAATGATGAATTATTTGTAGAGATAAAGTTTCTTAGAAACGTAAAACAATTAATAAAATACTATAATTCTTTCTGTGCATTAGAAATTACAAAGTGTAATCACAAAGCATATACTGAAGAATTAAATAAATTAAGAGAAATTAAGCAATATATAGATACTGCAAAGTATCTGGCTGATTGTGGAAAGTACACTCAAGCTATTGAAGTTTACAATTATGCCGATGAGTTACTTGATAAGTTTAACTCAAATTGTAACTGTTATGGCTAATTGTATACAGTGTGGTAAAGATGTAGGATGTGCTTGTAACTTGATAAATGGCTTTTGTAAAAAATGTTTCAAGGCACCAACTCCTGCAAAAAATAATGAAAAGCTTGTAGAATTAAGGGCAGATTGTAAAACAATACCAGAACTCAATTTATTACTAGCAAAACTTAAAAGTAAAAATGATAGATCTGACCTATATAGAATTGTGATTATAAACTCACAAATAGCTAATTATACAAAAGATCCTTGCAAATATAAAAATATAATTAATAAAATAGAATGAAAAAGAACATATACACACTTGAAGCTATTTTACTAAAACTTAAATGTAAGTTTGCTGAAATTATGTATGCAAACATGAAAAAAGATATGTACGCATTAAAGGGTTGTAAAAATTTAACAATTGAAGATATGTATGATTATATAGATGTTCTTGAAAGGAAGATATCCCTTCTAAAATTAAAGTATAATAAGTTTTGTGAAACAGAATTAATATATCCATCTTACATTAAAAAGACATCACTAGAAGATTTTTACAAAAAAGAATTGATTTTAAGTAGCTGTGATGTTAAATTCCTAGAAAAAATACAAAAGTTTTTATAATGAAAATAAAAGGTTTAACTCCAAATGGAGAAATTATAGAGAGTGATTTGGTAAAATATACTGGAGAAATTCCAGAATGTTTAGAAAGCTCTGATTGTTATGATGACGAAGCATCACTTACATATATCATATTTAAGCTTTTAGAAAGATATTGTGAGCAAGATAATATTATAGATACTGATTTATCTACAATAGATATTGCCTGTATATACGAATCTAACTCTGATATAAGTCTCCCCGATCCTATAACTTTAGGTAATCTTCAGGAATACTTTGCCACAAATATATGTGCACTATATACAAAATATAGTGAGCTTGCAACTAAATATGATAAATTATCAGGGTTATATTGTGCTAATGATTTAGTTCACACTGATCAAAATATACCTGTAACAATAGATGTTTTATTTAATGATGTAACAACTTATGATAATACTGCAGTATTTGTTACAATTGATACAGCTCCTGATAATGGAACAGTTACTATTTCTAGCAATGATATAATATATACTCCAGCTACTGATTATATAGGAAAGGAATCTTTTATATATAAAGTAACAAAAGGGGCAAAGACTTGCTTAGGTAAAGTTTCTGTTAGTGTAGATAAAGTAACAACAAATGAAGATATAGAAACTATATGTACTAATACTATAATTGAGTTACTTACATCAGATGAGTATTGGGACATAGGATTACCTATAGGTACAAAGTTAGGTATATCTAATATTAATGTTACAGACTTTAATTTTCTTACAGTAGGACAAGAAGGTAAAGGTAAAGCTAATACTCATTGGGCTAAATGGGCCATATGTAATGGTAAGAATGGAACTGATGACTTTGCACATCTAACCTTGAGAGGTTTTGATGATACTAATCCTGATGGCAATGGTAACTTCTTAACATCAGGTCAAAAGGGTGGAAGTGATACATTAACAATAAATAATATTCCTTCACATAGACATACAGGAGTGGCAGCAATTACTGAAGATTCATCTGAAGCTGTATCTCTATTTTCCGATGCTAATAATTTAGCAGGGATAACAAAAATGA
>Ga0154020_10004447_pt1 | contig 16700 bp, 15 predicted proteins | sample Klosneuvirus_201_FD_109709 | JGI IMG/M metagenome (GOLD analysis project Ga0154020, IMG submission 109709) | Active sludge microbial communities from wastewater, Klosterneuburg, Austria - Klosneuvirus_20160825_MG | ecosystem: Engineered > WWTP > Aerobic digester > Activated sludge | place...
CCTGGCCAGCCAGCCCAACCGCCTCCTGGCCCTGCACGCGGCCGCGTATCTGCGGGAGCTGAATTTTTCCGACCCGGTCACCGAGTTCCGCGGCTTCATCCGCTCGCTCAACTATGAACTTGAGACTGGCGCTTTGTTGCTCAGCCGCACCGTCAATCCCGGGCTCGATGTCGGCACCTGCTGCCTGCAGCTGGACGCGCTGGCCGCCCGCTGCCGCCAGTTGATAGCCGAGCCGGCCACCCCGCGCGAAAAATGCCGCGTGCTGAACCGGGTGCTCTTCCACGAGCACGGCCTGCGCGGCAACACCGACCACTACGCCGATCCGCTCAACAGCCACCTCGACCAGGTGCTGCTCCGCCGCAAGGGCACCCCGCTCTCCCTCTCTATCGTCTATCTGCTGGTCGCCGAGCGCGCGGGCCTGGACCTCGCGCCGGTCGGCCTGCCCGGCCACTTTCTGGTCGGGTGTTATCGGGAGAAGGTGCCCTTCTTCATCGATCCCTTCAACGCCGGGATTTTCCTGAGCGTCGGCGAGGCCTTTGCCCTGCTGCGTTCGCGCCAGGCCCAGGCCGTCGTCACCGACCTCGCCCCCACCCCGGTGCGCGAGGTGCTCTGCCGGTGCTGCCGCAATCTCGTCAACCACTCCTCGGCGGCCGGCGAGCTGGATCACGCGCACCTGTTCGCAGAGTTTGTCGCCGAGTTCGAGGCGACCCACGCGCGGCACGCCCAGCCGTAGCCGCGTGGGCGGAAAATCGGGCTCGTTCTCCGCTGAGAATCGGGCTTTGCTGCCGCCGCCTGATGAGCGCCGCCGCCGAATCCATCCACACCCTGGCCGACCTAGCCGCCTGGTCCTTTCCCGGCCCCGCGCTCGCCGTCATCGGCCGCCCGGTCGCCCACTCGCTCAGCCCCGCCATCCACAACGCCGCGCTCGCCGACCTCGCCCGCGCCCAATCGCATTTCGCTGACTGGCGCTATTTCAAGTTCGACATCGCCCCGGAGGAATTGCCGCAGGCCCTCGCGCTCTTCCACCAGCGCAACTTTCACGGGCTGAACCTGACCGTGCCGCACAAATCGCTCGCGGTGGAACATCTCGTCACCAGCGACGCCTTTGTCCGCGCCGCCGGGGCCGCGAACACCCTCACCCGCACCGAGGCCGGCTGGCACGGGGCCAACACCGACGGTTACGGCCTGGCCACCGCGCTGCGCGAGGACCTCGGCGCGGAACTGGCCGGAGCCCACGTGATTTTGCTCGGAGCCGGCGGGGCCGCCCGCGGCGCCGCCATCGAGTGCCTGCGCGCGCGCTGTGCGTCCCTATGGATCGGCAACCGCACCGCCGCCACCCTCGACGCGCTCTTGGCCAACCTGCAGGTGTTCGCTGGCGAGTCCACGGTCCGCGGCTTCGACCTGGCCAATCCCCCGCCCGGCCTGCCGGCCGGTGCCACCGTCATCAACGCCACCTCCCTCGGGCTCTCGCCGGCCGACGCGGCACCCATTGACCTGAAGAAACTCCCCGCTCCGGCCCGAGTCTACGACATGATCTACCGCCCGCCCCAAACCACCCTGCTTCGTCAGGCCGCCGAACTCGGCATGCCCGGCGCGAATGGCCTCTCCATGCTGATCCACCAAGGGGCGCGCGCGCTCGAGATCTGGACCGGCGCGACCGCGCCCGTGCCGGTCATGCAGGCCGCCGCCCGGGCCACGCTCAACCCCGCCTGACATGGACGCCTTCCAAGAAGTCGCCGTCGCCTTCCCGTGGTTTTACCCGCTCTTCGCCGCCGCCGTCGGCGCCTGCGTGGGGAGTTTCCTCAATGTCTGCATCTATCGCATCCCGAAGAACGAGTCCGTCGTCTCACCGCCTTCGCACTGCGGCTGCGGCAAACCGATTGCCTGGCATGACAACATCCCGGTGCTGAGCTGGCTGTTGCTGCGCGGGCGCGCCCGCTGCTGCGGCCGGCCGTTCAGCTTCCGTTATCCGGCCATCGAGCTGCTGACCGCTCTGCTATTTCTGGCCTGCTGGCTGCTGTTCCCGGCCGGCAAGGCGGTCGCCGGTGCCGTGCTGTGCTCCATCGTGATCTGCGCGCTGTTCATCGACCTAGATCACATGATCATCCCGGATGTTTTCACGGTCGGCGGTGCCGCCGTCGGGCTGATGTTGTCGCTGCTGTTGCCCTCGCTCCATGGGCAGAGCCACGAGTTTTTCGCCCTCGCCAGCCTGCGGTCCGGTCGCGACGCGCTGCTCGGGCTGGGATTGGGCTCCGCCCTGGTGCTGTGGATCGCGCTCTGGGCCGAGGCGATCCTGAAGAAGGAGGCCATGGGCTTCGGCGACGTGAAATTCCTCGGCGCGCTCGGCGCCTTCGTCGGCTGGAAGGGCGCGGTCTTCGGCATGTTCGGCGGCGCCATGCTCGGGTGCGCCTGGTTCATCGTCGCCCTGCTCTGGCAAAAAATCACCGGCCGGGCCTCCCCGGTCGCCCCGCCCGCCGAAACCCCCGAGGGCCAACCCGCCGAGCTCGGCCTCGGCGTGCACGTGCCCTTCGGTCCCATGCTCGGCGTGGCCGCCCTGATTTATTTCTTCGGCGCTCACCGCTGGGTGGACGCCTACTTTGCGGAACTGTCCGGTTTGTTCTGATCCGGCGTCACGCCGGACGGGAGTGGTTGAAACTCCTTCGGCACCTCACCGCTGCGGCCCTGCACCACCAGTCGCAGCAAATAAGCCATCACTTCCTCGCGGGTTTGTCCGCGCTCGGCGACGAGCTGGTCGGCGCGCTTGATCAGTTGCCGCGCCATGGCCTCCGCCTGCACCCGCGTGGCGCCAAGGCCGCCACACAGCTTGGTCAACTGGGCCAGCTCATCCATGGGCGTCCACCGTCATGACCACCGGTCCGACTGGCTCGAGGCTGAGGCCGGCCGTCGGTGTGAAATTGACCAGCGACAACATCGCCAACGCGGCAAACTCGTCGGCCCGCGTGCCGACCGAACGGATCTCGCCGACCTTTTTCTCGCCCTGATATAGCGCTGCCTGCGCAACCGGCGGTGTGCCCCGACCGCGCACGACCCGCAGTTGGCGGCGCACTTGGCCCAGATTTTTCAAACGCGCCATGACTTCCTGCCCGAGATAACAACCCTTGGTGTAGGAGATCGCCGCATCCTCCAGCCCACCCTCGTTCGGCAGGTCGCCGGGGCCAATGTCCGCCGGCACGACCGGGAGGCCCGCCGTGATCCGCTCAAATTCCATCTCGGCCGGACCGGTATCCACCGCGCCGCCTGCCAGCAGGTGTTCGCGGATTTCCGGGAACGCTTTTTCGGGGCCAAGCAACACCCAGTTGTCGCCCGGCAGGCGGCGTCCGCAAAAAACCAGCAGCTCACCGTTCCGCACAAACCGGCCCGGGGCCGGCACCTCTCCAATCAACCGCCTGATCGCTTCCTGGCCACCTTCGCCCCAGAGCGCGAGCGCGTGGCCGGTCGCGGTTTCATCAGCCAGCACGACCTCGTCGGCGACGATGTATTCCTCCAGCCGTTGCCGTATGATCGCGGCCGGCGAAAATTCACTGCAGATCAGGAATTCGTTTTCAGAAATTCTCATCACTTGGCTGTCGGCGAGAACTTTTCCCTTTTGATTAAGCCAAAGTCCATAGGTCGCACTGCCGGACGGTTGCCGCAATTCATTGGTGAATTGCCCCTGCAGGAACGTAAACGCATCCTCTCCCGTGGCCCGAATAAGGGTGTTTGGACGATATTTGAAGGTGCGCATTTTTCTAGGAAATTATAATTTTTATTGCCTTAAACTACTGGTATGTATGTGTTTGTCGCAGGATTTAAGAATCTTATGATCTTCTGGTTGACGAATAAATGGAACGAGGTAGATATATGGCAGTCAACTAACACTTCTCCCCGCTTAGCGGGGAGTTTTGGGGTAACTAAGAAAGCAATGGCCGGTCGCTTAGGGGTAGGCGACCGGCCTTTTCTTTGCCCTAATTCGTAGCACACAGCAAGGACTTGATCCTCGCCGCCCGGCCCCCCCAAGCTGGCCCTTCATGCAGAAGACTTCCGACATCAATGTCGTCGAGACTCGTGCCCTGCCCTCGCCCGCCGCGTTGCTCGCGGAGTTGCCCAAGACCGAGGCTCAGGCCGAGTTCGTCACCCGCACCCGGCGTGAAATTCACCGACTCATTTTCACCGACGACCGGCGCTTCCTGCTGATCATCGGCCCCTGCTCCATCCACGACCTCGCGGCCGGCCGCGACTACGCCCGCCGCCTAGCCGCCCTCGCCCGCGAGGTGAACGACCGCGTGATGATCGTCATGCGCGTCTATTTCGAGAAACCCCGGACGACCGTCGGCTGGAAAGGCCTCGTCATGGATCCGCACCTTGACGGCTCGCACGACATCGCCACCGGCCTGCGCCTCGCCCGCACCTTCCTGCGCGACGTGCTCGACCTCGGCCTACCCACGGCCACCGAGCTGCTCGACCCCATCACGCCGCAATACATCGCCGACCTGGTCTGCTGGTCCGCCATCGGCGCCCGCACCACCGAGTCGCAGACCCACCGGCAGATGGCCTCCGGCCTCTCGATGCCGCTCGGCTTCAAGAACGGCACGGACGGCTCCATCGCCTCCGCGACCAACGCCATCAAGGCCGCCGCGCAGTCCCAGACCTTCCTCGGCATCAATCTCGACGGCTCGGCCTCGGCCATCGTCACCCGCGGCAACCCAGACTGCCACATCGTGCTCCGCGGCGGCGCGGCCGGTCCCAATTATTCGCCGGCCCACATCGCGCAGACCGAGCAGTTGCTCGCCAAGGCGGGCCTGATGAAATCCATCCTGGTCGATTGCTCGCATGACAACTCCGCGAAAAAGCCCGAATTGCAGCCCGAGGTCATGCGCCAGCTCCTCGCACAGATTGCCACCGGCAACCAGTCCATCATGGGCGCGATGATCGAGAGCAACCTCGGCGCCGGCAACCAGCTCTTCCCCCAACTCAGCGCGCAGCTGCAATACGGTGTTTCCATAACGGACGGCTGCATCGACTGGCCGACCACCGAGGCCCTCGTGCGCGAGATCCACGCCGCCCTCGCGCCGCGCTTCAAATGAAGCCCGGCCAACAGCCCGGCTTTCACGCCCACAACGCCTGCTGATTTCAACCTGCCCTCAAAAATTGGCGTCGATTCGCGTCATTCGCGGGCTAAACCTTACCTCCTTATGAAAACCCCCATCCGTGTCGCAGTCACCGGCGCCGCCGGTCAGATCGGTTACTCGCTCCTTTTCCGCATCGCCTCCGGCGCGATGTTCGGCCCCGACCAGCCGGTCATCCTCCAGTTGATCGAGGCCCCGATCGAGAAGGCCCTCAAGGCGCTCGAAGGCGTCGCGATGGAACTCGACGACTGCGCCTTCCCGCTGCTCAAGGAGATCGTCCAGACCTCCGACGCGGGCGTCGGCTTCAAGGACGCCAACTGGTGCCTGCTCATCGGCGCCAAGCCGCGCGGCCCCGGCATGGAGCGCGCCGACCTGCTCAAGGACAACGGCAAGATTTTCATCGGCCAGGGCCAGATCATCGACGCCGTCGCCGCGGCCGATGCCCGCGTCGCCGTCGTGGGCAATCCCGCCAACACGAACTGCATGATCGCCGCCTCGCAGGCCAAGCGTCTCCCTGCCGAACGTTTCACCGCCATGGTGCGCCTCGACCAGAACCGCGCGCAGACCCAGCTCGCCAAGAAAGCCGGCGTCGATCTCACGGCCGTGAAGGATATCTTCATCTACGGCAACCACAGCCCGACCATGTTCCCGGCGTATGCCCACGCCACCATCAACGGCCAGCCGGCCGCCAAGGTCATCAATGACGATGCCTGGCTGCAGGGCCCGTTCTGCGAGACCGTCGGCAAACGCGGTGCCGCAATCATCGCCGCCCGCGGTCTCTCCTCCGCCGCCTCGGCCGCGAACGCCCTCGTCGATCACGTCCGCAGCCTCGTGACCCCCGGCGCCATCCACTCGATCGCCGTGAAGTCGAACGGCCTCTACGGCTTCGACGCCAACGTCTGGGCCGGCATGCCCGTGCGCACGACGACCCCTGGCAGCTACGAGGTCATCACCGGCTATGATCTCAGCGACGCCTTCTCCCAACAGAAACTCGCCGCGACGAACAAGGAACTCGTCGAGGAGCGCGCCTTCGTGGCCGACATGATCAAGTAAGCCTTCGCTTACGTTTTTGTTCCAAGGCGGCCCAGGCGGGCCGCCTTTTTTATAGCAATCCCGCCAGCACGCGGTTCTTCGTCAGGGCGAAGGCCGACCGCACCGCCGCGAACGCCTCGACCAGCTCGGCCGGCGAGCCCGGCTTCGGAAACTGCATCTCCAAGGTCGCCCCGTCACAAATGACTTCCGCCGACACACCATCCACGAGCAGCACGCAATGCCGGCAATCCGACGGATAACTGACCGCGAGACCGTCCTCGCCGCCCCGGCCCTCGACGGCGTCGATCACCGCCTCGACCTTCACGCCCTTGGCCAGCCCGAAGACCATGCCGGTGAACATCGCGGCAAACAGCTCGTTGAATTCCGGCCGCGCCACCAAACCGCCCTCGCGCAGGCTGTGCAGCGTGCGGGTCACCTCGTAACCGGCGGCATTCGTCTTCTCCAGCGCATAGCCTAACTCCAGCGTGAAGTCCTTCGCCGTCAGCACCGCTGTCGGGCTCGCCACCTCCAGGGCCAGGTCGGTGCGCCTGTAGGCGAAGGCCGCCTTGCTCCGCTGGAAGAAGCCCTCGGCCTCCTCCGCCAGCTCGGTCGCGCACAACTTGCCGAGGAAGGCCGTGGTCGCAGCGTTCACAGCATCCGGCACCGTGTGGTGCTGCTTCCGGAAGCCCGCCAGGTTCTTCACCAACCCGGCGCTCCGCCCCACGAGGCTGATGCGCGAGACGAAGGTGTTGGAGGGGCCGGCCGGCTGGGGCATCCGCGAAGTGAGGCAGGCCCCGGGGGTCGGGCCAAACTATTTCATGCAGCTTTTCCCCTGTAGGAGCCTGCTTGCAGGCGATTCGAATGCGACATTACCCACGGATCGCCTGCAAGCAGGCTCCTACAAATACAACCCTCAGGCCGCCATCATCGGCGGCGTGCGCTCCTCGGTTTTCCGGAAGAGGCTGACAAGGCCCATGATGACCAGCACCGGGATCCAGATCGGCGAGAGGGCGACCGCGAAAGCCACCAACACGGCCAGCAGCGCCGCGACCAAGGAGATGCCGACCACCCCGAGCACGCCCGCGACCAGCAGGCCGACGATCACACCGACGAAGATCACGGGACTGAACTTGATGGCGATGATGAGGATGGCCGCCATCAGGAGGACCTTGAGGAAAGTTTTCATACCGGAAAAACCCCGCAGGCCCGGGAAAGTTGCGGGAAATCGTTTGGATCCATTCAACCGGTGCACGCCAATCACGCTGATTGACGCGAATCCCAGGAGATAGATTGCTTGCCGGCTAAATTCCCCAACCCCGCATTGAACAATGGCTGCTGGGTTTATGTCGTTTTATCATTCGCGTATATTCGCGCTATTCGCGGGCCAACTGCATCGTTCTGGATAATGCCTTGTCCAGAATTCCTTTCACGTGTGCTGTGTGTTCCGTGGTTCCCACAAAACCCATCCCCGTCGTCTGCGCCATCATCGAGCACGAGGGCCGCGTGCTGCTCGCCCGGCGTCCGCTCGACAAGCACCTGCCGCTCAAGTGGGAGTTCGCCGGCGGCAAAGTGGAGCCCGGCGAGGATCCGACCGCCGCCATCATCCGCGAGATCCGCGAGGAACTCGGCTGCGAGATCGTCATCACCCGCGCCCTGCCGCGGTTTGATTACGACTACACCCGCGTCGTCATCGAGATGATCCCGTTCGTCTGCGTGCTGGCCGAAAACTCGCCCGCACCCCACCCGCACGAACACGTGGCGCTGGCCTGGGCCCGGGCCGATGAATTGACCGACTACGACCTCGCTCCGGCCGACCTGCCGGTCGTGGCCAGTTACCGGGCCTCGCTCACTTCTTCGGGGTAAAGAACACCTGCACGCAGAACAACTGGTCGACCCCGAGGATGCTGACCGTCTGCAGCACGCTGCAACCGAGGTAGCGCAGGTCGGTGTGGACGATGTTCACGCGGTGGCCCAGGGAGTTCATCCACGCATCCACCACCTGAACGGCAAACCCCTGATAGGTCGCGAGCCGGAGATCCTCCTGGGTGCCGGGGTTCACGAAGTGCTTTTTCCCGTCCCGCATCACCACGCCGGCGCCAAGCTTCACCTCCACTTCGTAGATCGGCAGGAGCGCGATATTTTCCGCCACCAGGCCGGGATCGAGGCCGACATAGAGCACCCGCTGCATCGGCGTGCCGATCATCGGGAACGAGTTGGTGTGACTTGGCGGCTGGTAAACCTTGCCCACCGCCGCCTCCAGATCCGCCGCCTCGTTAAGCTTCGGCAGGTAGCCAAACGGCTTCAGCCCGAGTTGGGCGCGCACGCGATTCGTCTCGCGGAATATCGCCCGCGCCAGCAGTTCGCGATCGAAGTTCGCCGCCTCCATCCGCGCCTCCAGCACCGCCGGGTTATCCGGCGCCGGGAGTGAAATCGCGGGTGGCGGGACGACGCGGACACACCCCGTGAGCACCCACCCCAGACAGAATATCAGGAAACTCCGCACGCTCCGGAGGAAAGGCCTCTGCACCGGCAACGCCACCTATTTTCGGCGCTTGCGCCGACGTAAAGAAATTCGCGCATTGGCCTGACGGGTAGGGCGCACCGGCCCGGTGCGCCGAGGACGTGATGCCGTCCTCGTGGCGGAGCGGGCCGCTCCGCCCTACCCCGCGCCCAAGGCCACCTCTTTTCTGCAGGGCGTGTCGTTCATACAATCCCCTGCTCCACCCACTGGTGGTCGCCGTTGATCACCTGCTGCGCGAGATCGTAGCCGTGCTGGTCGGCGTTGTTCCCGATGCCGCGGAAGTTCTGGTCGATGCGCAGCATCGCCTGGGCACGGAAATCGTCCACCAGCACCAGCACGCGGTCGGCCGGCTGGCCGTCGTTAATCTGCTTCTGCGCGAAGATGCAGCTCGCCGCGATGGCAAAGAGGTCGGTGCCGATATCGGCGAGGCGGCCGAGCAGCACCTGGCGCTTCTCGAGCTTGGGGCCGAACTTCACCATCTGATGGAAAAGCGTGCGCGCCAGCCGGCGGCTCAGCCCGCCGACGCCGTCCATGTGGTCCGCTAGGCGCGGATGCATGCCCGCCGGCGCGCCGCCGCCGAACGGCAGCCACTGCCGGGGATACCACCAGGCGTAGAACCCGGCGGCGGCGAAAGCGCTCTTGATCCGCTCGCCCCACGGGCGCTCGGAATTCAGGGCGATGCCAGCCACCTTGAGGTGCGGGTCGAGCGCCTCGCGCATGATGAAGAGCCGCATGATTTCGGACGAACCCTCGAAAATCATCGAGACGCGGTTGTCGCGCATCATGCGCTCGACCGGATAGGGTTTCTCACCGCGGGCCTTGAGCGACTCGACGTTCTCGTAGCCGCGGCCGCCCCGCACCTGCATGAGCTCGTCGAGGCACATCCAGGCCTTCTCGGTGCCCCACATCTTGCACATGGAGGCCTCGAGGCGGATGTCGGCCTTCTTGTCGCGGTCCACCAAGCGCGACGTGGTGATGAGCATGGCCTCCATCGCAAAGGCGTGTGCGGCGATCCGGCGGATTTTTTCCGCCACGGCGGCGTGTTGGCCGACCGGCACGCCCCACTGGATGCGCTCCTTGCCCCACTCGCGCGCGATCTGTAGCGAACGCTTGGCGACGCCGATGGACGACGCGGGGATCGAGAGGCGGCCCGAGTTGAGCGTGCTCAGGGCGACCTTCAGGCCGCGACCCTCGCCGCCGATCACGTTGGCCCGCGGCACGCGCACGTTGGTGAAGCGGATGACGCCGTTGTAGAGCGCGTGCAGGCCCATGAACCGGCTGCGGTGCACGACCTCGACGCCGGGCGACTTCGCCTCGACGACAAATGTGGTGATCTGCGTGCGCGGCTTGCCGTCCACCAGCTTTGGCGGAGTCTTGCACGCGACGATCAGCAGGCCCGCGCGGGTGCCGTTCGAACACCAGAGCTTCTCGCCGTTGAGGATGAAATCGTCGCCGTCCGGCTTCGCCTCCGTTGTGACGCGTGCGGGGTCGGAGCCGACGCCTTTCTCGGTGAGCGCAAACGCCGCCAGCTCGCCCGCCGCCGAGCGCGGCAGGAATTTCGTCTTCTGCTCCTCGGTGCCGAAAAGAAGGATCGGCTGCGCCACGCCGATGGACTGGTGCACGGAGAGGTGTGCGAAGGTGTTGCCGCAGTGGCTGGCCATGAGGAGACAGGCCCGGCAGTAGGTCGTCTGGGAGAATCCGAGACCGCCGTATTTTTGCGGGACCTTGATGCCGTAGGCGCCGAGCCGCCGGAAGCCGGCCTGCACCTCCTCCGGGATTTCGCCCGTGCGGTCGATCAGGTCGGCATCGACCTTTTCCCGCAGGAAGGTGGCGAGGTCGGCGAGGAACTTGTCGGCGCGGGGCTTTTCCTCCGGGTCGATGTCCGTGAGGGGGTAAAGTTTCTCCGGCTTCCAGCGGCCCATGAAAAGATTGCCGCCGAAGCTGATGTCATCGTGCGACTCACGCGCGGCCTCGGTGACCTGGAGGGCGGCGCGCTGGCCCTCGTTCATCTTCGACATGTCGATGACGGACTTGCCGTCATCGGCCGGTTTCTTGGCGGGCGGGGTTTCGACGGGAGAGGACATGGGGCGGTGGCGGCACAGCGGCCGAGACGGATTGGTTGCGGTCAGATAAACGCGCGCCAGTCCGTCGCCGTCAACGGATGCCGGGCCACTCCCGGGCTTTTAAGCCTTTGGGAGTAGCCGGCGAATTGGTGGAGGTGAGGGGAGTTGAACCCCTGTGCCCCGGGCCTTCACGCGCAGCATCTACCGGTGTAGCGTCGGTTTGGATCTCGCTTCAAAGGACGCGTGGACGCGCGCTTCCTTCTCGGCCAGCCATGGTTGAAGATACGGCGGCGAGGTCATGACGGCCCTCACCGCTATTCCTGCTGTCGACGTTTTCATCCCCTAGCAGGAGTCAGAGTGAAAACGTGACCGCACTTAGGCGGCCATTAGCATTTCTTCGTTGTTGCCGTTTGTTTTGTTCGAAGGGGGATTTACGAGAGGCCTTCGGCTCTCGACAGGCAGCTGCGCGCTCCAACCTAGGGTCGAATCCAGAACACCCCCGTAAAGTTACGAGTGAAAGTGACAGGACAGAGTGACCATTGTTGAGCACACCGTCAAAGAACATGGGAGCGGGAACGTGCCACATCGCGGCGCGAAAGCAAGCCGACGGAACGGACTTTCCCAAGCCTCAGTTCAGCAGCGCGTTCACAATCGCGTTGGCCATGCCGACGAGGGCGGCGCCGGACATCAGGCCGGCGCAGATGGGCTCACAGCACTCGACCCACAGCGAATGGCCCTTGGTGCCGGGCGTGGGGTGGCGGCGGCCCATCCACCAGAACACGAACGCACCGAGGAACATCATGAAACACGCGTCGGGCGGCAGCACGACGCCGAGGCCGATGCCGACCGACGACAGCGGGAAACGGCCGCGCGTCCGGATGCGCAACACCTCGATGACGACCGCCAGCACCGCGCCGATGGCCATGGCCACGAGCGCCGACGTCGGCAGGCCCTTCAGGCCGGTGGCGACCAGATCGGACACGCCCTTCCATTCGAGCGCCTTCGGAAAGGGGAATTTGTCTGAAAGCATCGTCTCCAAGGAACGCGTGCCGTCCGCCCGGGCCGGCAGGAACAGCACGAAGAACAGCGGCGTCGACACGAGCGCGCCGGCCACGATGCCGATGCAGTGGCCGATGGCCTGCTGGCGCGGCTTGGCGCCGAGCATGTAGCCGGGCTTGATGTCGGAGAGCATGTTCGCGCCGTTGAGCGCGACCTCGCTCGTCATGCCGCCGCACATGAGGTTGGTCGCCGGATTGGTGCGGTCGATGGCGCCGAGCGTGAACTGCGTGATCTTCGCCATCACGCTGGTCGAGGTCCAGGAGGTGAGCGCCATGGAATTGGTGCAGATGATCGTGAGCACGAAGGTCATCGGCACGGCCGCCAGCGCCAGCAGCCAGGGCACGCCGAAGAACCAGTGCGTGAGCCACACGCCGACCGCGCTCAGGATCGGGATGCCGACGAACGACACCCAGAGCGGCAGCTCGATGTCGCGCAGCACATCGGAGCCGGCCGGGGCGGGCGCAGCCGCTTTCCGGCCGAAGATGCGCTGCCAGGCGGTGGTGAATATCTCGGGCTTGGCGCCGAGCGCCACGAGCGAGCCGACCACCATCATCGTAACGCTCCACCAGATGGACCACTGGGTGACGATCTCGCCGCGGCCGATGGCGATGGTTTTGCCGGCGGTGCTGAGCCGCGGGGCAATGTCGCCGCGGTTGATCATCCACGGCGCGAGGATGACGAAGTTCACGATCGTGCCGATGATCATGCTCGAAGCCATGCGGATGCCCATCAGGCCGCCGACGCCGATCATGGCGGCATCGATGGCCCCGCGCAGGCCCAGCGTGCGGATGTCGATGCCGCCGATCTTGGGGATCCATGCGCCGGCTTTCGTCGCCCACACATAATAATAATCGTCGAGCCGTTCGCGCAGGTGCCACGGGCTGGCCCAGCCGAACCATTTGTCGAAGCTGAACAGCTTGAACTGCAGCAGCCGCTGCAGGCCGTCGCTCATCAGGAATTGAAAAGTGGCCGCACCGGCGGCCGTGATGGCGAGGACCTTCGCCTGGATCATGCCCTTGTCGCTGCCCTTTTCGTAAAGCGTGTCGAGCACCACGCCGCTGGCCCGGCCCTCGGGGAACGGCATCTGGTCCTCGTTGATGAAGCGGCGTTTCAGCGGGAAGGCGAACAACACGCCCAGCACGGACATCACACAATTCCACGCCATCATCTGCCACCACGGGATGATGGAGTTGGAGACGAGCATGTAGGCCGGCATGATGCCGATGAGCGGCATGATCATGTAACCGGCGGCCGAGGCGATGGACTGCGTGCAGTTGTTCTCAAGGATCGAGATGTCGCGCCCGACGCCCACCTTGGCCAGCAGCTTGAAGAGCGCGAAGGCCATGATGACGGAGGTCAGACCGACGCCGATCGTGACCCCGGTCTTCGCGCCGATGTAGAGCGCGGTCGCGGATAGGATGCCGCCGAGGAAAAACCCGGACAGGCCCGAGCTCCACGTGAGCTGCGGCGTGTCGCCGCGATAGATGTTCTTGAACCACCACTCGTCCTTCTGCGTCCGCGTCCAGGTGCGGATCTGTTCCTCGTTGAGCTGTTGGATGGCCATGGGCGGGGGAAGTGAGAGTGAGGATGAAAGTGAGAGGGAACGGGAAGACGGAAGAGGCCGTTAGGTGTCAGCCTGGATAATCGCTTGGTTTTCTGTAGCGGCGGTCTGTGACCGCCGACGGGCACGGCGCGGTGATCGTTCGGCGGTCACAGACCGCCGCTACAGATTGCAGGCTCATGTGGGTAGGCGGCCGGACTCCAGGGGTGTGGTCAGGTTTTGGAGGTCAGCTCGTCGTAGGCGACGCCCAGGTTCGACGGCAGGCGGTTGCCGCGGCCGGGCGGCACGTGGAAATCAGGGAACCCGGCGAGATTTTCCAGCTTCACGACCTCCTCCTTGGGCTTGCCGGCCTTGATCTCGCTTTCGACGTGCGCCAGCAGCGCCGCCAGGTAGTCGCGGAACACGAACAGGTCGGCGTGGCCGAGCGTGACGCCGAACTTCGCTTGGCCGTGACCACAGACGTAGATCGCATCCTTCGGGTATTCCGCCGCGATTTTCTCGAGCACGGTCACCCAGTGGCGGATATTTGCGCCGCCGGGCCGGTCGATGACCGGGTAGAGGCGGTTGAACAGGAGATCGCCCAGGTGGATGACATTCGCCTGCTCGAAAAGTGTAACGATGTCGCCCTTCGTGTGCGCCGGGCCGAAATAGCGGCAGCTGATCGTCTCGTCACCGAAGCCTTGCAGGAGATTGTCGCCAAACCCCTGGTCCGGCAGCATCGCCGGATCGAGCGTGCGTTTGTCGGCCTCGGCCCGGGCGCGCATCAGCCCGGGCACGTTGGCGTGGGCGATGATCCGCTTGGTCGCCGGCCGGAAGACCGCGTTGCCGCCGGTGTGGTCGCCGTGGTGGTGGGTGTTGATCACCGCATCGAGGGTGCGGTTGTTGCGGCCGGGCAACTCCTTGAGAAAAATCGCCGCCGTGTCGGGGAACTGGGTGTCGACCGCGACAGCGGCATCCGCATTGACCAGCCACCCGATGGTGCCGCCGCGGCCCGTGAAGAGACCGACATTGCGCCGCAAAGGCTTGAACTCCGTGACCAACGGCGGCGGCTGGACCGGAACCGGGGTCGCGGGGGCGGTGGGCGCCGGGGTCTGGGCGGACAGTGGGCCTTTCGCGAACAGGCTCAACGAGACGGCGGCACCGGATCGGAGGAGGAAATCACGGCGGTTCATGCGTTAAGGCTAGCCCCCGAGCCGGGCGGCGCGCCAGCCCATTTCCAGCCCGAACCATGCAGAAGATGGGCGTCAGTTTCCATCCCGGCGCCGCTGTCGCCGGAGCGAAAACTGGCGACCACCCTTCGGGGCCTTCTTGGCTGTGGGAGCGAGCTTGCTCGCGACTCAGGGCGCGCTCTCTCGCGAGCAAGCTCGCTCCCACTGTCCCAACTGCGTCATTTCGATCCCAGAAACCCCGTAACCTTTCGGCAGCCGGACGGTATTACCCGCCGCACACCTTTATGACCACCCTTCATGACCCTCGCCCCCGTCACCCAATTCCGAGTTCCCTCCCGGTCCGCCACCGCTAGGCTGCCCGTCGCCGTGGAAGCCACGTCCGACCATGAACTCATGATTGCCGTCCGCGCCGGGGAAATCCGGCGCCTCGGCGATCTCTTCGAGCGCTACCACCAGCCGCTCTACGGCTTCTTCGTGCGCCTGACCAACCAGCCCTCGGTCGGCGAGGACCTGGTGCAGATCGTCTTCTACCGCATCCTCAAATACCGGCACACCTACCGCGACGAGGGCAAGTTCTCCGCCTGGATCTACCACCTCGCCCGCAAGGTCGCCGCCGACCACTTCCGCAAGCACGCGTCCACGCCCATCCCGACCGATCCCGCCGACCTCCTGGAACAACCCGACGCCGGGCCCCAGCCCTCCGACCAGGCCGCCACCACCGAGGATGTCGTGCTCCTCCGCTCCGCCCTCGCGCGGCTTCCGCTCGAGCACCGCGAGGTCCTCGTGCTCGCGCGCCTCCAGCACCTCGAGCACAAGGAGATCGCCAAGCTGCTCGACTGCTCCGTCGGCGCCGTGAAGGTCCGCGCCCATCGCGCGCTCAAGGAGCTGCGCGAAGTCTATTTCAAGATCCGCAAGGAAAAGGCGGCCTGACCTTCGGAGGAAAAAAATGAATGTGAGAGTGAAAGTATCCTGACCAACCAAACACACCCACTCCCTTTCCGCTCACTCTCACCCTCACTCTCACTCTCCACTTCCTCGCCCATGAACTGCCAACGCGTCCAGGACAACTTCATCGATTATCAGGACGGTTCGCTGCCCGCCGACGAGTCCGCCCTGCTCCGCGCCCACCTGACCAGCTGCCCCACCTGCCAGCGCGAATGGGCCGCCCTCCAGGAAATGACGCGCAAGCTCGACAGCCTCCCCGTCGCCGAGCCCAGCCCGCGCCTGCGCGAGAACTTCTACGCCATGCTCGAGACGCACCAGCGCGAGGCCGACGCCCCGAGCCCGTTCGCCCTGGCTCGCGGCCGGATCGACCGCTTCTTCGCCGCGCTCCTGCCCGACCAGCCCGCGCTGCAGTTCGCCTTCGCCCTCGCCCTGCTCATCGGCGGCCTCTTCGCCGGCCAGCACTACCTGGCCAAGCCCGCCGTCATCGCCGATGACGCCGCCAAGACGGAACTCGCGGCGCTCAAGGCCCAGGTCAACTCGATGAGCGAACTCGTCACCTACTCGCTCCTCCAGCAACAGTCCACCAGCGACCGCCTGCAGACCGTGTTGGCCAAGATGGATCTCAAGAGCCCCGACCGGAAGGTGCTCACCGATCTCGTCGGCGCCCTCGCCTTCGATCCCTCCATCAATGTCCGCCTCACCGCCGTCGAGGCCCTCGCCCAGCACTCGGACGACACGCTCGTCCGCGCCGGCGTGCTCTCCGCCCTCCCCCGCGAGCGCGCCCCGCTGGTGCAGGTGGCCATGATCGAACTGCTCACCGACGCCCGCGACCGGGCCGCCGAGCCGGTTTTTGAGAAACTTTCCCGCGATGAGGCGACCGACGCCAACGTCCGCGCCGCCGCGCGCCGCGCCCTCGCCGTGCTGCGCCTGCCCGCCAGCCCCGCCACTTCTCCCACCGCCACCCTCAATCCGGCCGCCAAGCCCCTCCTTACATGAAAACCAACATCCCCTCCAAACTAACCCGCTTTCTCCTGCTCGGCGCGGCCCTCTCCGCCGTTGCCTTGGCGAAGGCGGATGCCGCCGAAGACGAAGGCTCCACCGCCGCCGTCAAGCTCTCCGCGCCCGGCAAGCCCGCCACCCTCAACCTGGACGTGCCCTGGGCTGACATCCGCATCACCGGCACCGACGGCGACACCGTCACGGTCGAGTCCACGCTCACCCAAA
>Ga0154020_10004448_pt1 | contig 16699 bp, 15 predicted proteins | sample Klosneuvirus_201_FD_109709 | JGI IMG/M metagenome (GOLD analysis project Ga0154020, IMG submission 109709) | Active sludge microbial communities from wastewater, Klosterneuburg, Austria - Klosneuvirus_20160825_MG | ecosystem: Engineered > WWTP > Aerobic digester > Activated sludge | place...
AGGTTTTATATCCCGGTGTATGATACCCTGGCTGTGCAGGTATTTAAGTCCCTCCAGTATTCCGGTTAATATATGTGCCAGTGTTTGATCATCAGGTTGGTGATACTTCAGATAAGCATTAACCTGGCCTTCCACTGCCAGTTCCATAATGCCAATCTGGATGTTTTCTTCCTGTCCGTGTATGTCTGTATTGGTGATACTTTCGATCCCATAGAATTTCACAATATTCGGATGGGACAGCCGGATGACTCTTTTAATTTCATTGGTGATATTATACTTGGTAGCGGCATCAGTTGTATGGAAAAATTTTAGCGCTACATCTATTTCAAGTATTTTATCATGCGCTTTGTACACTGTGGCAAAACCGCCTTTCCCGATAATATCAGTTCGGGGGTCATACACGTATTTATTGAACAGTTCCAAGGTGGCGGTGGTTTTTGTTTTTGCTAATGATGACTGTGCAAAAGGGGGCCTGGTAAAACAGGGGCATTATTTTAAAAGCCGGCTGCATAGACATGCAGCCGCTTCTGCTGTTGACTGCTTATGAGAAATATCAGAATATTCCACGCTTCTCACTGAGAGGTTGTTTGCCTTCTCCTTTAAGGATTTCGTTTGTTCGCTTGATTCGTTTTGCGGCTCCGAAAAGAATGGCATAGCTGATGGTGAAAGAGGTATTCTTCATGCCGACCTTGGTCTCGTTTTGCGGCAGGTTATAAGGTGATGTACGGTTGACAGTGTATTGCTTCAGTCCCATGTCTTCATACCGGATGGTCAGCAGTCCGCTGTTTTTGCTGAATTGAATTCCACCGAAATATCCAATACCCGTTTTTTCTTCAGGCCCCAGGAACCCATAGTAAGCGTAGGCGGGAGTGCCTGTTAGCATATCGGCATTTTCATCCCTGGCTTTCAGGATAAGATTTAAGTTTGCGCCACCCACCAGTGAAAATTCGCCTTTGGCCAGATAGTCGCCCAGTAAATTGATTTTGAGTCCAACCGGAAGATTAACTCCAAACATATCAAATTGATAAAATTGTTTGTCCTGGCTGTTATAACTAAAGTCATAGTCTTTGTTCTTCGCCTCTGTGTTTACGGTAAAAAGGCCTGGAGTAATCGTCAGTCCAATGAATTTTCTCATATTGATGTTTATCGGAAAGCCGATGGAGAACAGGGACCCTTTGTAATCTCCTTCTTCAATCTGGTTTGAACCATAAGTTGAAGTAAAAAACCCGAGTTTGTATCCGTTTCCTGCGATCACATTAATTTTTTTGGAGCTGGATTTGGAAGGCCCTGAGTTCGCTGTTTTTACCGTGGTTCCCGTTGTGCCATCCTGGGCACAAATGGTCGTCAATGCAAGGACTGTAAAACTGATGGTGGCGATTAATTTTTTCATGATTGTTAGTTTTTTACTTGTTTGAAGAAGGTTCTTTGAGTGGTAGTTTGATAATGAAAAGGAGGTTTATTTTTTGCTATGTCAATTTGTTACAGATAGTATGATGTATGCTGGCTTAATTCACCCGCCATCTTTCGCCGGTATAGGTCCAGGCACCACCCGCCGTGGTTCGGCCTACGAGGTAATAATTGCCGGCGGGTAAATTGACTTCCCAGAACCCGGGTGCTCCGCCGGAATCCATAAAATATTCGGAATAGTATTGAAAGCTGCTGTTGTTCTGGAAATTGCTTAGTTGATTTTCGTGAATGATATAAGTCACTGTATTCACACTGCAGCCGTCGATAAAATACCTGAATCCATTTTGGATGGTAAAGGCTTGCCAGAATTTTCCGCCGGTAGGTTGAGCCGTTACATCCTGGAAGTAGGTATCATAAAATGAAACCCTGTCAGTGGCCGGGAAAGTGAAGATATTATCAAGCTCCCAGCTCCATTTGTTGGGACCGGTGTTTGTGTTTCTTACTCCCAGGTAATAGGTACCTGGTGTCAGTGTTACCGTTTGGGTGCCATGCTGGTTATTAAAAAGACCATAAGCCGTGAAGGATTGCATGCTCGTGAAATTGCTGAGCTGGCCGGGTACAAATATTCCGGCCTGTACTTTGTAGGAACTGGCCAGCCTGAAATAAAAGGTAGTGGTGCTGCTGATGGTAAATTGCTGGTAAGCATAAGCTCCAAAAGCGGCGACTGAGTAATCCTGACTGGCCATAAAAAGCGTAGACGGGGTTGTTTTGGTGGGTGGTTGTGTTCCCCCTCCACCTGTGCCGCCACCTCCGGTACCGCCTCCGGATCCACCTCCCGGATCAGAGACAGGATCCTTGGAGCAGGATAACAGCCAAACGGATAACAAAAGGAGGGTTGCAATTACAATTTTTTTCATACTGCAGTAGTTTTTTGATAGTTATTAATGGCTTCAACCCTGTTTCTGGCGTTTACTTTTTTGTAAATGTTTTTACAATGTTTTTTTACGGTATCAATGGAGATGGATTTTCGGGCGGCTATTTCTTTGTATAGCAATCCGGTGGTCAGCAGTTCCAGAATGGCGCTTTCTTTAGGAGTAAGACCCTTTATTTTTTTTTTCATGTTTTGGTGCCTGAATGTAAACGGCTTACTTGTTTTGAAAAATGGCTCTTTTGTGTACCGTTAAAAGCAAATATGAAACGCAGTAATTCCATTATCAAGGGTACTTTGACCGTTTTTTGAAGGGTGAAAACACGGTATAAAAAAATAGGGTGATTTTCCCGTGGCCAACGCCGGTTCAATTGATTATTCTTGCAGGAACTGATTACTTGGGGTACAAAATCATTTATGACTAATAAGGATACCAGGGAAAAAGCTTCCGGTCTGTTTCCGGGGAATTGCCGGTCATTATTGCATTATGCCGAAAAGGAAATCTATGAGAACATCACCCAATGCCTTTGTTTGGCAAAAATGCAAATAGCAGGCGTAGAATGGAAAAGCAGGAAAGAAGCCATGGCCAGAATAGGGGAGGCAAATCTTTTACTGGGGAAAGCTGTGCAGGATTTGCGTAAATTGGCCAGAGAACTAGCGATATTAAAGGATAAAAAAATACAGGAATGATAACTATTGCCCTGGCAGATGATCATGTTTTACTCCGTAAAGGGCTGGCCAGTCTGGTACAGAATCTGGGGTATTCAGTTTTATTTGAGGCCGATCATGGGCAGGAGCTGGTGGATAAGATTCAAACAGGGGCTGATCCGGATCTTGTACTAATGGATATAAATATGCCAGTGAAAGATGGGTATGAAACTACCCGATGGATCAGGGAAAATAAACCCCTGGTAAAAGTGCTGGCACTGAGTATGTATGATGACGAATCTGCAGTGATCAGGATGTTGAAGAGTGGCGCCCGGGGGTATATTCTAAAAGATGCTGAACCTGCCGAACTCAAGGCTGCCCTGGATGCAGTGATTCAAAAAGGATTTTATTATTCTGAAATGGTTACCGGCCGGCTGGTTCATTCTGTTGCGGGTGATGATGATAAAAACGGGACTAACAAACTGTTGAACCTGACTGATCGGGAGACAGCATTCCTTAAACTAGCTTGTACAGAATTGAGTTATAAAGAAATAGCGTCCGAAATGCACCTGAGTCCAAGAACCATTGACGGTTACCGGGATGCCTTATTTGAAAAGCTATGTTTAAAGACAAGAACAGGGCTTGTTGTTTACGCCATTCGGCATGGCATATACCAGTTGTGATTAAATTTTCTGTAACACAATCCTTGTCCCTTTTCCTGGCTCACTAAGAATGGAGGCCTGGTAGCCCACCAATTTAGCCCGGTTGCGAATATTCTGAAGGCCGTATCCGGTTCCCGGCACCAAACTTTCAAAACCCCTGCCATCATCACTGATTTCAATCTTCAGCTTTTTATCTGGCTTGCTGCATTGGATAATAATATTGCTGCATTCGGCATATTTCAGGCTATTGTTAATCGATTCTTTCATGATCATGTAAAGATTTCTTTTTTCTTCCTTTCCGAATTTTACTGAAAAGGATTCATCTTCCATTACAGCACGATATTGAATTTTCTGCGCAAAACAAAGAGGTTCGGCAAATTGAGTCACACGTGTAAGAATATCGCCTAAAAGATCTTTTTTATCATCCAGCACCCAAATAATATCCCGAACACCATTGATGGCGTCTTGAGTACCTTGTTTAATCAGGAGCAGGTGATTGGAATTGTTTTTGTCCATCATCGCCAGATTACTGTGTACCTTGATACTGTTGAGGGTACTGCCCAGGTCATCATGTAGATCACTGGCCAGCTGGTTACGGATTTTTTCTTCCTTGCGAAGCTGGTTGACACGAATACGGTATAATCCGTAGACAATAGCAATCAAAAATAATGCGATTAACGACTTAAACCACCAGGTCTGGTGCCATTTGGGGAGAATATAAAATTGAATTTCAAGAGGGTTGTCACTAAAATTTCCAAATGCGTTTTTTGATGCAATATTTATATAGTAGTTGCCATATCCTGTAATGTTAATATCTATTTTATTTAAATCATTTACGGGAATAAAATCGCTGTCTCTACCGGCAGAAAATTTATAAAAAAATTTTCGTTGTGAAGAGCTTGGAAATTCTGTGGAACAAATATATAAGGTAACAAGTTTCGTTTTTGAGGGGAGTGTAATTCTGTTCCAGTTAAGCCCATATAAAGTCTTTTTTTCGGATCCTTCATAGTACTCAATTTTGTAAACATACATTTTTTGAGCAAGTGACTTGGCTTTGATGAGCAGTGTATTAATTTCTGTAAAGCCATTAATGCCGCCAAAGTAAAGCTTGTCTCTGTTTTTAAAATAGCCTTTTTCGTCAAAAGAATTATCCTGCAGACCATCTATTGCAAAAAAATTCTGGCAAGTTTTTAAATGGTGATTGATTCTGGAAATACCCATGTTGGTGCTTACCCATATTATACTGTCATTTTCAGGCAAAATGCCATAGATGCTGTTATTGCATAAGCCATTATCTTCTGTTATATAATCCCATTTTTTAGTTTTTTTATCCCAGCTGTTTAAGCCCCCGCCATACGTTCCGAACCATATTTTATCTTTTGAGTCATAAGCGTCAAAGAAAATCCCTGCCAGTGGTCCTTCTTGTCCATTTTTATAGGGGAAAATGAGGGTGGCTTTTTCTTGAAGTCGATCAAACATAGCTATATGACTGTCAAATAGTAGCCATAGATTCCCTTCATTATCAGGTTTGATATTATGGATATGGTTCTCTGGTAATAGTCCATTGTTGTTGGTGCCTTTCTTGAATTGGACGATTTGATGTTTTTCGCGGTTCCACTTGATAAGTCCTTCTTCCTCTTCGCTTGCAAAGTAGGCAGTATGGCCAAAAGTGCTCGCATTATTAAAATAATTATTGACGAATGGTTTCCATTCGGGAAATTGGTCTGTCAGTGCTTCTTTCGAAAAAATATTTGAATGTACAGACCAGAGGAATTGGCCGTCGTCTGTTGAAATGATATAAAGGCTCTTATTTATCCTGTATGCAAAATGCACTGTGCCATGGCCACCCGATCCGTTAACTAGATTTGTAAAGCCGTTTTCCAGATTTGTAATAAAAAGACCGTTTTTCCCTGTTGTTAGAATATTGGATTGATCAAGGGTATCAATTGAGTAAATATGTTCCAATGGGACACCGGGGTTTCCTGTAAAAGCCCGGAAAGGGCTAGGTGACAATGAAGTTACCTGCAAAGATTTTGACCCGCTAACCCATAAATTCCCCTGATTGTCTGCAAATAAGTGAGAGATAGGATTGGGCGTATAGCTGTGTATTAGAGGACTGGCTTTGATTGTCTGACAATCGCCGGTTATAAGTGAAATTTTCCCAATCCCTGAACTGGAGCCATACCATAAAGTGATGTCGGTTGCATGTTTGGCTAAGGAAGTCAAAGTTGTTTGTCTGGAAAAGGGGATATTGAATTTTCGGATGGTTGTCCATTTGTTGTTTTTGATCATTCCTTCAGTGATCGAATGTTCAAAGCAAATATAGACGCGGTCGTTAACAATCAGGATATCAACTATTTCTTCAACGGTATCAGTATTGTTAATAACAGAAGTCGGGATTAAATTTTCTACTTTCTTACTGGTAGTGTTAATCAGGGCTATACCGAAATTTCTAACCCCAATTGCCATTGTATTTGTGCTAACAGGCTGGATAAATGTAACATAAAGGGGGCTTTTAATACCCTCTATCTGGCTTATCCTGATTTGTTTCTGTCGATATGGGGAATATATGAGAAGTGATTTATCATTGCCCATCCAGATTTCACCATTTGAAGCGTATTGAATTTTGTGCATCCACGTACTTCCAACTGGGATTGATTTTTGGGTGGTATCATCGTTTAAAAAAAGGTTTTTGGAAATAAGCGTACTGCTGCTGATGATGTTAATTCCTGCAGGGAATGTTGAGACCAGTATGGAGTCGCCTGCTCCCATACACATATCTAGTATATAGTTCTCTGAAAGGCTTTGTTGTGATTTGCCTTTTTTTAAGATGTCAAAATTTTTTCCATTATAACGGTAGAGTCCATCTTGTGTAGCGATCCATATGAATCCATGCGGATCTTGTAAAACTTTTAAAATATTGTAGGATGTCAGGCCTTGTTGAAATGAAAAACTATTGAAAATATGCTGCCCTAACCCTTTAAAAGGGGCGAAAACTAGGGCCATAAGCAACAGAAAGAATATCCGGACTTCAAACATATAATTAAAAATAAGTAATTAACTTCCGATAAATAAAAACAAATGGAAGGCACAATAAAAAAGCTTTATAAAAAAGGGCCGTTACCAGACGCAAATTGGACGATTATAATCTACCTGAATGGAGAGAGTGATTTGCTGGACGATGTTAAAAGGAATTATAACCAGATTGCTAAATATGGAAGTGATTTTGGTAATGTCAATTTTGTGGTTTTATTCGATGGGTTAAAAGTACCGAAGGTAAAGGCAAGGAATGGGGCGTCATGCAATTTGCCTCCAAGAATTTATTATGTTTCCAGATTTGAAGAGTTTAAAGATGATAACTATTTGCAGGAATTTCCAAAACAGGAAGATTTGTCAAAACCAGGCAATCTTGCATTGATAATCCGTCGCATAAAAAAGCAATTTCCGGCAAAAAAATTCGGATTTATTTATAATGGTCATGGAGGGGCAGGCGGACCTGCAGTGGATGACAATCCTATGATGGTTAAACTTACTACAAGACAGTTACATGAAACTGAAGAGGCGCTAATCAAGCGATTGAAGCGGAAGTATGAAAAAGAAGGTTGGGAGCTATCGGGGACATGTACACATGTTGATAATCCAGAAATCATACTTGCTGTTTTTATAAAAGAAAAAAGCGAGCGTTTCCTTACCTATCAGCAAATGGGCACCGAATTGTCGAGGAGTGGATTTAGCCAGGAGAACGGGCTTCTCGGCTTTATTTGCCTGGACTGTTGCTGGGGTCAGCAATTCGAAACGGCTATTTGCTTTAGAAATGTCACCCGATATTTAATTGCATCGCCTGATGAGGCAGCTTTATTGGGGATTGGCTACGAGGATTTTGCTGAATTTTTGCTACAGAAACATGCAACAATTAAATATGATGAACTTGCTAATAACCTGGTAGGTATCTACTTTAAGAATAATTATGATGATTATCTGGCTTCGGAGGAGTTTAGTTATATGGGGGTTTCGCTCAGTTGCGTAGATATGGGTCCTGATAGTAAGGAGTTGGATCAATTTGGGCGAATCATACGTGATGCCGCTTATTGGAAAATGGACCACCTGGCTGATTATCTTTTCTATAATCTCGAAAGATTATGGAAAGTAATTTGGTGGGCCAGACATAAGTGTGTTGATTATACCTACATGGATGATCCAGACTTTTATGGTACTTATAATATTGACCTTTTGTGGTTTTTAGAGAATTTACTTCACTACAATCACCTTTATGGCAGGCGCGCTCAGCTTATCGATACAGAATTGCATATAAGGGTGTCCCGCCTACAAACCGAATTATCCATGAGGTTTGTTAAAAGCAATCTGGCCAGCAATTATAAAGGCCTTGAGGTTAATTCAACAATGCCTCAGCTGGGTGGTAAAGGAATTGCAATTACATTCCCGGTAACTGAGCTTCAGGTGGATAATTCGATTTATGGCAATGATCTGGTATTTGACGGGAATAAAAAATGGAAAAGATTTGTTGAAAAATTCGCCGCTTATAACACCAGTAATATAAGCAGACTTAATGCCGAAAAACATTTTAGAGCAAACAAGGTTAGTAAATGGAATTTTCAAAAAATATAAAACTCTTTAGCAAATTCAACATAACGGACTGATTTTGCTCAACCAGGCTTTTGCTCAATATTTCTTAATTTGCCCCCATAAACTTTACAACTATGTCCTCAGCCCCTGCCGTTTTCTGGCCCCATAGCGAACACTGGAGCGTGAAAATTCCCGCCCAGACCGATCATTATCGTATGCCCATCATGGAAGAAAAGGGATACGCCATCATGAAAACCCTGGATATCTCGCATATCCCTGAATCGGAATGGCTTGACCTCGTGTATATGGACTGGAAAAGCGGCGGCGATACCAATTTCGCTCCCCTGGCTTCCTGCGACGGAACACTGGAGTGCAAAGGCTTCTGGGAAAATGGTAAGCCCGATAAACATGCCCTCTTTACCCCCAATATTGATAAATGTCCGACCCTGATGGCCTATATCAAATCCATCCCGGCGAATTTCGGCAGGGTAAGGATCATTAAACTCGAGCCTCAGAACCATGAACAGGCCCTGCGTTCCGTACACCGCGATGATAATAACCGGCTCAACCCCGAAGGAGAAGGCTGGGTGGTACGGATGTGGATCGAACTAACCGATAACCCGGACAGCTATATGCTGCTCTATGATAGTGATGAAAATAATCTCCCGATCCGGGAATCAGAAACCCATGTGCCCATGCCCAAAGGCGCGCATTTTGTGGTGGACTCACAGCGTTTATGGCATGTTGGCGTACACAACGGAACTAAACCAAGGTATGCCGCCATCATCAGCTGTGAAAGTACCCCGGAACTGGATGCCTGGATCAAGGCAAAAATGAGTTGACCAGTAGCAATCAACATGATTTTTACATACAGAAGGCACTTAGAAGAGAATTTCAATTTCTATTCTAAGTGCCTTCCGATTTTATACCAGATGAGATAAAAGAGACGATTGATACCACTCCATTGATCAGTTCAGCACACTCTTTTCTTTTACAATCTCAGCCCGTTCCTGTTCCTTGATTTTACCCCATCCACCCACAATGTTTCGCAGGTTGTGAATCCCCTGCCGCTTCAGCATTGAAGATGCAATGACACTCCGGTATCCGCCGGCACAATGCACATAGAGATTTTGGGTTTCTTCAATATTGGCCATGCTACCCGGATCAGTCATCTCGTTTAAGGGAAGATTGATAGCATCTTTTAAATGCCCATCGGCAAATTCAGTTTCCCTTCTCACATCCATCACCACCAGGTTAGGATCATGTGGGATATCCATCATCAATTCATCTGCTTCCACATCAATAATCATATCAATCGGTTCCCCGCTTTGCTGCCATTGATCAAACCCTCCTTCCAGGTATCCATTTATTTTATCAAGACCCACCCTTGCTAAGCGGATGATGGTTTCTTTTTCTTTACCGGATTCCGTTACCAGTATGATAGGCGTGGAAAAGGATAATAAACTTCCGGCCCACTCTGCAAATCGACCTTCCAGTCCGATGAAAATGGAACCCGGTACAAATCCCTGTGTAAACTGATCCGCATGACGTGTATCGAGGATGATACAATTGGCTTCTTTTTCTTTTTTGAATGCTTCCACAGATAAAGCAGTTAAACCTTTTGTAAGTACCTGATCCAGCTGATCGTACCCTTCTTTATTAATCCGGGCATTCACCGGAAAATACTGCGGAGGTGCAGGGATTCCATCTGTGACTACTTTGATGAATGCTGCTTTTGATTCCGCCTGCAGGGCGTAATTATATTTTTTCTGTTCTCCAATGGTACTAAATGTTTCCTTTCCCAGGTTCTTTCCGCAACTGCTTCCGGCTCCATGGGCGGGATAAATAATCACTTCATCACCCAATGGTAATAACTGCCGCTGAATACTGTCGTACATCATGCCGGCCAGCTCATTCATACTTAGCTCTTCTCCTTTCTGGGCAAGATCCGGACGACCCACATCACCCACAAATAAAGTGTCACCGGTAAAAACACAGTGGTTATTACCGGTCGCATCCTTCAGTAAATAACAGGAAGATTCAAGCGTATGACCGGGGGTGTGCAGGACCTTAATCCTTAACTGACCCAGTACAAATTCTTCACCGTCTTTGGCAACATGCACAGGGAATTTGGTAACCGTACCGGGACCATACACAATCGGTGCACCCGTTGCCTGACTCAGGTCAATATGACCACTTACAAAATCGGCGTGAAAATGGGTTTCAAAAATATATTTGATCCTGGCCTTCCGGTCATTGGCCAGTTGCAGGTAGACATCTATATCCCGAAGCGGATCAATGATGGCAGCTTCCCCATCGCTTTCAATATAATAAGCGGCCTCGCTCAGGCAACCTGTATACAATTGCTGAATAAACATGCGCAAATAATTAAGCCGTAAAAATACTGCTTTATTTGATGAGGAAGAAAGGGCCCGTTTTCGGAATCGGTAATATATTGAGGAACCGGAACTAGTCCAAAAGATTGCCTACCAGTTCATTGACCTCCTGTAAGCGATCTGTATTGACAGAATAATAGATGAATTTTCCATCCCTTTCTGTTTTTACAAATCCCGCTTTCCGTAAAATGGCCAGGTGCTGGGAAGCTACTGATTGCTCCAGGCGGAGTTTGACATATAATTCTGTAACAGTAATTTTTCCCTGTTCATCTATTTGCTTGAGCATTTGCTGACGCAGCTTATGATTGATGGCTCTGAGAACCAATGCTGCTTTCTTAATGTTGAGCAGATTAATGGTCAGCGCCCCAGGCTGGTCACTGCCGGTATTGAATGTAAGGGAGTATGTAGTCATTGCTGGTTCAGTTTATAAAAAAAAAGAGATTATTCCGGCCTGTCTCTATGTGTTTAACTCTTGTTAAGACGGAATAATATGTCAATCCTTTCGCGCCGGACTATAAAATTCCTTTATATATAAAGGCTCACAATAGGCAAGGTCTGCAAACTTATTTTCCAATAATTGTTTTTGGGATAAACGGGCTAATGAGACGCTGAAAGAACTATCTGCGGTAAATACGGCATGAGGATTTTGAATGATATTTTGCAGTTTTTTGCTGCCATTTCCACAAAAAAGGATTGAATGTGAGTCAAGTAACTGAGAATAAGAGCTTGTATCAAGGATCATTGCATGGGGTACCATTCGTACTGTCATATTTTTGTCATAAACTGCGGTGAACACTTCCATCCTTCTTGCATCAATCATTGGACAGATCAGATCTGTTGCTTTTTCAAGCACTGAATCAGCAATTATTTCAAGTGTTCCCACACAAATCAACGGAATGCCCAATGCAAAGCAATACCCTTTGGCTGCTGAAAGGCCAACCCTTAAACCGGTATATGACCCCGGTCCGTTACTCACCGCCACCGCTTCCAGTTGCTGTAACTGCATATTTGTTTTTTGGAACAATTCATCCACAGCAGGATGTAACCAGGAGGCATGGTCTTTTTGTTTGTCATTGGTTGACTGCTCAATGATGCGGCCATCCCGGGCCAGACTGATACTGGCTGTTTCCAATGCGGTATCAATGTTTAGGATCAGACTCATTTGATGGCAGCCTCCTGCTGCAATAAACGGGATGGCTGGTAACGGTTAGCTGTTATTGTGAGTTTCAATAAAAGTTTTTCAATTTCACCAATACCAATCAGCTGACCCCAGGCAAAAGGACCATGCGGGTAACTGGTGCCTAATTGCATAGCAGTATCAATATCTTCTTTGGTGCTTACGCCTGCTTCCAGTGCCAGGTAGGCTTCATTGATGATCATGCTGATTACTCTTGCTGTTATCAATCCCGGCTGATCCGGTACCCATTCAGGTTTCCGGTTTAAATAAGACAGTAATTTTTCAATAACAGATTTCGTGGCTGCATCAGTTTCGCCCAGTTCCATCACCGAACGCCCTAACATTGTTCTCCAGCCGTTGAAACGAACGACTTGACCAGGTAAACGGATATCGCAACCACAGACATCATTCAGCAGGTATAAAGCAGATTGCATTTCTGTCAGGGCCGCTGTACGGTTTTCGGAGGAGTCAAATAATAAGTCGATGCAGGCATCAAAAGAACCGGATGCAACCGGGGCACTCATCCACTCAATTTCAAGCCCTTCCTGCAAGCCCTGTGCCAGCAATTCTGTTTTTAAGTCTTCATTTGTGATCACAGCGATCCGCATCCCTTTTTTTTACAAAGAAAATGCAATAAACGATAGAAAAGACGGGAGGGCTAACTGCTTTCTTTTCCTCCAATACTTACCGGAATCCCCTAAATTCGTTGCATAACCAGCATGAAACCATGAGTAAGACGATTATTAAAACAACCAATGCCCCGGCCCCCATCGGCCCCTATAACCAGGCCATTTTTGCAGGCAATACCCTTTATATTTCCGGACAAATCTGTCTGGATCCCGTTAACGGGGAACTCCGGAATAAAGATATTCAGGAGGAAACACACCAGGTAATGCATAACCTGAAAAATATTTTACAGGAAGCAGGAATGGATTTCAGCGATGTGGTAAAGACAACCATTTTTATCACAGATATGCATCAGTTTGGCGCCGTCAATGAAGTATATGGCAAATATTTCGAAAACAGGCTTTCTGATCGCCAACCAGGATTCCCGGCCAGGGAAACGGTACAGGTATCTGCACTTCCCAAATTTGTTAACGTTGAAATCAGCATGATTGCCGTGAAATTATAAACGGCATTTCCCAACTCAACCATGCGAAGGCTGTTGCGCATATTGCTGTTAAAACCCATTTTATGGGCGGCAGCTAAATTTTCTTCTAAGCCTGAACGTGAAAGGATTTTTAAAGCACTTTCCAGTTTACAGGATTCAATAGAAAAGGAGCCTGGTAAAAAAGGACTGGTGATACCCTTTGCAGCAGCAGCGGGTAAATTCATCATCTTTTCTGACCATCATAAAGGAAGCAGGAACGGGGCAGATGATTTTGCCGCAGCTGAATCCACTTACCTCACAGCACTCAGTTATTATCATGCCGCTGATTTCTATTATATCAACCTGGGTGATAGCGAAGAATTATGGGAAAACTATCTCTGGCAAATTAAAAAGCCCAACCAGCAATGCTTTGAAGCGGAAAAAAAATTCCTGGACCATAACCGGTATATTAAAATCTTTGGGAATCACGATTTATTCTGGGACAATGATCCGCTGGCAGGCTGGCAGTTGAAACATATTTATGGTGAAAAAGTAAAAGTATATGAGGCGCTGATCTTAAAGACTTCCATCGATCATCCCGGTTCCCAGGAAACATCATCCCTACTGTCGATTTTCCTTACCCATGGACACCAGGGTGATGCCAGCAGCGACGGGAATTGGTTCAGTAAATTTTTTGTTGCCCGAATCTGGGCACCCCTGCAGGCATATCTGCGGATCAATCCCAATACTCCCGCCTACAATGCCGAAAAGAAAACCCTGCACAACCATCTCATGTATGAATGGTCGGCCAGACGATCAAACAGTATCCTGATCACCGGGCATACACATCAGCCGGTGTTTGCCTCACTGACTCATCTGGAGAGGTTGTACCGTAATATGGAACAGGCCCTGCAGGCAAAGGATGAAAAAGCCATACAGGAAGCAAAAGCAGGAATTGCACAGTATGAAAAAGATTTTACTGCAGTGGCAGTACAATACATGCAGATGGGGCCTACTTATTTCAATACTGGGTGCTGTTGTTATGCCGACGGAGATATAACCGGGATCGAAATAGCCGATGGCGCTATCCGTTTGGTCAAATGGTCGGCGCTAAAGGGAAGGGAGGTATTGGAAGAAATGCAATTGGAAGAACTGGCCGGGCAACTATGTATGAGCGATAGATAAGAGTCGGATTCCGAATGAAAGTTTTGAATAATTGCCACAAAGACACGAAGACACAAAGTTCAGAATCTTTAATTTCTTTGCTTAGTGACTTTGTGTCTTTGTGGCAAAAATGATTGCTATTGATTTAGATTGTTCGTCTTAAAAAGCTTTCTTCTTCCAGGTATTATTATCACGGTTCCATTCCGGAAGTTTTTTATCAGGATCAATAATCACTTCTTTGATTTCGCTGCTGCTGGGTACCGCAAAAATGTATTCTGCGCCGCGCTGCCAGATTTCAACCGGGAAATTCATCCGGTATTCTTTGCCGTTGGCTTCTTTCACCAGTACCGTTACCGGCATGGGCATTTTTTCAAGATTCTTTAGCGCAATTTCTGCACCATTCGAAGGGTTGTCCTTCGTGTATTTAACAGCTTCAACAGTGATATCCAGCTTCCAGTTATTAAGTACCCAGGAACGCCAGAACCAACCCAGGTCTTCACCCGATACATTTTCCATTGTATGAAAGAAATCCCAGGGAGTAGGATGTTTGAAAGCCCAGCGGCTTACATATTCCCGGAAAGCTGCTTCAAATCTTTCTTTGCCCAGTACCTGATCGCGCAGCACCGTGAGCATTTGACCGGGTTTCATGTAGGCTGCAACACCCAGATTATCCTGATTGATTACATCCGGCGCATTGTAAAGCCCGTCCATCCCTTCATTGAAAGTATACTTCACCATAAAGGGAGAATTGGGATCACCGAAAAACCCGCCTTCTTTGAACTCGCCGTTATTGAAAGCCTCCGTTGAGCCATCATTGATGAACGTATTGAAACCTTCATCCATCCAGGCATATTTTCTTTCATTGCTGCCAACAATCATCGGGAACCAGGTGTGCCCGAATTCATGGTCAGTTACACCCCATAATCCGGAACCGGATGCACCAAATCCGCAGAAAACAATGCCGGGATATTCCATGCCTCCTACAATACCTGCCACATTGGTAGCGGCAGGATAAGGATATTCATACCATTGCTTTGAATAAAATTCAATACTGGCCTTCGTAAATTCTGTGGATCGCTGCCAGCCATTTTTCTTAATGCTTTCAACCGGATAGGCGCTGATCGCCATGCTTTTTTTACCACTGGGCAGGTTGATCTTCGCTGCATCAATTACAAATGCTTTACTGGCAGCCCAGGCCACATCACGGGTATTCGTAATTTTAAATTTCCAGGTCAGGTTAGTTTGTTTAGGTCTGGAAGCAGGATCTTTTACTTCTGTTTCACTGCGAATGGCCACTGTTTTATCACTGGCTTTTGCAGCATCCCATCTTTTTACCTGTTCAGCGGTATAACATTCCTGTGGATTCGTCAGTTCACCTGATCCCACCACGATCATGTCCGCCGGAGTGGTAACAGTAAAATCAATATCTCCATATTCCAGGTAAAACTCACCCTGTCCGATATAAGGAAGGGTATTCCATCCCTGGATATCATCATACACACAAAGACGGGGGAACCACTGGGCAATCTCATATACCCATCCGTTTTTTGATTTCAATCGGCCCATCCGGTCGGTGCCATATTCAGGAATGGTAAACTCAAACTGGATAACCAGTTTAGTTTTGCCACCTGACTTTAAAGCTTCTGGCAACCAGGCCTGGAGGCGGGTATCAGTTACATTGTATTTGGGTGTAAATGTTTTGCCATTGCTTTCACCGGAAATGGATTTGATCACATAACCATCCGTGAATTTGGCATTGGCCCAGCGACCGCCTGATTCTGTGGTAGTAGCAGTCGCCCGGGAATCTTTCCGGTAAATATTCTGGTCCAGCTGGAGCCAGAGAAATTTCAGGTTATCCGGACTATTATTCGAATAGGTAATTTCTACCGTTCCGCTCACACTGTGTTTGGCGGTATCCAGACTGCAATTCACTTTGTAATCAGCCCTGTTTTGCCAGTACTTTGGTCCTGGTTCACCGCTGGCACTGCGATAATCATTTCCCGGATAAGGATAAAACTGAGGATGAAAAGCTTCCCGGTTATCGTAAATGGATGTAGTTACCGGTTGATCCTGGGCATGGGCGATCAGGAAAAAGCACCATGCTACGAGCCCCAACACTAATTTCTTCATATGTTACTTTCGTTTTATGGGTGAAAGATAACTGAAATGAAAGGATGGTTGCTACCGTTCGCAGGGTATTTGCAATTTTTTAAGCCAAATCAACTTAGTGAAGTAATCAATGGAGTTGCCTGGTTTATGGAAACAGGGATTCTGCAATCGCCACACTTGCTGGTTTACCCACATCCACCAGTCTATCACCGCTATGATTATAGCCCATGATCCGGTGCTGAGGGGCCAGGGTGAGGTACACATCAATCAGGGAGAATTTACCGGTAAAACCGGCCGCTTCCATCAGCCGGAAAATATCATATTCAAAAACGACCACACAGCTATAGGCTAATTCGTGAGCCACTGTTTCTTCCGGAATGGCAATCCGGGTTTCACCGGTTTTATTGTTCTTCCATCCCACGAGCCGGTAATCTTTATTGAAAAGCAGGTTGCGCGAAGAGGGCCTGCTGCTGACGCCAAAACTAATCAGTGATTTTTGTTGCTGATGAAAGGCCAGCAGGTCATTGATGTTCA
>Ga0154020_10004449_pt1 | contig 16697 bp, 16 predicted proteins | sample Klosneuvirus_201_FD_109709 | JGI IMG/M metagenome (GOLD analysis project Ga0154020, IMG submission 109709) | Active sludge microbial communities from wastewater, Klosterneuburg, Austria - Klosneuvirus_20160825_MG | ecosystem: Engineered > WWTP > Aerobic digester > Activated sludge | place...
CCGCTTGTACGTAGTCACCCGGATGGATCGCATCCGACGACGCGATCGGCGTCAGCGCGCCGGGTTTGCCAGCGGCGAGCAGGAGCGCGGGTCCGCTGCCCTTCGTGCGTTCGCCGTCGGGCCTCGGCCGGATCACGACGAACACGAGCGCTGCTGCAGCGAGCGCTGCGATCGGCGCGCCGAGCCACCAGCGCGAACGCCGTGGCGCGAACGACAACGCGGGACGCTTCGCGAACATCGCGCGCTCGGCTTCGATCGCGTCGCGTCGTGCCGCGCAGCTCGTGCATGTCGTCGAGTGCGCGGTGATCGCCGCTTGCTGTTCCGGCGAGAGCTCACCTGCGAGCAAACGATCCCAACGCAGATCCGAGATGTGGTCGTGGTCGGTCACGAGGCATCCTTTCGGGCGTGGTCCGCGAGTCGCGCGGCGAGGCGTTCGAGCAGATCGCCGACGTGGCGCCGCGAGCAACCGAGCACGTCGGCGACCTCGGCGTGGGTCATCCCATCGAGGTGGTAGTAGATCGCTGCGCGCGCTTCCTCGTCGGGAAGCTGTGCGAGCACGCCGCGAACGATCGATGCGGTCTCCGCCGATCGTGGATCGACATCGGTCGACCACGGCTTCACCTGCTCGTCGATCAAGCGCAGGCGATTCCTGCGATCGCGCAATCGGGCGAGGCATGCGTGAGTAGTGACGGCATAGAGGAACGTGCTCGGTGCGCTTCGTCGATCGAACTGTTCGGGACGCGACACGAGACCGACGAAGATCTCCTGCAAGATCTCGCCGGCCTCGTCGTCGCTTGCCATGATCTGGCGAGCGCGGCGCAGCACGCTGTGACCGTACGTACGGTACAGAGCCTCCACGTCGAGCCCGGTTCCCACGTGCTAGGTCCAGTTGGGGACGTCGATCGTCGACGGATCATCGACGAGGTCGATGTTCAGCGGCGTCGTCAGATCCGTCGACAGCGGGACGAAGTCATCGAAGCTCGCTTCGCCGCCGCACTGCGAGTAGACGTTCTGCAGCGTCGGATTCGCGAGCTGATCGATGCAATCGCGGCGCGTGTCCTTCTCGGTGTCGGTCAGCTTGTGCACCGCGTACAGGTGGAACCCGGCGGTCGGCGTTCCGCGCAGCAAGATCGAGGCGTCGCTGCCCGCGGGCACATCCTGCGGCACGTAGACGAGAAGGTGATCGACCTCCATGCCGAGCATGCCGGCCTCGGCCGCGCTCTCGTCGGAGTAGTCGGTACCGTCGACGCCTGCGATGATGTACGCGACGCCGACCTGCACGCCGTTCCAGTCGTTGAGTAGATTCGTCGGCGGCGGCTGATAGATCGACAGCGTGAACTGCGCGGGGAACGAGCCTTGGACCTCGACGGACTCGGTGCCCGTCAAGTCCGGCGATCCAGACGACTTCTGCCATACGACGACGACCTCGGCACCGGCGCCGATCGGAGCGGTGCGAGCGTTGCGGACGGAGCCGCCGATCTTGGCGAGTGCTTGACCTTGATGGTTCGAATCGACCTGCGAATCACAGGCCGCTAGCGGCGCGAGGAGAGCGAGTAGCGAGAGTCTGGCAAACATGAGTGCTCCTACGGACGAGTGGTTGTTCGACCGTTGGGTGCGTGACACGCCAGAGAATGGCACGGCCTCGACGAGAATTTTGTAACTCGTGCGAATCGCAGGGTTCTATTACAGGAACCGTCGGATCCGGAACGAGAGCCACGCGAGCGCCTTGGTCCACCACGGAAGGGCTTGCCACGATTGTTCCGTGAACGGGTCGCAGTGGTCGACGTCGTGCTCGAACGTGCGCACGAGCACCTGCGCCGTCGGCGGATCGAGGATCTCGACGGTGAGCTCGAGGTTCTGGAACCGGCTCTGCGCGTCGAAGTTGTAGCTGCCGATCGTCGACCACGTCGCATCGATGGTCGCGGTCTTCGCGTGCATCATCGGACCGCGCCACCGAAGGATGCCGATGCCCATCTTCGCGAGGCGGCGCAGCACGTACAGCGACGCCCACTCGATGAGCCGCACGTCGCTGCGGCCCGGCACGATCACGCGGACGTCCACACCGCGCCGCGCGGCACGCGTGAGGGCGCGACGCAGTCCGCGATCCGGAAGGAAGTACGCGTTCTGGATCAGGATCGAGATCTTCGCCGCCCGGATCACGTGCAGGTACGCGCGCCGCACCACGCCGCGCTGCCGCCGTCGCGTGTTGTCGAGCAAGCGCACGTACGAATTGCCACCGCCGGGAGGTGCCGTGTGCGCCGACGGAATCGGCGCGAACGCTTTGCCGCCCGCCCGGATCCACGTCCGCCGAAACATGCGCGCGAGATCGAGGACGATCGGTCCGGTCACGCGGCAGTGCACGTCGTGCCAGCCGACGCCACCGTCGGAGACCGGCGCGTAGTCGTCACCGATGTTGAGTCCGCCGGTGAACCCGACGGCGTTGTCGACGACGAGGATCTTCCGGTGATCGCGATGCGAGAGCCGGAATCGCCTGCGCCACGGCGCGATCGGGTTGAAGTCGATGATCTCGATCTTCGCCTCGCGCATCTCGTTGACGAATGCGTCGGACAAGCCGAACGAGCCGACCGCGTCGTAGATCAGCCGCACCTGCACGCCGGCACGCGCGCGCTCGATCAGCGCGGCCTTGAACTTCTCGCCGGTCTTGTCCGCCGCGAGGATGTACGTCTCGAACGAGATGATCTTCTTCGCGCTCGCGATCGCATCGAGCATCGCGGGGAACGTCTCCGCGCCGTCGCGCAACACGATGACCTCGCAGCCCGGTCGCCAGCGGACCTGCGTGCGCGCGTACGGAGCGAGATCGCGCGGGAGCGAGACGATGATCGCGCGCGACGGCTCGTCGGTGATCGGCTCCGGAATTGGCTCCGGTGGTTGCTCGCGCGCCGTCCGAGTCATGCCGTGTACTTCACGCGGACGATCGTGTACTCGACGTCGCCTTTGGGAACCCGGATGGTGATCGCATCGCCTTCGCGCTTGCCGAGGAGCGCGCGCGCTACCGGCGAGTCCATCGAGATGAAGCCGCGCGCCATGTCGCTCTCGTCGGCGCCGACGATCCGCCATGTCTTCTCGACGCCGTCTTCATCCTCGAGCGTCACGTAGGCGGCGAAGAACACGCGCTTCGGATCCTCCGGAACCTCCGTCACCACCCGCACGGTCTCGAGCCGCTTGGTCAAGAAGCGCAGCCGGCGATCGATCTCGCGCAAGCGTCGCTTGCCGTAGATGTAGTCCGCGTTCTCGCTGCGATCGCCGAGCGCCGCAGCATCCGAGACGGCCTGCGTCACGCGCGGACGCTCCACGAGCCACAGCTCGTCGTGCTCCGCCTTGAGCTTCTGCGCGCCTTCCGCGGTGATGTACGCGACATGTTTTTTGACGGGTTTGACAGGAGCGTCCTCCTCGTCGTCCTCGTCGCGCGGTTGCGACATCGCGCGCAGCATATCCGGTATGCTGCGCGCCGGCACGTTGGCATGGGTACGGCACTTCTGATCGTCGTCGCGTTCCTGGTGGGGAACGGCATCTTCGCCGGCGCCGAGATCGCCATCCTCAGCGTTCGCAAGACGCGACTCTCGGAGTTCATCCGTCGTCGCGACAAGCGCGCGCTCGCGGTGAAGCGGCTACGGGACAACCCGGAGCGCTTCCTCGCCACGGTGCAGATCTGTATCACCACGTTCGGCACCGCCGCGTCGGTGTACGGCGGCGCGACCTTGGAGCCGGTGCTCGCGGGGAGTCTCCATGACCTCGGCCTCGGCCACGGCACCGCGCTCGTCCTCGTCGTCGCGCTGATCGTCTACTTCGAGCTCGTGATCGGCGAGCTCGTCCCCAAGTCGCTCGCGCTGCGCTACGCAGATCGCTACTCGTTCTTCACCGCGCGTCCGCTCGAGTTCATCGCGTCGGCCCTGCGTCCCGTCGTCTGGCTTCTCACGGTGTGCTCGAACCTCGTGCTGCGGTTCTTCGGGGACAAGACGAACTTCACCGAAGCGCGCCTGTCGCGGGACGAGCTCCAGCAGCTCGTCGAGGAAGCGGCGAAGACGGGCTCCGTCGATCCGCGCGCGTCGGAGATCGCGTCGCGAGCGCTCGGCTTTGGCGAGGTCACCGTCGCCGAGGTCATGGTCCCGCGCACCCGCGTCGTCGCCTTGCGCCGCGGTCTATCCGCCGAGGAAGTGCAGCGCGCGATCCTCGAGGAAGGCCATAGCCGCATGCCGGTCTACGACGGCAGCATCGACAACATCGTCGGCTACGTCGTCGCGCGCGATGTCCTCGCGCTCGCGTGGGAGAAGGGCCTCGTCGTTCTCGAGGACATCTTGCGCCCACCGCACAAGGTGCCCGAGTCCACGCGTGCGCTCGATCTGTTGCGCGAGATGCAACGGCGCCGCACGCAGATGGCGGTCGTGGTCGACGACAACGGCGGGCTATCCGGGCTCGTGACTACCGAGGATCTGATCGAGGAGCTCGTCGGCGACATCATGAGCGAGGACGATGTCCCCGAGCAGTTCTTCACCCGCGAGCCTGCGGGGACGATCCTGGTTCAGGGCTGGGCGTCCGTCCGCAAGGTCAACCGCGACCTCCACCTGGACCTGCCGGTCGGCAAGGACCGCACGACCATCGCCGGGCTCTGCATGTCCCTCGCCCAGGCTATTCCCCAGGCAGGGGAACGGCTGACAACCGATAACGGCACCGTCCTCGAGGTGATCGAGGCGTCGCCCCGCCGCGTCAGGCGCGTGCGGATCCATCCCGTCGCGCACCCCGATGAAGAGGGTGCCACCGACGAGGCCACCGACTAATGACATCTATACGTCTCGGCGCTGATCGCGCTTCCCTGATCGGGTACTATCGATATCGATGACGGTCATCGCACGCGACGGAGTCGCGGCAGACCATCTCGTGTACGCCTGGCCGTTTCCTATCGGCCCCGAATGCGAGGTGGCTTGCTCGGAAGACGAGCAGGTCGTCATGTGCCCAGCATGGATGGTCGGTGATCGTCTCGGGCCGGGTCGTCATCGCTGGCGCACGCCGGATCCGACGCGTCCCGTCCACGCGTTCTTCGTGCTGACCGCGCCCGTCGAGGTCAACTTCGACATGGTCACGGGCTTCGTGATCCCCGCGACCGGCCAACCCGTTCGTCTACGTGCGAGCGGCTCGCTCCAAGTTCGCTGCGCGGATCCGGGTCTGCTCATCGCGCAGTTCGTCGGCCTCCCGTTCGACTCGGTCAACGAAGGTGTCCTGCGCAGCGTGCGTCGCAGCGTCGAGCGCATGCTCGCCCGCTTGCTCACGCGACGGGTCGTGATGTCCGGCGGTCCGGCCGCTGTCACCGACTCGGGAACGCTGACCAACATCGTCGAGGAGCTGATCGCATACAACCCGACCGCCGGCGCGGTGTTCGGTGTCGAGCTGATCCGCATGGGCTACGTGATGGTCGCGGCCGACGACGGCTCGACGCCGTACCTCGAGATGCCGAACCCGGAGCGCACGTATCCGACGCCGGTGCCGACGAACGGTCACGGTCGCCACGCTCACGAAACGGAACCACCGCCGTACAGCTACGGTAACCCCGATGCGCCGCTCGACACGGTACGCGGAATGCCGGCGATCACGCCCGAAGCGCCTCCGGTTCCGACGGTGCCCGAGAAGCCCGCCGCGAAAGCGCAGCCCGTGTCCACGGAGAAACCGACGTCGGTCTCCGGCGAGATCGGTGGCTCGAAGAAGCCCGCCGCGATCACGCCCGAGACGTCGGCGTCCGCATCCGGCGAGATCGGCGCGAAGCCGCGCTCGACGATCGCGTCGGCATCGGTGCCGCCTCCGGCTGCACCTCCCGGTCGCAAAGCAGCGCCGATCGAAGTGCCGAAAGCCGACAGCTCCGAGCTCAAAGCGGCGACGCCTCCGGCCGGAACGCCGGCGCCAAAGCCTGCCCCGCAGTCGATCATGGGCATCGGCATGGGCGCGATCGGTCGTGGCGAGTCCGGCGAGAGCCAACAGAAGATTCCCGTCGGTGGTCGCGTGCTCGTGCCCGGACCGACCGGGCTCATGCAGTCCGCGACGGTGCGCCAGATGATGTCGGGCTACTACGAGCTCGAGATCGGAAGCACCGGTCAGACCGTCTGGGTTCCCGTCGCCAGCGTCGTTCCGGACTGATTCGCGACGCGGGTCAGGTCGCGAGCTTCGCGCGGATCGCATCGACGAGCGCCTCCGTACGACGGTGTCGTCCGAGCGCTCTTCGATGGAGCAAGACGAGTGGGCGCGGCGCGATCTCGATCTCGGACAATCGCACGAGCTCGGAGACGGTCCGGTTTGCGAGTGCCACCTGATCGAACGCGACGGTGACTGCATCGGTCCGAGCGCAGAGCTCGAGCGCGGATCGCTCGTCGGGTACCCATCCAGCGATCGAGCGCTCGAGACTCTGCGGCCACCCATCGTCGACCTGGGACGATGGCTCGCCGACGACGACACATCGATACGGCGACGACGCTCCAGGTCGGCCGTACACGCTGCGCCCCCACGATCCGAGCTCGACCACCTGGAGATCCTCGTGGGAGGCAACGCGATGCGAGAGCAGCACGGCGTCGGTGCTCCCACGCACGAGTTGCTCGATCGCCGATTCGCTCGATGCCACGGTCACCGACAGCGTGAGCGCTGGAGCTCGAACCGCCAGGTCGGCGCCGGCAGGTAACGCGATCGCGAACGCCAAGTCCGGCGACGCCGCGATGCCCACCCGTCCGGTGAGCTCGTCGCCGATCGCGACGCCCAAGGCATCGTCGACGATGCGCATGGCCTCCCGTACCGCCAACAGCAGAGTCTTGCCGCTCTCGTTGAGCACGAGGGTCTTGGTCGTGCGGTCGAACAACAGCACGCCCAGCTCGTCCTCGAGCTGCTTCACCGTTCGCGACAACGACGATGCGACGACGTGGAGCTCGTTCGCGGCCGATGGCAGGTGACCGGTCTCGGCGACTGCGCGAAACGCGGGGAGCCATGACCAGATCGTCCGAAGTCTGTGAATGAACCGCATCGCGCACACGCTACGCGAGGACGAGCACCGGTGATCGACTCAACGCACCGGTGTGTAGACCTGGTCTCGACCGCCCGGAGTCGGGGTGTGCACCGCGTCGCTGCCCGCGCCAACGTGGCAACCGACGCAGATGTCCTTCGCGGCGCCCGAGTTGCCGGTGCCGTCGGCGACGACACCGTTTTCGTCGTGAGGCGCTTCGCTATCCAGCGGCACGCGTTCGTACCAATACCAGTTCGCTCCTCCGGCGCTGTCGGCTGCCTGCTTGAGGTAGACCGCGTAGCCGATCGGAGTCGTGGCGGTCGCCGATGCGTAGAGCTCCTTCACCGCCGCGGCGCCCACGGGCCAGTCGCCGGTCCCCGCGGCGTTCGCTGCGACGATGTCGTTCGAGTAGATCCGATTGAACCCGTGGGGAGACGGATCGCGCGAGGGGTGGACCGCCGGCTCGCTCGCCCAGCTCTTGTATGCGCCGTCTTCGAGCCATGACTCGACGGCGACGCGACCGGTCGGTGGTCGCTGGTCGTCACCGACCTCGCTCCCACCATCGCTTCCACAGGCAGCAACACAAAGTACGAACACGGAGACCATCGAATGTAGGTGTGTCATCGCGCCGGTATACGAGGAGCGCCGACGCGAGTTACTCCGCGGGCATATCAATGAATGCACGGCGCCGTTGCGCCCGATGCAACGCGCGACGCGCTTCGTTCAGAAGTCGGTCAGGCCGAGCTGGAAGAAGACCTCGGGGCTGCGCGCTTCGATGCCGTAGCCCACGTCGAGTCCGAGCAGCGGAAGCACGATCGCTTTGACGTAGACCCGAATGCCGGCGCCGACGTCGTTGCGCCAGTAGCTCACGCCTTCGCGTTGGTTCGGCAGATACGCGCGATCGGTTTCGCGCGGGTTGCGGAACGCCATGTAGCCGGTGTCCCAGAAGCCGATCGCGCGAAAGGCGAAGAATCGCCACTTCGTGATCGGCACCGAGTACTCCGCGCGAAACAGTCCGCGCGTGTCGCCGCGAAAGCGATCGGTCGCGTAGCCGCGCAGATCGACGACGCTGCCGAGCGTCAGCTCTTCGTGGAACGGCAAGTGACGCGCGAGGCCGCCGGTCGCGCGCAGCTCGAACTGATGCTCGCGAAACAAGCGCCACGCGTAGTACGCGCGCACGACGACGCTCGAGTAGTCGTAGTCGTCGAGCCCGGGGATCGTCGTGTCGCCGATGATCTGGAAGTAGCCGCCCCACGAGACGCCGAAGCGATAGTGGCGCGCGTCGAGCGTGAGCCGCGCTTGCGTCGAGACGTCCCAGCCGTTTTTCTCGGGGAGCGGCAGCGCGACATCGGGATTTGCGGGATCGAAGGCGTCCTCGAAGGAGACCTTCGCGCCGCGCAAGCGCAGATCGAAGTTGCACCACCACGCGAAGCGCCAGCCGAGGAGAAATCCGCCGCCGAGGTAGGTCGTCGTCGATTCACGCGCGACGGTGGCATCGGTGGCATCGTCGGGTGGATTCGCGTACTCCTGCGCGATGCGCTGGAACGTGTAGATGTCGGCGCGCAGCGTGAGTGGCGTGCCGCGCACTTGCGGAACGAGGTACGTGGCGAAGAGCAGCGAATCGCGATCGCCGTACTGGCCGTAGAGCAGGAGCTTCTGGTTCAAGCCGAACAGGTTGTTCTCGGCGAACCCGAGGCCGAACGATTTGCGGCCGGGCAGGGCGAACACCGTCGGTGCGACGATCCACGAGTGCTTGTCGACGACGGTCGCGATGACGAGGTAGCCACCGGGGGCGTCCTCGAGCGTGATCGTGACCTTCTCGAACAGCTCGCTCGAGACGAACGCCTGCTCGATCTCGGGAAGGTCCGCGCTCGATACGATGTCCCCGATCTCGCGATGGGATAGGTACGGCGCGATGCGATCGCGCGTCTTCGTGTCGCCGCGGATGCGAAAGCCGACGATCGGCTTGGGCTCGACTCGCGCCGCGGGGATCGGCTGCGCGACGACCACCGGCGGCGCGACGATCTTCTCGTCGACCGGAGGCGGCTCGCCGTCGTCGGCGCGCGCACTGCTAGCGACCGCCAGGATCGCCAGTACGACAACAGCGCGCAGTTACTTCTTCCGCTTCGACGGGAGGATGTTCAGCAGTTTGCAGATGATGCCGAGCATGATCTCGTCGGCGCCGCCGCCGATCGACAGCACGCGCGTGTCGCGATATGCGCGCGCGGCGACGTTGTCCCACGTGAAGCCCATGCCGCCCCAGTACTGGAGGCACGCGTCGGTGGTCTCGCGCACGAGGCGACCGGCCTTGAGCTTCGCCATCGAGGCGAGCTTGGTGACTTCACCGCCGGCGACGTATTCCTCGACGGCGCGATAGACGAGCGAGCGCAGCGCTTCGACCTCGGTCTTGAGCTCCGCCATGCGGAAGTGGATCGCCTGATTGTCGATGAGCGGCTGACCGAATGTCTGGCGCTCGCGGCAGTACGCGATCGTGGCGTCGATGAGGTTGTCCATGCCGCGCGTGGCACCGATCGCCGCGCACAGCCGTTCCTCTTGGAACTGGATCATCTGCATCATGAAGCCCATGCCTTCTTCGCCGACGCGGTTGCGCTGAGGCACCCGCACGTTGTCGAAGAAGACCGGACACGTATCGCTCGCGCGCATGCCGAGCTTGTCGATCTTCGGGCCGATCTCGATGCCCTTGAGCTTCGTCGGGACGATCACCATCGACTTGTTCGCGTGCGCGGAGCCTTCGCTCGTGTTGACGAGCAAGCACAGCCAGTCCGCCTGCGCCGCGTTCGTGATCCACATCTTCGAGCCGGTGATCAGGTAGTCCGATCCGTCCTTCTTCGCGTACGTCTTGAGCGCCGCGACATCGGAGCCACCGCCGGTCTCGCTCACAGCGATCGACGTGACCGCCTCGCCCGAGATCGCCGGAACGAGGAACTCCTTCTTGAGCTCGTCGCTGCCCCAGCGCGTGAGCGCGGGCGTGGCCATGTCCGTCTGGACACCGAGAGCCATCGGAATCGCACCGCACGAGCACCAGCCGAGCTCCTCGGTCGCGACCATTTGATACGAGTAATCGAGGCCGAGGCCGCCGTATGTCTCGGGCTTGGCGATGCCGAGGAGGCCGAGCTTGCCGGCCTTCTTGAATACTTCGTGCGCCGGGAACGCGCCGTCGCGTTCCCAGCCGTCGACGTGCGGATTGACTTCCTTCTCGATGAAGTCCTTGACCGTCTTGGCCAGCTGCTTGTGCTCGTCGGTAAAGCGCATGTGTGCGGAACGTACACCACATCGGGGGACACCCCCGAGCCCCTGATTTTCGTTTTTCATTTCCCCCGACTCCCGGCAGCGTGCGAGCCTTCTTTTCGGGTGCTGCCTCTTCTCCTGAAGATCCGTCTCACCACCATGGCGATGTCGGCGTGGACCGCCGCCGCGAGCCCGATCCCGATCCCCGCGGAGTCGGTCGCGCTCGCGTTCGAGACCCGCGCGGCCACACCGGTCGAAGTGAAGCTGTTCGACGAGAACCTCAACGTCCACGCGAAGGTCGTCATCGATCACGACGGCAATAGCGATGCGATCACCACGATGGAGATCCGGCACCTGTTCCGCTGTCGGGTCACCAATCGCGAGCGTGCGATCGCGCGCAAAACTCTCGCGATGCTCGCAAACGTTGCGGAGATGTATGAAGGCTCGACGATCGAGTTCGTCAGCGTCTATCGCGTGCAGCGCGGCGAGTCGCTGACGTCGCCCCATCGCGCCGGTCGAGCGATCGACTTCCGTATCCGCGGCAAACCGCTCCGCGAGATCCGCGATTGGTTGTGGCGCTCGAACAACGAGGTCGGCATCGGCTGGTACCCGAGCGAGCAGTTCATCCACATGGATTCGCGGCCGACGTTGCACGACACGTCGTGGACGTTCCTGCACGGAAGGAACATCTACAACCCGTACTGGGCCGCGCTCGCACGCCGCCCGACGCCGCCGGTGATGCAAGCTCGTCGTCCAGGAACGTGATCACTCGGTTCGCGCCGTCGACGACTGGAGAAGCGCACCCGGGCACGCTGCTATCCGCGCTGCTGGTCTGGCTCGATGCGCGCGCGTTCGGTCGCCGCGCGCTGCTGCGGCTCGAGGATCTCGACACGACGCGGACCAAAGCGATCTGGGCGCAGCAACTCGTCGATGCCTGCGCGTGGCTCGGGCTCGCGTGGGACGAGACGATCGTGCAGACCTCGCGATCCGCGGTGCACGCCGCGGCGCTCGATGCCCTCGCCGAACGAGGTCGGCTCTATCCGTGCTCGTGCAGCCGGGCGGACCGCAGCGGAGGACGCCGTGCGCCCGACGGTGGCTGGGCGTACGAGAACACGTGCCGCGACCGTCCGCTGCTCGGACACTGGCGCGACGCGACCGAGCCGCTACGCGCGCGCCTCGACGATGATCGCATCGACCTCGTCGACGACGGCGGCGTGGATCTCTCGCAGACGCCCGCCGTCGACATGGGCGATCCGATCGTGCGCCGTCGCGATAGCGTCGTCGCGTATCACCTCGCGGTCGTCGCCGACGATGCCGACGCGGGCATCACGCACGTCGTTCGCGGCCGCGACATCGCTCCATCGACCGCGACCCAGATCATGCTGCAGCGCGCGCTCGGGTTCGCGACGCCGCGCTACCGCCATCACCTGCTGCTGCTGGAGTCGCGCGACGGCGACAAGCTCGCGAAGCTGCACGGCTCGATCCCGTTCTCGTCGGTGCGCGCGCACCACGACGCACGCTCTCTCGTGGGTATCCTCGCGTACGCGGCCGGGTTGCTTTCGGCGCCAACGCCGACCGGCGCGGCCAACCTCGTGGCCGACTTTGCATGGTCGAAGGTTTCCGCGATCGATCGCGTCATTTCACTCTCGGATCGCGGACTCGTTGTTCTATGAAACCCCGAAGGACTCGCGGCGCAGCTGACGCGCGCGTTCGGCGGCTTCGATATCGCGTGGGAATGGAAGAGGGGCTTCACGGTGATCGAGCTGCCATGGGCATTCCAGCTCCGCGCGAGCTCGCCGACGCGTGGCGCAACCAACCCGCCGTCGCTGCGCATCTGATATTCATCGACGAGTGACGAAGCCGCGCATCGGATGGTTCGCTTCCCTGGTCGGGAAGATCGGTGCGCAGTTCATCTATCTCCTGATCTGGCTGTTCGGTCGCGCACACAAACGTGCCGACATGGCATGGCTCGCCGGCCCCATCGGCGGCAAGACGATCGGCGACGCCGCGTACCGCGAGGTCTGCGAGCAAGAAGGCCTCACCATCGAGCGCCACGCCAAAGACGGTGGTCTCGTGCCGAGCTTCGAACAGCTGCGCTCGCCTTCCTTCGATCCGACCAAGGTCCACCCGTTGATCCGAGAGTTCTACGAGCACACCACCGCGTTCGCGATGGACGTGTGGAGCCGCGTGTTCTTTCCCGCGAGCATCGGCATGTGGCTCCTCGTCAAGACGATCAGCCGCCAGGTCAACCAGCTGAACTTCCCGCTCTCGCCGCTCGACACCGCGCGCGGCATGGTCAGCGAGATCATCTCGATGCGCCGCCCCGACGGCACCGTCCGCTACACGGGCTGGTTCCGCACGCTCGCTCACGACGACAACGTCCTCTACACGGGCTTCTACATGACCGAGACGTCGCCGACGCTCGGCGTCCCGTGTGTGAAGGTCGTGTTTCCGATGCCGAACGGAAACGCCACCGTTGTCCTCAAACCGGAGGTCGCGGCCGATGGCTCGCTGATCCTCGACTCGAGCGGTCGCACGTTCGGCGACGCGGGCTTCTATCGCATGCAGCGTGCGGGCGCGGACAAGCTCCGCGTGTGGCAGATCACGTCGCTCAAGGAGCACTTCCGCGTGTTCGTCGACGACACGGGTACGCTGCGCTGCGATCACACCGTGCGCTTCCTCGGCATGCCGGTGCTCTCGCTGCACTACAAGATCTTCAAGCGCGCCGACGCGATCGCTGCATGACAAGCATTCACGATCGTATTGCTGCGGCACGCGACAAACGCGCTGTCGAGCTCGATCTGTCCTCGCTCGAGCTTCACGAGCTGCCGCCCGAAATCGGAACCGTCTCCACACTCGTACGACTCGACGTGAGTGGTAACGAGCTGACGCGATTGCCCGCGGAGCTCGGACGTCTGACGAAGCTGCGCACCCTTCATATCTGCGAGAACGCCCTCGTCGACCTTCCGCCGGAGCTGGTGCAGCTCACCGACCTTCGTGATCTTTGTGTCGCCGGGAATCGGCTGCGGGGGCTTCCATGGTGGGTCTCGCAACTTCGTTCGCTAACGATGTTGAGTTTCGATCGCACCGATACCGAACAAGTTCCCGAGTGGATCGGCGAGCTCACCCAGCTTCGCGATCTCTTGATGAATCGAAACAGGATCACGTCACTTCCGGCGAGCGTGTTCGCGCTCCCTTTCTTGTCGAAGCTCGACGTCGAGGATAACGAGATCGATCTCCTTCCGCGCGAGATCGGCCGTGCCGTTCATTTGCGTCGCCTTGTTCTATCTCAGAACCGACTCCGTGCATTACCCGAGGACATCGGCGAGCTCGTTGAAATGGAGAAGCTCTGGCTCGACGAGAACGAGCTGGTTCGACTACCCGAGGCGATCGGCGCGTGCATCGATCTCCAGGCCTTGAGTCTCGGCGGAAATCGTCTCGACTCACTGCCTGCGAAGATCGGCGGGCTTCGCCGTCTGGAGTATCTCTCGCTGTCGGAGAATCTCTTCAAGACAGTTCCTGCGGTGATCGGGGAGCTGCAGGCTCTCCAAAGGCTGTGGATCGACCACAACCAGATCGAGAGTCTTCCCCCCGAATTGGGAAGCGCGACTCGATTGCGAGAGCTGCATGCACAACGAAACGAGATAACGGATGTTCCCGTCGAGATGACGCGACTTCGCGACCTCGTAGAGCTGGATCTTTCCAGCAACAAGCTGGAGAGCATTCCACCCACCGTCACACGGCTGACGCTCCACCAACTCGACGTATCCGATAACCGATTGCGCGAGCTACCGGATGCGATCGGCGAGCTGCGTCTCCTCACCAAGCTCGACGCATCGATGAACCGTCTCGTCGGGATCCCCGAGTCGCTCACGCGGCTCTGGCAGCTCCGAGAGTTGAATCTCGAGAGAAATCGGATTCGCGAGTTACCCGAAACGATGGCGAAGCTGCGCATGTTGGAAGAGCTCAGGCTGGCTCACAACGTGCTCGGTGACCTACCTACGACGCTGATCGAACCGAGCCGCCACTTTCGCGTGCTGACGTTGAAAGACAACCTGCTGCGACGATCTCAGGAGGCGCTCGGCACGGATGCGCCCGCCGACGAACGGCGGAAGCGCGTCATTCAGATCGTCTCCGACGACGACTGATCAGCTCAGGAGCAGCGCGATGCCCGCGCCGAGGCCGAAGCCGATCGGAAGGGTCAGGACCGCCGCGACGATGCGCTGCGTGCTCCACCATCGCCGGCGCGGTGGACGGGGGCGCGCTTTCACGATCGGCTCGGTCGCGACGTCGACACGCTCGTACGGCTTCGTGAACGGCGCGGTCGCCGAGTCGACCTCGAGGATCGCGTAGTCGTCGCGATCGAGGTCCACGAGCGGCCGTTGGTGCGGCACCGTGAGATCGGCCGCGAGCGCATCGAAGGTGACCTCGTCGAGCGCGCTGGGGGCGGGGGAACGTGCGAGCCGCATCGCAAGAGATCCGGACGCAGCGCGGCGCTGCGGAGTCGCACGCCGGCGAACGTCGAGTCAGGCTGCGGCGTTGTACGTCTTCACGAGCTGGCGAAAGCGCTCGTCGAAGTCGGGCACCAGCGTGTCTTTGAACGACGGCCGCTCGCTAATGCACTTCGACCACGCTGCCACCTTCGGCACGCCTGCGTAGATATCGAGGCCGAGCCACGCGTTCAGCTTCTCGAAGCGGACGAGCCCTGGTCCTGCCGCGATGTCGACGAGGCCGACCGCATCGCCGGCGAAGAACGGCCCGACGATCGCATTCTCGAACCGGCGCAGCACCTCGCGCGTCTGCGTGCGCGCGGCATCGCGATCGGCGGGCGTTGCAGCGACGGCGATCTTGTACTGGCCCGCGAGCAGATCGTTCGCGACCTCGACCCACGCGCGTTGGCGAGCGCGCTCGAGCGGATCGCGCGGGACGATGTGCGGCGGATGGGTCTCGTCGAGGTACTCGACGATGACCGCGGACTCGAAGATCGGCGTGCCGTCGGCGACGAGCACCGGCACCTTGCCGCGCGGCGACAGCGCGAGGAACCAGTCCGGCTTCGCTTGCAGATCGATGCTGCGCTGGGAGAACGGGATGCCCTTCTCGTGCAGGAGGGCGGCGGCGCGGTGAACGAACGGGCAAATCGGGTGGCTGATCAGCTCCAACGACATGCGTCCACTATGACGGATGGGTGTCCGTTGTCTGTTGTCGCCTCCGCAACAGTGCGTTGTCCAGTTCCGGTCGTCGTCTCGGTCGTCGACTTCTTCGGCGGCGACGAAGAGGAAGCGCCGATGCCGCCGACCGGTCTCCTCGACGAGGACCAGATCCAGGAGATGCAAGTCGAGACGCAGATGAGCAACCTGCCCGACGATGGTCTCTGCTATTAGCGCCAGTCGACGCCGAGCTCGACGAGCATCGCGCGATCGCGCGCACCGGGGACCAGCTCGGTGAAGCCGGTCTCGCCGCGCACGCCCACGGTGAGTGGAGTCCGCGCGATCGCGAGCTCGAGTCCACCGCTCGCACCGGCGCTGCCGCGCGACACGGACATCGCATCGCGCGTGTCGGCGAAGTGCAGCTCGCCGCGAAGCTGGACGATCGCCGCGAGTGCGATCGCGTGGTTCGCGACGAACGTGTAGCCCGCGCCGACGTTGGCGCCCGCGGCGTCGACGGAGTCGGAGGCGGTGCCCCCGCGACGTGACCAATCGAGGCGCGCCGAGAGGAACACGCGATCGACGAGCGGGATCCGCGCGGCGACGGCGACCGTCGGGCGAAGCGTCGCGTCGGTCGCGCTGTCGTCGAAGTAGCCGCCGCCGAGGCGCGCGCCGAACCATGGCTTCGCGCCGTGCTGCGCCGTGAGCGCGAGCGGATCTTCGAGCTGCGGACCGGCGGGCCCCATGACGCCGATGTACTTGTCCTTCATCAGCGAGCGGCGCTTCACGTCGGGCGGCGGTCCGATCTGCGTCTCCGCCGCGTTGCCTTCGTCCTCGAACGAGACCTTGCCGTCCTTCGGCGCGCCCGCCTGTTTGACGACCGCATCGAGCAACACGGCGGACCGCGAGTAGGCCTTGGTTTCGGCGATCTTCTGGAACTCGTTCCCTCCGACCTTGTACTTGATGATGTTCGTGCCGGGTTCGAGGAACACCGTCGACGGCGTGGTGAAGGTCTCGCCGGGCACGGTGGACAGCTCGAACGCGACACCATCGGGATCGCTGACCACGGACAGCTCCGCGTAGTCAGCCTCGCGCGCCTTCTTCTTGAGGTCGCGTGCGAGCTTCGTGGAGGCCTCGTCCTCGCAGCCTTCGAGGTAGATCAGCGCGCGCGTGAGATCGCCGCGTTTGGCGGCGTCGGGGCCCTTCGCGCACCGATCGTCCGCTCGCGCCGGACCGGCCACGAACAGCATCGACAAGACCGCCCAAACTGGTTTCACGTCACTCAAGATGACACGACCAGCGTAGACTAG
>Ga0154020_10004450_pt1 | contig 16691 bp, 13 predicted proteins | sample Klosneuvirus_201_FD_109709 | JGI IMG/M metagenome (GOLD analysis project Ga0154020, IMG submission 109709) | Active sludge microbial communities from wastewater, Klosterneuburg, Austria - Klosneuvirus_20160825_MG | ecosystem: Engineered > WWTP > Aerobic digester > Activated sludge | place...
TGGCACTGCAGAACGCGCGGGACGTGTACGCCCGCCGCGGTGAAGCGGTGAATCTGTGGGTGGTCCCCTCGAGTGCCATCACGGCCTCGAGTCCGAGCGACGCGGGTCCGTTCTTCGATCCGGGCAACGACAAGGCGTATCGTCATCCGCAGTTTTATGTGGCGCCGCGTGGAGTGCGGATCTTTTGACCGACACACCGAAGGCCGTGCAGGACGAGGAGAACGACGACGCGCCGATCAACGCCGCGCCGTCGCCCGCCAACAGCTTCAATCCGGCGGGGCTGCGTACGCCGCGCGTCGACAATCCGCTGTTCGAATACGTTGTGCGGCTTGGTGACGACCGCTTGGTGCTGGGACATCGCATGTCGGAATGGTGCGGGCACGGCCCCATTCTCGAAGAAGACATCGCGATGTCCAACATCGCGCTCGATCTCATCGGGCACGCGAGCGCACTGCTGGCGCTGGCCGGCGCCATCGAAGGGAAGGGGCGCAACGAAGATGCGCTTGCGTACTTCCGAGACGGCGTGGCCTTTCGAAACGCGCTGATGGTGGAACTGCCGAACGGAGATTTCGGCTTCACGATGATGCGGCAGTTCCTCTTCTCGGCGTACAGTGTGCTGCAGTGGGACGCGCTCGCCGCGGCACCCGATGAGCGTCTGGCTGCACTCGCGGCCAAGAGTCTCAAGGAATCCAAGTACCATCTGCGCCACAGCAGCGAGTGGGTGGTGCGGTTGGGCGACGGCACGGAAGAGAGCCACGAACGGGCCCAGCGCGCCCTCGACGCACTCTGGCGTTACACCGGCGAACTCTTCACCCCCGATGGTGTCGACGAGGCGGTGGCGGCGCTTGGGATCACGGTGGATCATGCGGCGCTGCATGCGCGATGGACCGCCATGGTCAGCGACGTGATGCAGCGTGCGACACTCACCGTTCCCGCGGACGGACCGATGCGTCGTGGTGGGCGGAATGGTCGTCACACCGAGCACCTCGGGCACATGCTCTCCGAGATGCAGATCGTCGCGCGGTCGCATCCCGGCGCCAGCTGGTAGGCGCATGGCGCCGCTGACAGTGCCCGATACGCGCGAGGCGGTCTACGAGATCCTTGGCACCGTGATGGATCCCGAAATCCCGGTGATCAGCGTGGTGGAGCTGGGCATCATTCGCGATGCCGTGGTGGAGGGTGATCTCGTGCGTGTCACGGTCACCCCGACGTATTCCGGCTGCCCCGCGATGCATGAGATCGAAGCGGACATCCGCTCGGCGCTGCTCGCACACGGCGCGCGCACGGTGGTGGTCGACACGGTGTACGCCCCGGCATGGACAACCGACTGGATTGGCCCAGAGGCCCGCGAGAAGCTGCGCGCCTACGGCATCGCACCGCCAGGACGGGCGGAGCCACAGGGGTTGATCACACTGACGCGGGCACCGCAACCGGTGGCGTGTCCATTTTGCGGCTCAACTGACACTCGACTACAGAGCGAGTTTGGCAGCACGGCGTGCAAGGCGATTCACGTCTGCCGCAGCTGTCATCAGCCGTTCGACGAATTCAAGGCGTTTTAAGCGACGACACGTCGCCGTCACCATCTCAACAACGCCCCAGACCGCCGACAGCCAACCGGCCGCCTGAAACGGCCGGCACCACGGTCCAACCATCACGCGACAATCGTGCCCGCCAACTGACGGCGCTTTGCGGACGTTGGCAGCGACTGATCGCTTGTTTGCGGTTGCTGGGCCGGCAGTGTGGCGAACCGATGACCCGCGTGGCCGGCTGTTTCAGGCGATCGGTTGGCGGATGGCGGATGGCGGTTTGGCGTGATGGTTACTTGCGCAGCCACACGACGTGGCGGCAGGGATAGGGCAACGGAATCCTGCGCGGTGGTGGGGCGGCCGTCGTTTCCATGAACTCGATCTCGCTGGCATCAATCGACCAGAGTGGCGCGGTGGCTGGGCCGCCGTTGATCTTCGCGCACTCCCAGTCGATCAGCGGGGAGGCGGTGAAACGCTGCGCGACCTGCTGCGCGTTTTGGGATCCGAACCCCAGGAGATCTTCACGCGTGACATAGCGGGCCCACACCGGATTGGCGCGAATCATCCGGTGATTCATGTCGAACAGATTGGCGCCCTCGATGGGATTGGGCGGCCGCTCGAGTTGCCGGAGCGCTGCGGACATGCGGCGCCCCTCGTCCTTTGGCACCGTGACACTGAGCAGCTGTCGTTCAAACCCCGGTTTCTCCACCCGCACCAGGTAATGTCCCGCCTTCACGGGGATGAAAAACTCGCCGAGTGAGTCGGTCTTTGCGCCGCCAACACCGGCGCCCTGCACCCGGATTTCCGTGGCGCGAAGTGGCCTGCCGTCTCCATCGAGAATGACTCCGCTCAGCCCACCGCGTGATGCCTTCGTGATCACCGAAGGCAGCGACGTGAGTGCCGGCGTGAGCTCGAACACCACCGAGGTGGTGCCGGTGTCGATGCGAATCCGTTCGGACACGGGCACGAAGCCCAGCGCACGAACGCCGATGGTGTAGTCGCCCGGCGTCAGATCCGGCAACGAGAACGAACCGTCGGCCCGCGAGCGCATGGAGCGCCGAAGTTCGGCGAGATAGACGATCGCCTCCGGAATGGCCCGGCCGGCCGTATCGCGCACGGTACCCGTGATGGTGCTGCCACCCTTCGCGGCGGCGGTCGTACGCTGCGCGGCAACAGGAATGGCACACGCCGACAGCATCACCAGCCCGATCATCATTCTGGTACGGATCACTCGATACTCCAGATCAGGGCAGATGAGCGGCACCCGACGCAAATGTGCCGCAGATACCGGCAACGGCAATATTTTAGATCACGAATGCACTAACGACCACGACGAGGCCGTGAGGCTTCTTCGGCAGCGGCGGTGCTTGGTGAAGGACAAAGGGGCGGAGGAACTGATCCAGGGGTCAGGTAGCAGGTTCTGCCGCCTGATTCCTGGATCAGTTCCTCCACCCCTTTGTCCTTCAGCCACCCGAGCCGGATTGCACCAGACCCGTTCTAGCTCAAACGCTTTGCTGCTTAGCGCATCGTGTCGAACGGCACGCGGCCGTTACGCTGCGATTCGCTGCGGCACGAGGTCGGGGAACCGGTCTCGCCGCTGATCAGCTGCCAGATTTCCACGCGGCGATTCGGCGCCTGCTTGGCCTTGTTGGCCGCCGAGACACGCGGACGCGGCGGATTCGGATCCGCATCGCCATCGCGCACGATGATGCACTGCTCGCCGTAGCCGGCCATGCTGAAGCGGTCGGCGGCAACATCGGTGCCCGCCAGCTTCTTGAGTGCGGCCGTGACGGCCGTTGCGCGGCTGGTGGACAGCTTCTGGTTGTACGACTCGTCGCCGTACCAGTCGGTGTGACCTTCGACGGACACGCGGAGGCTCGGGTCACGCTTCATGGCGTCCACGACAGTCTGCAGCAACGCCTTGCCGGCCGGGAGAATCGTGGCCTTGTCGAAGTTGAAGTGCGTGCTGTCGAGGCGAATCATGCCCGTCGGCGGTGGCGGCGGCGCAATGCAGGTGATCGTGGCCGTCGCGCTCTTGCTGCTGTTGTAGGCGTTCTTCGTGGCGGTGATGGTCGAGTTGCCGCCACCCACGCACCTCGCGGTGCCATTGCTGATCGTGGCGACGCCCGTGTTGGACGACGTCCACGTGGTCGCAGCGCCGAGATCGACGTTGTCGACGTCACGCGCGGTCGTGGTGTACGCAGCGGTTTCGCCCACGTTCTTCGTCTGCGACGGCGGCGTCAGCGTGAACGTCCAATCCGGATACGGCACAACGGCCGTGGCCGAGACGGAGCGTTCGATCTTCTTCACGAGGCCTTTGCAGGTGATCGTCGCGGTGCCGGCCTTGACGGCCGTCACTTTGCCCGTGTTGTCAACGGTCGCGATGCTGGCATCGCTCGACGTGCACACGAGGTTCTGCACCTTGCGGGTCTCGATCGGACGCTGCTTCATGTCCATCGCGCTGAGTGCGTACTGACGGTTGGCACCCTTGGCGATCGTGGCGGTGGCCGGTGCGATGGCCATCGACCAGTCGAACTTCTCGCTGTCCGACGCGCAGTTGCCGCGGAGCGCGTAGTTCACACCGAGACGCACACCGAGGTTCTTGGACGTGCCGGTGAGTTCCTGTTCATTCGGCGACGGATTGAAATCGCCGATACCATCGAGGCGTGCGCCCCACTTGCCGGCTGAGCAGAACTTGAGACCGACCAGTGCCGCCACACCGTCTTCGTATTCGTTGGCCGTGGAGCGACCCTTGTAGATCGAGTTCACATAGCCGCCGCCAAGCACGAGACCGACACGCTGCGAGAACGGAATCGTCAACGTCGCCAGTCCGTGAAACGGGCTGTACTTGATGTCTTCGTTCGGCGCGCGATTGGCCTTGGTCGGACCGTACTGAATGTCCGCTTCCACGCCGAGCCACTTGTAGACGGACACACCGATACGGCCGCCGATGGCGCCGACGTTGTCCATCTTGAGCTTGTCATCGAGCTTCGTATACTGGCCGAACACGCCCACACCAATCTGCGTGATCGGACCCTGTGCCTGCGCCGCAGACGCTGACATCGCCGTAGCGAGCAGCGTGAGACCGACGATTTTTTTGTGCATGAAGTCCTCTATGAAGGAGAGACATTTAGCGAGCTGATCTGTGCTCACTTTGGCCTCCTCTTGCGCTCCGAGGCCAAACAATAAAGTAACCCGTTCGTGCCTCAGGTTACAAAGGATTTTTCGCCGCCCGAGGAGCGGGATCCACCGAGCGAGCCACTGGGGCGGACGTCTCCCCCCTGAGAGCGAGACGCGCATCGTCCGCACGCCTAGTCCTCACGCCGAGGCTCCCGCAGACATCAGGTGCGAAGCAGTCGCTCGATCGCGTCCGCGACACGCGCGGCATCGGGCAATACGGCATCGAGGAGCTGCGGATGATACGGCATGGGAATGTCCTGCGGCGCGAGGCGTTCGACGGGTGCATCGAGAAACCAGAACGCGTCGCTGCCCAGGGTGCCGGCGATCTCCGCGCCAAAGCCGGCGGTGAGATTGTCCTCGTGCACGATGAGACAGCGATGCGTGCGGCGCACCGAGTCCAGCACGGCGCGCTTGTCCCATGGGGCGATCGTGCGGAGGTCGATCACCTCGACCTGCTCACCAAAGCTGGCGGCCGCCTCCACACACCGGTGCACCATCGCTCCCCATGTGACGAGCGTCACACTTGTTCCGGATTGAACGATGCGCGCCCGACCGAACGGCAGCACATAGTCGTCGCCTGGATACCGCGCGCTGCCGTCTCCGGTCATCAGGAGCGACCGGTGTTCGAAGAAGATGGTGGGATTCGCGCCACGCATCGCGGCACGCAGCAAGCCGACCGCATCGGCGGCATTCGAGGGCATCGCCACCTGCCACCCGTACGCGTGCGCAAAGCGGACTTCGTCGCTCAGACTGTGCCAAGGATCGCCCACGTCCTTGCCGAAGCCGCCGGGCATCCGCACGATGATCGGCGCGGAAAACCGGTTGGCGGTGCGCCAGCGCATCGTGCCGCAATTGTTGAGCTGCTCGGTGGCCGGATCGGCGTACTTCCGAAACTGAATCTCCGCGACCGGCACCAACCCGCTGATCGACATGGCAACCGCCCGACCGATGATGGCCTCTTCGGACAAGCTCGTATCGAACACGCGGTCCGCACCGAACTGCTTCTGCAATCCCTCCGACACCAGATGCACGCCGCCCTTTCGGCCAACATCTTCGCCGAACACCACCACTTTGGGGTTCGCCGCCAACTCGCTGCGCAGGGTCCGCCTCACCGCTTCCGCAAATCGCAGCATATCGCCGTCTTCGTTCGGCACATCGGTGCCGCCGAGCGCTGCGCGTTCGGCGCGTGACAATCCGCCGAGGGCCTCGGGCACGTCAGAGGACGGGTCTTCGAACACATGTTGCGCAATGCGTGAGGCGTCGGGGATGGCGCGTGCGCGCGCCGCGTCGAGCGCCGCCGCCACATCGCCGGCGACCTCGGCCTCGAGTTCACGCCACTCGTCCGCCGACATGTACGCCGGCACCAGATACTCGCGCAGTCGCGGCAGCGGATCACGCAACGCGTCGGCGGCGATATCACCTTCGGTACGATAGCCCTTCTGGTTGTCGGGTCCCGAGTGACTCGACAGGCGCGGAACCGTCAAACGCACCAGCGCGGGGCCACGACCGGCCCGCACGTGCAGCACGGCATCCTGCAGCAGCTCCGATGCGTGGTGTGGGTCCGCGCCGTCGCCGTTGAGGACATGCAGATTGCCGAACGACGCGAGGTTGCGCGCGATGTCACCGCCGGGCGTCTGCATGTGGCCCGGCACGGAGATACCAAGGTTGTTGTCCTCGATGTAGAACAACATCGGGAGTTTGAGCGTGGTCGCCATTGTGAGCGCCGCCCAGAACCCGTTGGTGGCCACCGAGCCATCGCCGCCCAACGCGACACTGATGCTGTTGCTGAATCGCGAGTCGCCCAGGGTGTCGCGATGATATGTGATGGCTTGTGCCCACCCCGCCGCCGGGGTGTACTGCGAGCCCACATCGCCGGACATCGGCAGCACCACGGCGCCCTCGCGATTGGGGAGATTGCACACCACCCCGATATCGCGTCCGTCACTGAAGCCACCGGCGCGTCCGAGCGGACTCCCCAGCGCGTCGTCGAGCGGCAAGCCGAGCGCGAGCAGGAGCGGGCGCGAGCGATAGTACGCTCCCACGCCGTCACGCGTCCCGGTCAGCAGCGAGCCCAGTATGGCCTGCGCCATATCGTGGCCGCGCGCGGAGAACTGGTAGAGCACCACGTGCTCTTTCGGGACGGAGGCCCGATTGCGGTTGGTGGATTCCTCGACGTCATCGAGGGCGCGCGACACAAGGGTGTGGTACGCGATGCGACGCCAGTCAAATCCGGCACGCGGCGCGGGAGAAACGGGGGCGCGGCCGGGACGGGAGGGCGCGCGGGTGGGGGAGTGCGACATGGGGCGAAATCTCGCCTTGGGGTACGGGGGGACGGAACTGCAGCGCCGTGCCATCCCTCGATGCGGCGTACCGGTCTCGCGTCGGTCGCGCGTCTACCGTCGCATCGCTGGCGTCAGCTCGGTCGCACCCGCGTCGAGTGGGAGCTCGGTGCTCATGCGACTGCCCGCAAATGACGACGACACGGCCGCGACGGTCAGCTTGGCCATGCTGGCGACCACGGGTACTCCGAGGCCCGTACCCACCAGCAGCAGGTCGGCAGCGAGAATTCGACCGGTCCACCGATTGACCAGACCGCGGTCCCGGCGAAGCATGAAGACGACGGCCGCGGCACCGTTGATGACGAGAAACGCGCCGAGCGACCAGGCGAACACGGTGCTGCTCAGGGTACCAAGCCACTCCACGATGGTCGGATCCACGGCGGACACTCCCGGGCAAATGGGACCGCAGGACCGGTGGACGCGATGAAGGGCACTTTGCAGTGCTCTACCCGCGTTCAGCGGGGACGATGCGCTACGATAGTACGCGGCGCACCGCTTGGCGAGAGGGCGCCGGAGACGGTGAGACCGGCTAATTTCTTCGGTCTATGAGCGATCCCACCCTCCTGATCGACCAGCGTGACGGCGTCCTGACCCTCACGCTCAACCGCCCCGACGTTCTCAACAGCTTCACCAAGCCCATGGCGCGCGCCATGCAAGACGCCTTGGCGATGGCCGCCGAGTCGCCGACGGTGCGCGCGGTGCTGATCACCGGCGCGGGACGCGGCTTTTGCGCGGGACAGGACCTCGCCGAAGTCCTGCCGGTCGGCGACGGGCCGATGCCGGATATCGGCGACTTCGTGAAGGCCTCGTACAATCCGATCATTCGCGCCATTCGTCACCTCGAGAAGCCGGTCATCTGCGCGGTCAACGGCGTGGCGGCGGGCGCGGGGGCCAACCTCGCGTTCGCGTGCGACATCACGATCGCCGCGGAGTCGGCCACGTTTGTCGAGAGCTTTGCCAAGCTTGGTCTGATCCCCGATACCAGCGGCACGTTTTTCGTCCCGCGCCTGGTTGGCGTGCAGCGCGCCACCGGCATGTTCTTTCTCGCCGAAAAGATGACGGCGGCGAAAGCGAAGGAGTGGGGATTGATCTGGGACGTGGTGGCGGGTGACGTGTTGCTCGACACCGCCATGGCGATGGCGCAGTCGCTCGCCACGCAGGCCACACGCGGATTCGGTCTCACCAAGCGTGCGATGAACGCGTCCTTCGCCAACACACTCGATGCGCAGCTCGATGTCGAAGCCGACGCGATGAGTGAAGCGGGCCGAACGGCCGACTACGCCGAGGGCGTGCGCGCGTTTCTCGAGAAGCGCAAACCGGTGTACACGGGCACATGAGACGCACATGACGTTCACGCTGCCGCACGATGTATCGACGTTGATGGCGATGCCGGCCGCCGAGCTGCCGATCGGCGTGATCGGCGCTGGGGCCATGGGCGCTGGTATTGCGCAGGTGGCGGCGGTACACGGGCATCCCGTGGTCCTGGCCGACGCGCAGGCGGCGGCACTGGAGCGCGCGCGCGCAGGTCACGTGGCCGCGATGACGCGGGATGTCGAGAAGGGTCGACGGACCCGTGAGGATGCCGACGCGGTGCTGGCGCGTTTCACCTACGTGGACGGTGTGACAGCGGATGCCCTCTCGCACTTCGCGCCGTGCACCATGGTGATTGAAGCGATCGTGGAACAGCTGGCGGCCAAACAGACGCTGTTTCGTGCGCTCGATGCGATTGTGTCGCCGCAGGCGATTCTGGCCAGCAACACGTCGTCGCTGTCCATCGCCGCGATCGGCAGCGCATGCACCCGCGCGGAACGTGTGGTCGGCGTGCACTTCTTCAATCCGGCGCCGATCATGCCGCTGGTCGAAATCATTTCGGCCATCTCCACGGCACCGGAGTTCGCCACGGCGGCACTCACGCTCGCCCACCGCTGGGGCAAGACCACGGTGCGCGTGACCGATACGCCCGGCTTTCTGGTGAACCGTGTGGCGCGACCGTACTACGGCGAGTCGTTGCGCATGCTGGAAGAGGGAATGGCCGATGTGGCGACGATCGACTGGGCGCTGACGACGATCGGCGGCTTTCGCATGGGTCCATTCACACTCATGGACATGATCGGCAACGACGTGAACTTTGCCGTCTCGTGTTCGGTGTATGAGGGCACGTTTCATGACCCGCGCTATCGCCCGTCCGTGACGCAGCAGCGGCTGGTTGAAGCGGGGTGGCTGGGGCGCAAGTCGGGGCGCGGGTACTATCGCTACGACGCAGAGGCGCCCGCCCCGGCGCCGGTGATGAAGGCCACGCTCGGTCAGCAGATTGTCGACCGCGTGCTGGCGATGCTCGTCAACGAGGCCGTGACCGCGCACGAATTGGGGATCGCCTCGCGGCCGCATATCGAAACGGCGATGACCACCGGGGTCAACTATCCGCGTGGTTTGCTGGCGTGGGGCGATCTGATCGGCGCGGGAGAAATTCTGCACCGGCTCGAACGACTGCAGACCCGGTACGGCGACCCGCGCTATCGGCCATCACCGCGCATCGCCGAGATCATCGCGGGTCAGGGGACGCTGCTCAATGGCTGACCACGCGCGTTCCGCGGCGTTTGCCTCACCTCGCGCACTCGTCGACCATCTCATGGTGCGGGATGCATTTTCGCGGTGGCTCGGCATTGAGGTGCTCGAAGCCGAGGTGGGGCGATCGGTGCTGCGTATGACTGTGCGCGACGAGATGGTGAACGGTTTTGGGACCTCGCACGGCGGTATCGTGTTTTCACTGGCCGACAGCGCGTTCGCGTTCGCGATCAACTCGGGTGGGCTGCTGAGCGTGGCGATCGACTGTCTCGTCAGTTTTCCCGTGGCCGTGCGTCCGGGCGATGTGCTTACGGCAGTGGGCATCGAAGACAGCACCAGCAACAAACTGGCTTTCTGCGTGGTGACCGTGCGCAACCAGCGCGACGAGATCGTCGGCCATTTCCGCGGCACCGGCTATCGCACGCAGCGTCCGCATCTTCCGCATTCCGAGAGCGACTCCTGATGTCCTCATCCGCTGCACACGCTTCCGCACACGTATCCGCGGGCTCTTCCGACGCGTTCATCATCGACGGCGTACGCACGCCGATTGGCAATCTGGGTGGCAGTCTCAGCCCCGTGCGCGCGGATGATCTCGGGGCGCACGTGATCGCGTCGTTGCTTGCGCGACATCCCACACTCGACGCGTCGGCAATCACCGATGTGGTGATGGGGTGCGCCAATCAGGCCGGCGAAGACAACCGCAACGTCGCGCGCATGTCGCTGTTGCTGGCGGGCGTGCCGTTCACGGTGCCCGGTGAAACGATCAACCGATTGTGCGCGTCCGGCCTGAGCGCGGTGGCGAGTGCCGCGCGATCGATCCGGAGCGGCGAAGGCGATCTCTTTGTTGCTGGCGGTGTCGAAAGCATGACGCGTGCGCCGTTTGTCATGTCGAAGGGCAGCGCCGCGTTTGCGCGCGATGTGCAGCTCTTTGACACCACGCTCGGCTGGCGCTTTGTGAACGGGGCACTGAAGTCGCGCTACGGCACCGATTCGATGGGCGAGACGGCCGAGAACGTGGCGGAGATGTACGGCGTGTCGCGCGAGGCGCAGGATGCGTTTGCGGTGCGCTCGCAGCAACGGGCGGCGGCCGCACGCTCGGCCGGGCGGTTCGCGGTGGAGATTGCGCCACTGTCGCTGCCACAAAAGAAGGGTGATGCGGTGGTCGTCTCGGGCGACGAGTTTCTGCGGCCCGACACCACGATGGAGACGCTGGCGCGGCTCAAGCCGGCGTTCCGGGCGGGTGGTTCGGTGACGGCGGGCAATTCGTCCGGACTCAACGATGGCGCGGCGGCGCTGCTGGTGGCGTCCACCGCGGCGGTGCGTGACCACGCGCTGACCCCGCTGGCGCGCATCGTGAGCAGCGCGGCGGCGGGGGTGGAGCCGCGCATCATGGGGATGGGGCCGGTCCCGTCGTCGCGTTTGGCGCTCGCACGCGCGGGTCTGACCATCGACCAGATGGATGTGATCGAACTCAACGAAGCCTTCGCGGCGCAGGGGCTGGCTTGTCTGCGCGAACTGGGCGTGGCTGACGACGACCCGCGCGTGAACCCCAACGGCGGAGCCATCGCTCTGGGTCATCCGCTTGGCATGAGCGGGGCGCGTCTGGCGCTCACTGCGGCGCGCGAACTCGAGGCGCGGCGGGGGCGATATGCGCTGTGCACGATGTGCATCGGCGTGGGGCAGGGGTTTGCGATGATTCTGGAACGGGTGTGACGTCCAACGGATAGCTTGCGGGCGCGAGGCGCGGTGGACGGCGCGGGTGAGGTGAACGGCGAGGGCGAGGTGAACGGCGAGGACGCGAAGCACTTCTGAACGCGAAGCTCGCGGAGGAACAGGGAGCTTGAGCGGCGCGTGCTTCGGATGCCGTGCGGGTTCGTGGATGTGCTGTTTTCTTTTTTGGTTGATGGTGCGTGTGTTGGATCACGTTGGATCACGTTGTATCGCGTTGTATCGCGTGACGCGTGTTAGGACCTGCGCTTATCACACGCTGCTTGACGTTGTGCTGTTCTTCGTGCCCTCCCTGTTCCTCTGCGATCTTCGCGTTCAGACGTGCTTCGCGTGCTCTCGCAGTTCTCAACCTCGGCGTGCTCCCGCAGTTCTCACCCGGTTCAAGTATGATCTACGAGTTCGACGGTTTTGTACCGGTCATCCATGAGTCGGCGTTTGTGCATCCGCAGGCGGCGGTCACGGGGAATGTGATCATCGGTCGGGATGTGTACGTCGGGCCGGGGGCAGCGATCCGCGGGGACTGGGGCGGCATTGTGATTGAGGATGGCTGCAACGTGCAGGAGAACTGCACGGTGCACATGTTTCCCGGTGTTGTCGTGATCCTCGAGGCCGCTGCGCATATCGGTCATGGGGCCATTGTGCATGGCGCGCGGATCGGCGCCAACGCGCTGATTGGGATGAACGCGGTGATCATGGACAACGCCGTGGTCGGGAGCGGCTGTGTCGTGGGGGCGCTCTGTTTTGTGCCCACCGGCATGGAGATCCCGCCACGCAAGGTCGTGGTGGGCAACCCCGCCAAGATCGTGAAGGATGTAACCGACGAGATGCTCGACTGGAAATCGTCAGGGACGGCGCTGTATCAGCAGTTGCCAGCCGCGATGCGCGCGGGCTGGAAGGCTGTTGAGCCGCTGCGTGTGCTGCCCGTCGACCGACCGACCCAGTCCAGCATCCTCCGTAACTGGCACGATACCCAGGGTGCGTCGCGGCCGGATGCATCGCGACCGGGTCATTCGACCGATTCCACCCGCTGACCGTTCACGAGATTATCCAGCTATGCTGACGTTGTTGAACTACGCACAAGGCGAGTGGGTGCAGGGCACGGGCAAGACGGCCGACCTGGTGCACGCCGTGACGGGTGAAAAGATCGGCGAGGCGAGCAGCGGTGGTCTCGACTTCAAGGCCATGGCCCACTTCGCACGCACTGTCGGTGGACCGGCCATGCGCGCGCTCACGTTTCATCAGCGCGCGGCGATGCTCAAGGCCATTGCCAAACATCTGATGGAGCGCAAGGACGCGTTCTACGCTCTTTCGAGCGCCACCGGGGCCACGAAGGCCGACAGTTGGGTGGACATCGATGGCGGCATCGGCACGTTCTTCGCGTATTCCAGCCGTGGCCGCCGCGAGTTTCCCAACGAAACGTTTCATGTCGAGGGGCCCGCAGAATCGCTCTCCAAGAACGGCACGTTTGTTGGCCGGCACATCTGTGTGCCACTCGAAGGCGTGGCGATTCACATCAACGCGTTCAATTTCCCCGTCTGGGGAATGCTCGAAAAGATGGCGCCCGCGCTGCTGGCTGGCGTGCCGTGCATCGTGAAGCCGGCCACGGCCACCAGCTTTCTGACCGAAGCGGTCTTTCGGTCGATCGTCGAGGCCAACATTCTGCCGCCGGGCGCGATCCAGTTGATCTGCGGCAGCGCCGGTGATCTGCTGTCGCATGTCACCGAGCAGGACGCCGTCGCCTTCACCGGCTCGGCGGCCACCGGACAGATGCTCAAGGAAAGCCGCGCGATTGTCGAGCATTCAGTGCGCTTCAACATGGAGGCGGACTCGCTCAACTGTTCGATCCTTGGTCCCGATGCGGCGCCGGGCACGGAGGAGTTTGAGCTGTTCATCAAGGAGGTCACGCGCGAGATGACCACCAAGGCCGGCCAGAAGTGCACCGCCATTCGGCGCACCATCGTACCCGCCGGCATGGAAGAGGACGTGGTCAAGGCGCTGCGCGCCCGACTGGAAAAAACCACGATCGGCGATCCTGCTGTTGAAGGCGTGCGCATGGGGCCGCTGGCCAGCAAGGGGCAGGTGCGCGACGTCGGCGCGAACGCCGACCGCATCCGCTCGGCCGCGGAGTTGGTGTTTGGTGGTGGCGACTATCAGGTGGTGGGCGCCGATCGCGAAAAGGGCGCGTTCTTCGGCCCGATGCTGATGGTGTGCGACAATCCGTTCAGCCGTCATGAGCCGCATGACATCGAAGCGTTCGGCCCGGTGAACACCGTCATGCCGTACGCCTCGCTCGATGAAGCGATTGCGCTGGCCAAACTGGGGCGCGGTTCACTGTGTGGTTCACTGGTGACGGCCGATCCCGCCGTGGCGCGCACCGTAATTCTCGGCACGGCGGCGTATCACGGCCGCATGCTGGTACTCGACAAGAGCAGTGCCAAAGAGAGCACCGGCCATGGGTCGCCATTGCCCAATCTGGTGCACGGCGGACCTGGACGTGCTGGCGGCGGCGAGGAGATGGGCGGGGCACGCGGCGTGCTGCACTACATGCAGCGTACAGCAGTGCAGGGCAGTCCGAGTGTGCTGACGGCCATCACGCGCGAGTGGTCCAACGGCGCCACGCAGACCACGGACAGCGTGCATCCGTTCCGCAAAACGTTCGACGAGCTGCACATCGGCGATACGCTGATCACCGGTACGCGCACCATCACGCTCGACGACGTGGCGAAGTTTGCTGAATTGAGCGGCGACAAGTTCTACGCCCATATGAACGACGAGGAGGCGCGCACCAACGGCGTCTTTGAAGGGCGCGTAGCACACGGGTACTTCATCGTGTCGGCGGCGGCCGGACTGTTTGTCGATCCTGCACTGGGACCCGTGCTCGCGAACTACGGCATGGAGAAGCTGCGCTTCACCAAGCCCGTGTATCCGGGCGATACGATTCACGTGCGACTCACGGTCAAGCAGAAGACGGCCAAGGACACGCCCGAAGGCACGATTCCGCAGGGCGTGGTGGAGTGGGACGTGGAGGTGCGCAACCAGCATGACGAGGCGGTGGCGGTGTACTCCATTCTGACGCTGGTGCGTCGCAGCGAAGTCGTCGCCGCGTGACACAACCTGCTGCCGCCAGCACCGCGTCGATCAAGACGGTCTCTCCCACGGGGACCGTGCGGAAGTTCGATCGGTCGATTGTCGAGGGGCCCATCGGTCCGGCGGTGTGGAAGATCGCGTGGCCGACGGTGCTGCAGAACGTGATCGGTGGATTGCAGGGCATCATCGATCACGTGATGGTGGGGCACCTGGTTGGCTTCACCGGTAACGCCGCGATTGGCGTGTCGTTTCAGATCTTTCTTGTGGTGGTCGTGTTTCTGGGATCGCTGTTTACCGGCATGGCGGTGCTGGTGGCGCGGTTCACGGGCGCTGGTGATGCGGTGGCGGTGAATCGTGCGGCGTCGCAGGCGTTTCTCGTGGCCATCACGTTGTCGGTCGGTGTCGTGGCACCGGTGGGCTATTTCGCGGCGCCGTATCTGTTGGGGATGATCAACGCCGCGCCAGCGGTGCAAGCGGAGGCGCTGTCATTTCTGCGCATCATGCTGGTGTTCAACTTCGGCATGATGATGTTCTTCATGCTCGGCTCGGGGCTGCGCGCGGCGGGTGACGCAAAAACGCCGCTTCGACTCGGCGTGGCGATGACGGCGATGAACATCGGGCTCAATGTCGTGTTCATTTGTGGTCTCGGGCCGATTCCGTCATTCGGCACGGCCGGCGCCGCCATGGGAACCGTCATCAGCGGCGGTGTGATTGCGATCTACTCGGTGACGCAGCTGTTCCGCGGCGTGTGGGTGCTCGATTTCCGACATGTATCATGGCGCCCGGATTGGGAGATCATTCGTGCGCTGTTCCGCTTCGGATTGCCGGCCGGGCTTCAGGGGATCGCAATGAATGTCGCGGGGGTGCTCATTCTGCGATTTGTCGGCTCCACCGCGTCGAGTGCCGCGGCGCAGGCGGCCTATGCGATTGCGTACACGGAGTTGTTCTCGCTGGTCACGTGGACGTCGGTGGGTCTGATGGGAGCCACGTCGGCGGTCGCCGGCCAGAATCTTGGCGCAGGCAAACCCGAACGCAGTGGGCAGGCGGTGCTCGCCGCGAACAAGATCGGACTGATCATCGCCGCCACGGTGGGCCTGCTGTTCTGGATCATCCCCACGCAGCTACTCGGGCTGTTCGGTATGCAGCAACCAGAGGTGCTGCGCATCGGTACAGAGCTGCTCGCGTTTCTCGCGGTATCGGGGCTGTTCATCACGACGGCGCTTACGTACACGGGCGGACTGCAGGGGACGGGCGATACGAAGAGCCCGCTCTACATCTCGCTCATTTCGCAGTTTGCCCTGCCGATCGGGTATATGGCGACGATCCAGCTCACCAGACAGCTGGTACCGAGCGACGTGTGGCTGGCCATCGTGATGGGCCATGCATTGCGCTGTGTGCTGAGTGTGTGGCGGTTCCGGCAAGGCCGCTGGCATTCGATTTCGCTAGGCGTAAAACCGAAGTGAGGCGACCGTGTCGCCGTTTGTTAATGCAGCAATCGCGTGGACCAGCCGCGCTTGGCATGAAATGCTGTGCTCGCTTTGCGATTCGGCGCCTCAGTTCGGCCTCACATCCTAAGTGCTGAGTAATTGGCCTAGAGCTTGCGATCTTCACGCTTCCGGGGTAACGTCGCGAAACAGATTGTTTTCGCCCGAAGTCAACTGGCCAGTAGCAAAAGAGAATATGAACGTCATGCATTGGTGTAGACCGATCGTCTGCTTCGCACTGTGCGTTCCGGGAGGATGGGGACCCGTGATTGGGCAGCCAAATTCGTTTGACGTCGATTGGAGCATACCACTGAGTCTGTCAGACGCATCGCGCTCGCTCGTTTTGCGGGGGGCGAGCGCCGTCGCGGTCGGGGCGTCCTTCGCAAGCGCAGGGTTGGGTATCCACGCATTCGATTTGACCTCCTTCTCTCCGCGGTCGTTCAAAGTGCTAACGGCGAGCGGTCGAGTAGTAGATGGACCAAGTGGCAATTGGACGTTTGCCTATCCGATAGTCAACGTCACAGCGCAAGGAGATCTCACACTTTTGTGGGGTGAGCCAGCGGATAGAATGACTGTTCGTCATTCTCGCGATTGGCCCGCTGAGCAAATCGTGAGTCTTTGGCAAGCGACCCTGACATCGAAGCTGGAATGGTCAGCGCCGAGCCTTCTAGTGGCGGCAGAGAGGATCACGTGGAATCGCGATGCAGTGGCGGCCACTTCGACCGCGAGGGGCGTAGTTGGCCCGTTGGCCGTGGTTACAAAGTCGCGACATGGACGGGAAA
>Ga0154020_10004452_pt1 | contig 16690 bp, 12 predicted proteins | sample Klosneuvirus_201_FD_109709 | JGI IMG/M metagenome (GOLD analysis project Ga0154020, IMG submission 109709) | Active sludge microbial communities from wastewater, Klosterneuburg, Austria - Klosneuvirus_20160825_MG | ecosystem: Engineered > WWTP > Aerobic digester > Activated sludge | place...
CCGCCGCCGCCGCCTGGAACCTCCGGTGCGGGCGCGGGCGCCACCACCGGCGGAACCGCGCGGCGCAAAGACGCCGCCACGTCCTGCATCAAGGTCAGCTCCAGCGGAACCAACCCCATGGCCAGCACCACCGCCGTCACCGCGCTGGCGCCCTTCATCTGTTCGGTGGCCAGCGCGTTCTTCCCCGCCGACGCCAACGCCAGCTTCACCTGCCGCGCCGGGGGCGGTTCCGGGGACGGCAACGCGGCAACCTTGCGCCGCCCCATCAACCGTGCGCCCGCCAATGTTGCCGCCGCCGACGCGCCGGCCAACATGGTGGCCCCGCCAAACGTCCAGCCATCCAGCGTCACCGCCAGCCCCGTGGCCAACGCGCCGGCCACGCCGGCCATCGTGCCCCACAACGCATGCGTCAACCGGTACCAATGGTGGCGCTCGTTGCCGCTGCTGGACAGCACGCCCTGGCGCGCATCTGAGACGTGAAACAACCGTTCCAACGCCCAGATCCCCGCCGCCGCCACCGCCATGCCCACAATGCCCAGGTTGGCTGCCCCCGTGCCCCACGCCAGCCCCGCGCCCAACAACGCCATGATGCCCGCCGGACTCATCCGCCCTGGCCGCGTCACCTGCGCGCCCACGCCCACGCGGGCCAGCTCTTCCACCACCGCGTTGGCTTCGGCCTCCTGCACAAAGGACACGTAACGCACCGGCCCGCTGCCCAAGGCCGCCACATCCGCCGCCAGGGCCATGAGCGGTCCCGGTTGCCCGCGGGACGGGAAGTGCATCACCACGTGCTCCATGAAGCGGGATGCGTCCTGCACCGTGCGCAGCTCCACGTGGCACGGCCCGGGGTCATAGGAGAACGGGTGGTCACTCTTGCACACGGGACACAGCGTGTTCTCCGGCGCAATGGCGTTGTGGCAATGCAGGCACAGCGGGTTGTTGCTGCGGCGGGCCCGAAAAGCAGCCTCGGCTTCCGGATGGTCCAATGCCCAGTTGGCCAGCGTGGCGGTGGCGTAACGGTCCTCGGGCAGGCGCTGCAGGCAGCGGTCCACCAGCGCGCACAACACCGGGGGCGCGTCTGCACGCTGGGAGACCAGGGACGGCGCATCCTTGGTGCTCTTGAGAAACGCCAGCTGCGCCTGGCTGTCCGCATGGTGGGGCGGATGTCCGGTGAGGCACTCAAACAGCGTGGCGCCCACGCCGTAGATGTCCGCGCGCGGGTCATAGACACTTCCAGAAAACAACTCCGGCGCCATGTACTCCGGCGTGCCCACCGTGGTGCCCGTGGCCGTCAACAAGGACGCCGAATCCAGCCGCGCGCTGCCAAAGTCCAACAGCCGCAACCGCCCGTCACGCCCCAGCCGGATGTTTTGCGGCTTGAGGTCCCGGTGCACAATCCCCGCCGCGTGCGTGGTGGCCAGGATGTCCAACAACTGCCGCGCCACCTCACGCGCGTAGGCCCCATCCAACGGCCCGTTGCGCGTGATGTGCTCCTTGAGGTCCTCGCCATCTACAAATTCCATCACCAGCGTCGGGTCGCCCTCCCACGCAATGACGTCCCACACCGCAACAATGCCCGGGTGGTTGAGCGCGCGCAGCGCTTCAAGTTCGCGTTTGAGGCGGGCCAGTGCGTCCTGGCTGCGAACCAGATGGCGGTGCAGCCGCTTGAGCGCCACCGGTTGCCCCGTTTTTGCGCTTACTGCCCGGTAGACGCGGCTGGTGGCACCACGGCCGCACAACGCAGCGTCGCGGTAACCAAGCGGCGCACGGACCTGTTCGGCGGGGACGTTGGATTGGGACATGTGCACGTGGACTATATGTGCAAGGCCAGGGCCACCCTATGGGGGCTGCGGCCTACATCCGCTTACGTGCGCGTGACGGCGGAGGTCAGGGCAAGGTCACGCGCTGGATCAAGCCGCGTCCCGCCCCGCCGCCCACCGAATAGTACGCAGTGGAACCCACCACCAGGAGGTCCTCGGCCGGACCATCCGGGGAAGCCACCAGGGTGACCTGCGTCGCTGCGCAGTCTCCGCGGTTGCAGCGGAAGATGGTGTTGGTGGGGCTTGACGCCGCGTAGACAAGGCTGTTGCCGCTGTTGAACGGCTGCACCGACGTCACGTCAAAGGAAAGAAACTGGGCAACGGTCACCGGGCTCAGGCAGTTGTTCCCCAGCGGACACCCCAGGATGGTGCCGGTGCCACCGCTGGAGGTGGCCACCAACACGTCTGAACCGCTTGCCGTGATGCTCTCCCCGCCCACGTAGCCCAGGGACCCAAGGCTCATGGGCATGGCGCAGTCATTCCCCAGCGTTCCGGCAGCGGCATGACGGCAGGCATAGATGGACGTATCCCCGTCGTTGGAGGCCGCCAACCAATAGAGGTCACCTCCGGCGTAGGCCAGGCGGGTGAACGCGGCCAGCCCGGTGTCGGCGTCTATCACCACGGTTGCAGGGTTGTTGCAGTCCGGCAGCGTGCACGCCCAGATGACCTGCTGCGGGTACATCCCCGAGTAGTCGGTGTAGGAGACAAAAAGCTGGTCCCCACCAATGGCAATGGCGTGTGTGTCTGCAACCAGCATCACCATGTCCCGCACGGGGCAGTCACTCGACAGATCACAGCGCTGGATTTCTCCGACGCTGGAATCCAGCCAGTACAACGTGTTCAGCGCGGCGTGGTACGCCAGCGTCGTCGGGTTGGCCAGGTTGGTGGCCCCGGCGCCAAAGCCCAGTTTGGGCCCACCGCTGCTGCTCCCGGAGTCACCGCTGCTGCTGGCGCCAGCATCGGTGCTGTCCAGGCTGCTGCTTCCGGGGTCACTGCTGCTGTTGCCGCCAACGCTGACACCACCATCTCCGCTGCCGTCTGTGCTGCTGGCAACACCGCTGCTGGCCATGCTGCTGCTGTTGTCCACACTGCTGCTCCCTGGGCCGCTGCTGCCACCCACGCTGCTGGCCCCAACACTGCTGACCCCAACACTGCTTGCGCCCTGACTGCTGCTGGTGACGCCGCTGCTCCCCGGATCACTGCTGCTCAGCCCAGCCACGGAAGACGCCACCCCGCCGGACGATGACGTGGTCCCGCCCACCGAGGATGACACCGCCCCGCGTGACGACGTCACGCCACCGGATGAAGACGATGACGCGCCGGTGCTCGTGGACCCGCCGGCAGTGGAGGATGACGCGCTTGTGCTGGTGGAACTGCCCCCGGACGAAGAAGAAGAGGAAGACGATGAAGACGACGTCCCCGGGCCACCCCGGCCCTCCTCCAAATCACACACGCCGTTGCCGTTGGCATCTCCAAGAAACGGGTTCTGCAAACACCCCACGCGCCCACTGCAGCAGCCCAAAGCCTCCCGCGCGTCACTTTCTCCGTCGCTGTCATCATCACAATCCCGCGTGGTCCCGCGCACCTGGCATGCGGCGCTGGCACCGCACTGCGCACGGCACGGCTCCATGTCCTCCGCAAGCAGCTCACACAACCCGTCTTCATCCAGGTCCAATGAGCCGTTGCAGCGCCCCACGCCGGTGTTTGGCAGCACGGTCAACGTCACGGGCGGCGCGTCCGGCGCGGCCAGCACAAACGCATGCCGCAACGGCAGGAACCCGTCATCCAACAACACGTCCAGCGCATAGAGGTCCAACGGGAGACCCGTGAGCTGGAATCCATTTTGTGTGGCGCTCACCCCAGGCGGCAACACCACGGCCCCTGGCGTGGACAAACGGATTCCATCCGCCAACGCTCCCTGCGTCACCGCCCCGGCGCCGGCAAACGGCGTTGTTCCCTCCGGATAGTTCAGCCACACGTCAATGGACCCGGTTCCCGGCGGCAGCGGCACCAGCTCCAACACCCCAACATCCACCTCCTGCCCCGGCGTCACCGTGGTCTCCTTCACCGCGGACCGCAGGCCACCACCCCACGCCAGCACCTTCCAGGTGCCACGTCCCAGCCCGCGTATTTCAAAACTCCCGTCGGCAGCGGTGGTGACGCGCACATCTTCATCCACCAAGAACACGTCTGCCGGTGTGGACCCGCCGCCCGTCACCCGGCCGCGAACCACCGCCGGCTTGAGCAGCTCCACGCGCCCCAAGTCCACACGCGCACGTTCACCGCCGCGCACGCGCACCGTGACGTCCAGGTTCTCTGCAAGGTCCGGCACGCCGTCACGGTTTTCATCATAGAAAAAACGCAACGCATGGGGACCGGCGGGAAGGTTGCGAAGGTAGAAACGCCCATCGTCACGCGCGCTGGACACCCGCGCGCTGCGCAGCAGGCGCGCACGGCCTCCGGAAAGCGCCTCCACGCCCACGGTGCCCGGCCGCACGCCCACCAGCACCCCGGTGATGTCCCCGGGTGACAGGTCCTTTGGAAACGGCTCCTCCGGGTAGAAACACCCGGTCAACGCCCCCAGAGCCATCCACGTGCCACAGTGCCTGCGCAGGTCCATGCGCGCAGCGTAGCGCAGTCCTCGCGGGGGTGGACCACAAACTCAGGGCACGTCCCGCCCCTCGCCAAATCCCAGCACCCAGAAACGTGGCTTGGGTTCCGGTTGTTCCGCCAGGAGCTTCAACAACACGTCGGGTGCCTCGGTGACACCGTCATCCGCCAGGTCAAACGTCCCAAAGTGCATGGCCACGCTGGTGGCCGCCCCAAGATCCCGGTGCGCTTGAAGGGCCTGGGACGGGGAGACGTGGACCGCACCCATGAACCATTCGGGGCGGTAGGCACCAATGGGCAGGATGGCCAGCCGCAGCGACGGGAAACGCTTCTGGACCGCCGCAAAGTGTGGCCCGTATCCGGTGTCCCCCGCAAAGTAGAATGAACCACCGCGCGGGGATTCCACCACGTACGCCGTCCACAACGCGCCCTGCCGGTCCGTCAGGCCACGCCCGCTGAAATGTTGGTTGGGCACCGCGTGAATCACCACGTCCAACGGTGCGGGCGTGTGGTGCCACCAGTCCAACTCGCGCACGTGCTGCAGCCCGTTGTCCCGGAGGAATCCACCGTTGCCCAGGCCCACCAGCACCAACGGGTGATGGGTCTCCTCCAGGCGCCGCAGCGTCGGAAGGTCCATGTGGTCATAATGGTTGTGGCTGATGAGCACCACGTGGATGGGCGGGAGGTCTTCAAACCGGATGCCCGGAATGCGCACGCGCTTGGGGCCCACAAAAGACACCGGGCTGCAGCGCTCGGACCAGATGGGGTCTGTCAGGATGTTCACGCCGTCCACCTGCACCAGCGTGGTGGCGTGGTTGATGAACGTGACCCGCATGTTCCCCGGCGGCACCGCGCGCGGCGGCGGCGGGCCTGGCACCGCGTCCACATGGTCCGGCCACACCGCGTGGTCCCGTTGCAGCTGCCAGCGCACCAGGTCGGTGAAGCCGGGCTCAGCCTGCGGGTTACGGAACTGGTCCCCGTCAAAGTGGTCTGAAACCGGCCCGCCCCAGCGGGGGACTGCAAACAAACACGCGGACCCGCCCACCATGGCGAACAACGCGCACACCGTCATCACAAGGAAACGTCTCATCAACGGGCACCGTGGGGCATGTGGTGACGTGGGGCAAGACCAACTTGTGCGCCGTGAGCAACCCAACCCAGGGCGACGCGCGGGGTGCGCAACGCGTTGGAGTTCGCTCACCAGGCCAGGGACGGCGCGCGTGGATGTCATGGCCAGACACGCGGCAAACCTGGGCACCCACCGCTGCAGGGTCACAGAAAGGACCGATGGCCAGAGCGTGGCCAACAAAAAAAAACGGGCACCGAGGATTGCTCCTAAGTGCCCGTTTCTATTTGGATGCGGGGGCAGGACTTGAAACCGCCCAAGGCCGCTCGACGGTCGGGGAAGGTCAAACACTCAGCGGCTCAAGTGTGCGGGAACAAACGGGAATCCCGGATGGCCCGGATGAACCCTCGCGAACCAACGTGCACTCTCAGCGTGAGACTGTCAGCAGTGTCAGCAAGCTCGTCGAGGAAGCGTTGAACGCACTCGACATCGACGACGTCACCGCGGCGCGCGCGGCTTTGACTGCCGCGAGGCGCCTTGGCGCCGAATTCCTGAAGCTACCTGAACGTCAGGATGCCTAGCGACCCGAACAGGAATACCAGCGCCTCGTCCGTGTCAGCGCACCCGTGCCACGCGTTGATTGCGGACTCTGCCTCGGCAACGTGCTGTTGGGCCTCCGCGAGCGGCACTTCCCATTCTGCGCGGTAGTCCGCTTGGTGACGCAACTGCTGGAGCTTGACGAAAGCCAAGCACGTTTCCAGTAGGTTTGCAGATGGCTGGCGCCTCGTCACATCACCGGGGTCCGGTGGAAACAGGGTTGTCCAGGGCTTTGGCTTCCCGCCCTGAAGTTTGCCCCGCAACTCAGGATTCTCACACGCGAGCACTTGGGTGGCGGCGTCAAAGAGCTGCTTGTGGTCAAAGGATGCCACGTAGCGTGCGAGCAGCTCCGCGCTTGGTGCTCCAGTGACACGCGCGCGCGCCGTTTCCAGCAACGCATGAAAGAGCGCGTAGTACGCGGTGGACACGGCCCGCGACAACGCCGCGGGTGACGCCACCGGAGTGACTGCCTCCTTTGCCAGTTTGAGCAGGTCTGCCGACGAGATCATTGCGGCTGCATGACCGTCACGAGCGGGAACCCCGTCAGCTCAGGAAGAGTCTGAACAGCGGCGTTCGTTGCGGCCCTGACGACGTAGTTTCGCGTACTGGTGTCCAACTGACGGTCCACCACGAGCTTGATATGGAGGGAACTTCCGTCTGGCCCTTCCAAAAACTCCGTCGAGACCTTGGGGCGCAATCCGATGGATTGCGTCGCCACGGTGACGGCCCGCTCAAGGCGGCGCTCAGCCTCTGGACTCAGGTGATAGCTCATGCTGGTAGAACGATACCGGTGGCGGGGCAGCCCAGCAATCAGGGCGGATTGTACACGCCAGAATGCGCCAGGATTGACGCGGCGATGCGCTGACGGGGCCCGGGCTGCCCTCCGCCGCCGAGGGGCGCTCGCGGCCGGTGGGGCCCATCCCCAGGATGCGGCCCAGTGTCACGCTTCCGGGTTGACCCGCCTACAGACTGTGGGCTACCACCCGAGCCTCCCGCATGCGTCAGCTACCCCGCCTCCTTGTGCTTTTCCTCTGCGTCCTGATCGGGACGCCGAGCGCGGCGTGGGCATTGATGCAGGTGGATTCGGATTCTGAAGGGTGTCCAGACGACGGCAGCGGCAGCGAGCAGTGCCCGCCCTTCTGCCCCAACTGCGCTTGCGCGCCCGCTCCCGCCAGTGTCGACATCCCGCGTCCCATCCGCGTGGCCGAGGTTCTCACCGCGGCCAGCTTGCCCGCTCCAGAGCAAACACCCGGTCACGTCCCGGCCGGCTATCCCTCCGGCATCTTCCACCCGCCGCGAGTCTGACGACGACAACCTGATCAGCCAGTGACCGCGTCAAGCCCTCGCCGGGCTTGGTTCTCATTGGCCAACGCCCCGCCGCAATGGTTGCCGGGGCCGTCGTCGACAATCGCGCTCCGCCCCATCAACGGGCGCTGGAAATGCCGGAGGACGTGCATGACGTCCAAGCCAATTGAACAGCTCAAGCGCATGGCCCACCACGCGCCCACGGTCGTGTCCCTCGTCGCCATTGCGGCCCTCGCCGTCTGGGGCCATCAAACGGGCTGGAAGCTGCCCAAAGCATCCGCCAGCCACACGACGCCGGAAGCGAAAGAGGATTGGTGCGAGGCGCACGGCGTGCCGGACTCGCGGTGCATCGCCTGTCACCCAGAACTGGCGGGGGGCAACACCGCTGACTGGTGCAAAGAGCACGGCGTCCCGGAGTCAAAGTGCACGGTGTGTCACCCGGAGATTCTGACGCAGGGCAAAGCGGCTGATTGGTGCAACGAGCATGGAGTGCCGGAGTCTCAGTGCACGCTGTGCCATCCGGAGATCGCGGTGCGCGGCAAGGCGCCACCGTCGGAAAACCCGGTGAAGGTGACCGCAGCGCCAGACGCCGCGAGCGCGCCGACGCCCGCCGCCAAGAATCCGATGACGTGCCAGACCCACGCGATCCGCGTTCAGTTCGCCTCGCTCGACGCCGTCAAGAAGGCGGGCGTCAGCATGGAGCCGGTGCAGGAACGGCGCATGGCGGATGCGCTCCCCGTGAACGCGGAGGTCAACTACGAACAAACGCGAGTCGCTCACCTCTCGTCGAGGCTGCCCGGCAGCGTGTGGCGCGCCGACAAGGAGGTGGGCCAACACGTGCGCAAGGGCGCAGTGCTCGCGCTCGTCGACTCCGCCGACGTCGGACGAGCCAAGGCCGCGTTCATGAAAGCGATCGGCCTCGTCGGTATTCGGGAAAAGGCGTTTCGCCTCGTCGAGCAAGGCCTCAAGGACGGTGTCCGTAGTCAGATGGACGTGAGCGAGGCGGATGCGGCGTTGCGTGAGGCCACCGTGTCCCTCGCGGATGCCCAACACATGCTGGCCAACCTGGGCATGCCGGTGCAGCCGGAAGAATTCCGCGACCTGTCACAGGAGCAGTTCACAGAGCGCGTCCGGTTCCTGGGAATTCCTGCTGACGTCGTGAAGGGCCTTCAGGGCCAAGCGATCACAAGCAACCTGATCGCAGTCACTGCGCCTTTTGACAGCGTGGTCGCACAGCGTGACGTCGTCTCGGGAGAGGTTGTGGACCCAACCAAGACGCTCTTTGTGATCGCGGACCCAAGCCACATGTGGGTCACGATGAACATCCCGCTGGAGAGCGTGGACCACGTCGAGGTTGGCCAGAAGGTGATCTTCCACGCCGATGCCAAACCCGACGAGACTTCTGCCGGAAAGGTGTTCTGGATTGACTCCGCCGCCGACGAGAGGACACGCACCGTCAAGGCGCGCGCGCGGGTCGACAACAGCGGGGGGAAGCTGCGCGCCAACACGTTTGGGACAGCCAAGATCCTTCTCCGAGAGACCGCTACGACGATCGCAATTCCCGACGAGGCGATTCAGTGGGAGGGCTGTTGCTTCATCGCCTTTGTGCATCTTGGTGAGGGCATCTTCCAGACGCGCAAGGTGAAGCTCGGCGCCAAAGAGAACGGCTACACGGAAGTGCTCGTCGGGGTGTTGCCGGGCGAGGTGATCGCCGTTGCTGGTAGCCACGTCCTGAAGAGTGAGGTGCTCAAGAGCAGCATGGGCGCCGGTTGCGTCGACGACTGAGGAGCAACCCAACCCATGCTCAATAGGCTGATCACGTGGTCGCTTCATCACCGCTTGCTTGTGCTCCTCGGCGCGCTGGCGTGGGTCGTCTCTGGCGTCGTGGCGCTTCAGTATCTCGACATTGACGCTTTCCCGGACACCACGCCGGTTCAGGTGCAGATCAACACCGTGGCGCCGTCGCTATCCCCCGAGGAGGTTGAACGCCAAATCACGTTCCCCGTCGAGCAAGCGATCAGCGGACTGCCAGGCCTGGAGGAAGTGCGCTCAATCTCCAAGTTTGGACTTTCGCAGGTCGTCACCGTCTTCAAGGACGGCACGGACATCTACTTTGCACGCCAGTTGATCATGGAGCGGCTGAGCACGGTTGAGCTGCCAGATGGCCTTAAGCGGCCCGAGATGGGGCCGGTAGCAACGGGGCTTGGCGAAGTTCTCCATTACGTCGTCACCCAACGCCAAAATGATCTGACGGAACTGAGGACGTTGCACGATTGGGTGATCAAGCCCGCGTTGCGACCTGTACCGGGCACGGCGGAGATCAATAGCTGGGGTGGTTACGAGAAGACGTTTGAAGTCCGCGTTGACCCGTCGCGATTGATCAAGCACGGACTGTCTTTCTCCGACGTCATTGAGGCGGTGGCCGCCAACAATCTGAACGTCGGTGGTGGAAATGTCCGCCAGTCCGGCGGCATGTTTCTGGTGCAGGGAATCGGGCGCGCAGGAAACGTCGACCACATCAAAGCCATGGTCATTACCGCGGTGGATGGTGTGCCCATTCGTGTCAGCGACGTTGCTGACGTCGTGATTGGTCACGAGATTCGGCGAGGCGCTGTCAGCGCAAATGGCCGGGGCGAGGTGGTGCTCGGGCTGGGCTTCATGCTCATGGGTGAGAACAGCCACGCTGTAACGGGCCGTCTCAAGGAAAAGCTCGACGACACCAAAAAGAGCCTTCCCAAGGGAACCGACGTCACCGTTGTGTATGACCGGACCGAGCTTGTTGATCACGTGATCGACACCGTCCGAAAGAACCTCTTTGAGGGCGGGCTCCTCGTCATCGCGATCCTATTCATCTTCCTGGGAAGCCTGCGCGCGGGTTTGCTTGTCGCCCTGGCCATTCCCATGTCTGTGCTGTTCGCGTTCTCGGGAATGCTCCGCTTTGGCATCGCGGGCAGCTTGCTGAGTCTTGGGGCGTTGGACTTTGGGCTCGTCGTCGACAGCTCCGTGATCATGATTGAGAACGTGGTGCGCCACATCGGTCACGGTGCAAACCGCTTCAAGGATCGTCTGGAGCTGGTGAAGCACGCCGCGGTTGAGGTGCGCGAGCCGACCATGTTTGGCGAGCTGATCATCATGATCGTGTACCTCCCGATCCTCACGCTGGAAGGCGTCGAGGGAAAACTGTTTCGGCCGATGGCGCTCACCGTGATCTTTGCGCTCGTCGGGTCATTGATCCTGTCGCTGACACTGATGCCGGTGCTCGCGAGCTTCATGCTGCCCAAGACGATCAAGGAACAGGACCCGTGGCTCGTTCGCGGCGCTCGGTTCCTTTACGCGCCAGCATTGCGGTGGGTCTTGCATCACCAGCCCGCGTTGCTGCTCAGCATTGCGGCGCTGACATTGTTCACGGTGATGGTGGGCCGTTCATTGGGTTCGGAGTTTGTCCCGCGGCTGTCCGAGGGCTCCCTCGTCGTCAATGTGGTGCGGTTGGCCGGGACCGATCTTGACGAGTCCGTCCGCTACAACACGCAAATGGAGCGCGCGCTTCTGGCCGCGTTTCCCGACGAGATAGCGAACGTCTGGAGCCGTATCGGAACCGCGGAGGTGGCCACCGATCCGATGGGCGTGGAGCTTTCGGACATCTTCATCGGGCTCAAGCCGCGCGATCAGTGGAAGCGCGCAGCAACGCAAGATGACCTCGTGGTTCTTGTGCAACGCGAGCTGCGCGACATGCCAGGTCAGCGCATTGCTTTGACGCAGCCAATCGAGATGCGCATCAACGAGATGATCGCCGGCGTCAGGTCTGACGTCGCTGTGAAGCTCTTTGGCGACGACTTCAACGTCCTGATTCCCAAAGCGCGTGAGATTGAAAACGCGTTGCGGTCAGTGGAGGGATGTAAAGACGTAAGCACGGAACAGGTCACCGGGCAGCCGGTGCTCCGCGTGCAGGTGAATCAAGATCAACTGGCCCGGTATGGCGTCCCGGCGCGCAGTGTCCTCGACGTGGTGGAGGCGATTGGAGGCCGCGCGGTTGGAGAGGTGTTCGAGGGACAGTTGCGTTTCCCTCTGGTGCTGCGCCTCCCGGAATCGTTCCGCGCCAGTCCGCAATCCGTCCGTGACATCCTGATTCCCACGGCGGCAGGTGAACAAATCCCGCTCTCCCGCTTGGCGTCCGTCGAGGTCACGGAAGGGCCGTCCACCATTTCCCGTGAATGGGGCCGTCGACGCATCACGGTTCAATGCAACGTCCGCGGACGCGATCTTGGCGGATTTGTCGCGGAAGCGCGGGACGCCATTGCGCAGAAAGTGAAGCTGCCTCCTGGCCGGTATCACGTCGAGTGGGGCGGACAATTCAAGAACCTTGAGCGCGCAAGAACCCGCCTCGCAATCGTCGTCCCACTCGCGTTGCTGCTCATCTTCATCCTGCTGTTCTTCTCTCTCGGCTCCACGCGTCTTGCGCTGCTTGTCTACACGGGCGTTCCTCTGGCCGTTACGGGCGGTGTCATGGCGCTCTGGTTGCGTGACATGCCGTTCTCCATCTCCGCCGCTGTTGGGTTCATCGCATTGTCCGGTGTTGCCACGCTCAACGGTTTGGTCATGGTGACGTTCATCCGTGACCTCCGGCTTGCCGGGCACAGCCTCGACGACGCAGTGCTTGAAGGCAGTCTGACGCGCCTCCGTCCCGTACTCATGACCGCGCTTGTCGCTGCGCTTGGATTCGTCCCTATGGCGTTGGCAACCAGCATGGGCGCCGAGGTGCAAAAGCCATTGGCGAGCGTCGTCATTGGCGGCGTCATCAGCAGCACTTTTCTGACGCTGTTTGTGTTGCCTGTTCTGTATCGCTGGTTCGAACCGAAGAACCTCCGTCCACACATCACACGCACGGACGTCAATCCCGACGCCCAATCGACAACGGCGGCAACGCCGCCAAAAGGAGATGAACCATGAAGAGCATTGCAATCCTGATCGCGCTCTCCGCCGTCACCGTCGCTGGCTGTCCCAAGGATGCTGCAACACCCGCTGCCGTCGAGAAGAAAGCCGAGGCACCCGCTCCAGCGAAAGCGCCGCTTATCGCTGTGAACGCCGCCAGTGACTGGTGCGCGGAGCACGGTGTGCCGGAGTCGCAATGCACGCGCTGCAATGCGTCCCTCGTCGACGGGTTCAAGAAAAAGGGCGACTGGTGCACCGAGCACGGGTTGCCGGAATCGCAGTGCATCACGTGTCACCCGGAGCTGAAAGCGAAGTTCGAGGCAATGGCTCCGAAAGCACAGGCCGCAAAGCCGTAGTCCCAACAACGAGGCGCAAATGAAACACTCAATCCCGTTCTGGGGCGCGCCATGGGTCGCCGTGGCGCTCCTTGCGGCAACCACCGTCCACGCCGACGAACCGCTGACGTTGCCCGCGGTGTTTGCGCTGGCGCGACAACGCGGGCCGGATGTGCTGGCCGCGGAGACGGAGCTGCGCGCCGAACAAGCCAGCCGCGTAGGCGCAACGCCGCTGTTTGCGCAGAACCCATCGATTGAAGGCGGCGCAGGGATGATCGCTGAGCCGCAGGATCTTCGCTGGCGCAACACCAGCGTCGGACCGGGTGCACAGCTCAGCGTCGCGGTACCGGTGGAAATTGCGTTGCAGCGCTGGCGCCGTGTCGCGGCGGTCGACGCGAGGGTGAACGCACGCATTGCCGAACGCGACGCCGTCATTCGGGAAGCGCTGCTCTCTGTCGGGTCTGGCTTCTACCGGGCGCTTCACGCTCAAAAACTCAGCCACTTGGCGCGCCACAGTCTGGCGATCGCGGAGCGGCTGTTGGAGGGAGCCAGAAAACAGCACGCGTCAGGAGGCTTGGCGGAGGTCGACGTGCGCATTGCGGAACTGGAAGCCGAGACCGCAAGGCGCAACCACGCCGTCGTGAACGGCGCGGCGGAATTGGCACGTGGTGAACTGGCGTCCCTGTTGGGCCTGCGCCCCGCTGAAGTCGCAACGGTTCAAGGCGAGCTGCTCAGAAGCGATCCGCTGCCGTCCCTTGAATCCGCGTTGGCGAGCGCGCCGACTCGTCCCGACGTCCGCGCTTTTGATGCCGGACGCCAAGCGGCGTTGAAGGAAGCAAACGTGGCGGCGGCATCCGTCTTTCCGACACCGATTCTCAAGGGCACTTACCAGCACTGGAACGGGGAGCACTCGCTCATGGCGTACGTGGAGATGCCCCTTCCGGTGTTTGACCGTGGACAGGGCGAGCAGGCACGCGCGCGCGCCAGGGCGGGCGGACTCGCGGCACAAGCGGACAACCGCTTACGACTGGCGCGTGCAGAGATAGAGAACGCGCACGGGATCGCGGTTCTCCTTGCTGAACAGCGCACCAAGATTCGGGCAGCGACGAGCGCTGCTGATGACGAGCTGATCGAGCGGCTCGAACGCCTCTACAGCGCGCGCCAGGTTGACCTCAATACGGTGATCACGGTGCGGCGCCAGATGCTGCAATCGCGCCGGGAATCGCTGGACGCGGACCTACAGGAAGCACTCGTGCGGCTCTGGCTTGACGCTGCCACGGGTGCATTGCGCTGACGACGTAAAATGCACCCAATGACGGAGGATGTGATGTCAGAGACAACGGTGGAATCCGGAGCACGCGAGAAGCTGCTCCGTCGTGGCGTGATGCTGGAAGTGTTCACGATCGCGTGGAACGTGATCGAGGCAGTGGTCGCGGTTGGCGCCGGGATCGTGTCCAACAGCGTCGCCCTTGTCGGGTTTGGATTGGACAGTTTGATCGAGGTGGCCGCAGCCGTCGCGCTGTTCCGCCGCCTGCGCGCGGAGCTGAAGGGACAGGAGCCGAGTGAAGCCGCGGAGCGCAAGGCATTGCGCGTCGTGGCGATCACATTCTTCGTCCTCGCCGCGTACGTGCTCTACGAGGCGGGCTCCGCGCTATTCACAAACGAGCACTCTGAGAAAAGCATGGTGGGAATCGTTCTGTCCGTCCTGTCGCTCGTCATCATGCCGTTTCTGGGATTCGCCAAGTTGCGCACGGGACGCGCACTGAAAAGCAAAGCTCTGATCGCTGACAGCGTCGAGACGTTCGTGTGCTGTTACCTGTCCGCCGCGCTGTTGCTCGGACTGGGCCTCAATGCCGCGCTCGGTTGGTGGTGGGCTGACCCCGTTGCTGCATTCCTGATGCTTCCGCTCATCGTCAAAGAGGGATGGGAAGCGTGGGAGGAAGCCAACGAGGAAGGCGAATGCGATGATCATTGCGACGACGACAAGGGCAAGGCCCCAGAGTCTCCACGCTGAAAGGGTTCACAAATGAGGCTCGTCAAGATCGCGCTGGGCAGCGTCAACTCCACGGTGGGCGCCGTCCGGTCCAACACTGACCGATGCGTGACGATGGCCGAGGAAATGGCCGCCCACGACGTCACCGTTGCGGCGTTTCCGGAGCAGGTGATCGGCGGATACCCCGCGGAGGATCTCAGCCAGTGGCGCCAGTTCGTGGCTGCGCAATGGAGCGAGCTGCAACGCTTCGCAGCGGCAACCAAGGAATTTCCGACGGTGCACGTCCTCGGCGTGACGGTGGCGGTGGGAGGTCACCTCTACAACTGCGCCGCAGTGGTTCACCGCGGATGCGTGCTCGGCGTCGTCCCGAAGGAAAAGCTCCCGACGTACAACGTGTTTTATGAGGCACGCACGTTCTCTGTCGGAGTGCCTGGGCGCGTCCAAGATGTGCTCGGCGTGCCGTTTGGCGACGTCATCTTTGCATTCGACTTCGGCACCATCGCGGCGGAACTGTGCGAGGACGTGTGGTCACCTGACGGGCCAATGCGGCGCCACTGCTACGCAGGCGCCGAGCTTGTGGTGAACATCTCAGCGTCCCCGTTCCGTCTCGGCGTCAGGTCCACGCGACAGGAATTGCTGGCCACGCGCTCCAGCGACAATCAATGCACGTCCCTCTACGTCACAGCGGTGGGCGCCAATGACGGCCTTGTGTTCGACGGTGGCGGATTCATTCACCAGAATGGCCGCCTCATCTTGGAAGCCCCACGGTTTGAGCAAGGATGGTGGTCCTCCGTCGTCGATCTTGACCGCACCGCGCGCATGCGGACGGAGGCGACGACGTGGCGGACCGATTGCGTTGCCGCGACAGAGACCATGCCGTCCCCGCACACGGTGCAGTGCACTGGCACAACATCCGATCGATCAGCGTTGGCGTATCCCGTCCCCCGCCACGGGAGTTTCTTCCTACCGCCGTCAACTCGGGTCCGGGATGCCCGTGCGGAGTTCTGCGAAGAGGTGCTCGACGCGCTTGCGCTCGGCGTGGGTGACTACTTTGAGAAGACCGGCGCTTTCACCGGGCTTGGCGTCGCTCTCAGCGGCGGGCGGGATTCAGTGCTGACGTTGCTCGTCGCGTGGCGCTACCTGCAACGCCGTCTGTCGTCGTTATCCAGAACAGATCGCGCCGAGCGTGTCGCGCAAATGCTCAAGGCCTTCTACATGCCCACGCGCTTCTCCTCGAAGGCAACGCAGGAGAGCGCTGCAAGGATCACTGCGGATTTGGGCGTCCCTATGAAGGTGCTGTCGATTGAAGACGCATTCGCGCGAGAGAGCGCCGCCGCTACCAGCATGCTCGACGAGGGCGCCCTTTCCGACGTCACAAGCCAGAATGTGCAGGCGCGTATCCGGGCGGCGCGCATGTGGAACTGGGCCAACAGCAGCGGGATGCTGTTCCTTCAGACGGGCAACATGAGTGAGAAGGCGATGGGTTACACGACGATCGGCGGAGACTTGGAGGGCGCGCTCGCCGTCCTCGCGAACGTGCCCAAGACGGTCGTGATCTTCCTGTTGGAGTACCTGGCGGAGAGGCACGGCTTTGAGGGGATTCGGTTGACGCTGTCCTCGCATGCAGGGCCCGAACTGGCATTGAATCAGAAGGGCGAAGAAGAGCTGATGCCGTTCGCAGTGCTGGACGCGTGTCTCTTTCTCTATGCCGCGGAGAAGCTGTCACCGGACGAGATGCGGCACGCGCTCGCCGCGATGTTCCCCGAGCAGAATGCCGCGCAACTCGGCGCGTGGGTCGAGAAGTTTGTGCGGCTCTTCACTCAGTCCGTGTTCAAGTGGGTCCAAGCACCTCTGTCCATTCACCTGGGGAATCTCGACTTGGACAGGGAGCGCGCCCTTCAACTGCCCGTGGTCCGTGTCCCTCCGGTGGGCGTGCTTGACGTGAGCAGAGGGCGTCAGGCGGCGGGGTAGTTCCAGGGCATCCACGCGGCGGGTTGTCGTTGTACGGCCTCACGGTTGCGCATGAGTGTGAGCA
>Ga0154020_10004453_pt1 | contig 16684 bp, 16 predicted proteins | sample Klosneuvirus_201_FD_109709 | JGI IMG/M metagenome (GOLD analysis project Ga0154020, IMG submission 109709) | Active sludge microbial communities from wastewater, Klosterneuburg, Austria - Klosneuvirus_20160825_MG | ecosystem: Engineered > WWTP > Aerobic digester > Activated sludge | place...
GTCCTGGCATCGCGGGCGTGCTCATTGCGGCACCACGGGTACGCGCACCGTCATCGTCACCTGAACGACATCGGCCGCGCCAAGCAGCGCACTGTTTCGCACCAACGCCACACGGTCCACGTGTACCACGCGCGGACCGGTGGCGAGAACGCCCAGCAAATGTGTCACGCCGGTGATATCGCCGTACGCGGACAGCGTGGCGGGAATGCTCACGGCGTTCACGGCCGGCGTGCGCGCCGCTTCCGACGCGGCGCCCGTCAGATCGCCTGTCAGATCGCCCGTCGTCGCGCCGTCGGTGACCGTGGCGGCCAGCGGCGCATCGACGGGAATGGCCAGCGAGTCATCCGGCGACACGTCGAGACGAGTGACCACCAGGCCGCTGGCATCGGCGGCCTCCTGCAGCAACGTCTGCACGGCACTCGCCGCCAATGTCGACGAGCGCGCGTGCAGCACGCGGCGGATGCTCAGCGACAGCGATCGCTCCGCCGCCGATGCCGTGGATTCCAGCGCGTCGGTGCGCGACACCAGCTGCTCCAGATACTGCACGCGCGAAGCCGCCGCATCGATCGACGCCTCCCGCCTCGACCACTGCCGGGCGAACGGCAGCGCCCCGTACGTCAGCACCAGCGCGCCCACCACCACCAGCGCTCCGGCGGTCATCACGCGGCGTTCGCGCAACGCGCGCGAGTCAGGGTGCCCCATTGACACCTCCACTCGGCGCGCGCATGCGAAAGCTGATCGCAAACGACTCGCGCGGACGACCGACATCGAGAAAACGCTGGCTGGGCGCCACGATGCGAACATCCCGGAACCGTGTGTCGCCATCGAGTAACGGCACCAGGCGCGGCGCGTTGTCTGCCGTGCCATCCACGCGCCATCCACGACCATCCCACTCGAGCCGCTGCACGAAGGCATCGCGCGGCAATACGCGCCCCAGCTCCGCGAGCACCGAGAGCGGGGCATCCGGAGAGGCGGCACGGCCGGCGGCCTCGCGCAGCAGGTCGATTTCGGTTCGTGCGTTGGCCAGTCGTGAAAGCGCGGCCTCGGCCGGCGCGGCTTGCGCGGCGAGTACGCTGGCCCGCGCGCGCAACGCCGCGTGCGCGGATTCGCGCGCGCGATCCGCCGACCACAGGAGACACGCCACCGCCGTCGCGGCCACGGTCAGCGATGTCATCCAGCGACGTCGCCGGCGGTTCGTGAAGCGCGAGGCGTGCGCTGCATCAAGGACCTGCACCGCAGACGGGGCATCCGCCCACGCGGCCGCCGCGCGCGCGATCTGTTCTGAATCCACCACCGTCGCGTTGTCCGACTGCGCGCGCGCGTCACGACCGTCGAGTGGCGCGCGTCGCACCGACATCAGCCGACCGCCTGTGGCATGCACGAGCCCGCGCTCACTGGCTCCGGCCGCCACGACGGCGGCGCCATCGCCGATCAGCCGCGCCACGATCGACGGCGACGCGAGCACGGCACGCACCGGCGCAACCGCGTCGCAGGCGCTGATCCACTGAGCGTAGCGCGCGGCCGGGACCGCGAGCGCACAGCGCTCGTCCAGCGCGACGGCAACCTCACCCTCGATGGGGAAGTACCGATCGGCATCGCGCCACAACAGTGCGCGACACGCCGTGGCGTCAATCGGCGGCAGATCCGGTTCCGCAAGATCCAGCAAGCCCAAGCCGACGACACACACCACGCCGGTCGGCGCGGGGGTCAACGCACGCAATGCATCGCCGAGGCCGTCGGCGGTGTCCGGCGACCACGGGACGCGGCGCGCGATCCGCCCATCGGCGGCGTGCACCACCGTGACCTCGGTGGCATCCAGCACCACCACCGCGAGACGCGTGGACAGCAGCGTCATCGGTCGAGCTCCCGCCAGCGCACCAGACGCAGGCCGTCGTCACTGACATCGTACACCGCCTGAATCTCGCGCGTCAGCGGATGACCCCGCTGCCAGCCACGCGACACGAGCAGCAGGCGCGTGGGCGCGTCGACCAACGAGCCACTAGCCGCCGCACGAATGACGGCCGACGCCGACTGGCGGTTGATCCGGCCATCGCCATCGACGGTCAGTGACGACGCGACGGCGTCGAGCACTCGCACATCGAGACCGGCCAGTGCGCGCAACTCATCGAGTGACTCAAACGGGCGCCGATACGGCGACGCATTCTCACGGCCGAGCAACGCGGCCGTCAACGAATCGCGACTGGCACGTTGGGCCATCTCGGCGGCGTCGGCGTCTGTGGCGCTGCCCCCGATGGCGTCAGGGCGTCCGAATGGATCGCCACGCACGGCCGCGTCGATACGCGCCCCCATCTCACGCGCCACGCCAGGCGATGTGACGGTCGCGAAGAGCATCGCCAGTCCGTCGGCACCGGCATTGTTGACATCCAGTCGCGCATTCACGTCCACCACCGCGACCGCAAACGCGCCTTCGGCCAGACTGTCCTCCACCAGCGCGCGTGCCGGCGTCGCGGCGTTCGGGCGACCCAGTCGGTTGAGGTACGCCGATCGCCGCGTGGCGTCACCGCGGTACGCGCGCAGCGAATCGTCCATCATGCTCGTGGCGGCCACAATGCCGCTTTCGGCCATCGCCCGCGCAACCGCCTGCGCGCGCGAATTGGACGCGACCGCCGCGCTCGTGCGCGCTGCGCTGCTGGCCATCGCCGTGACCGTCGCGAGCAACGCCACCGTCCACAACACGACCACCAGCGCGATACCGCGACGACGCCGGCTCATGGGCGGCCTGCGAGCGCGATGCCCATCGTCAACGACGCCACCGTCGCCAGCGGATCGAGTGCTACCACCAATGGCGGATGTGCAACGTCATCGCCAAAACTCAAACGGATCGCGGCCGGTCGGGTGGTGGTGAGTGGCCAATCCTCACGCCATGCGGCGCGATCGGTGCGGCTGGCGCGCTCCTGAAAGTGCACGCGAAGCTGCGAGATTCCCGATACGGCCGAGCGCAGGGTCGGGGTGGTCGGCATGCCACGCCGGTCCTGCACGTGCGGCCACGCGGCCAGCACCAGACTGTCCTGGTCCACCGAGAGCTCGACGCGCCAGATGCGACCGGTGCCAAAGGGTGCGCGCACGCCCTGCGAAAGAAAGACGAGGCGTGTCGTGCCGCGTGCGTCGGCATCGGTCACCAGGAGTGGCTCCAGCACCGATTCGGCGCTCGGCGCATGCCGCAGCATATCGCTGAGTGCACTGCGCAGCCGTGTTTCGCGTTCGAGATGTTCCCGGTGTGTCGCCACGCGGACGCGCGCATCGCTCGCAGCGCGCAGCGCCCCGGCGGCGATGGCCACCGCGACCGCGGTCAGCACGATCGCCATCAGCAGTTCCAGCAGTGTGAATCCGCGCGCACGGCGAACCGGTCGGACGTCGCGTGTCTTGACGTCTCGTCCGCTGCACCGCGCGCGTCTGCGCGCCCCGAAACTGAACGCGATGATCATCGCGCCGCACCAGTCGATGCGTCCGGCCGCGACACCAGCCGCGTCAAGGAAAACCACCGGCCGTCGGTCAGCGGCACCGAGACTTCGATCACATCGACCCGGTCGCGCCACACACGTCGCGCCACGCGAACGGCGGTGTCGGCTATGGCGTTGTCGGGCGCCGGGCCCGTCACAGCCGCCGCGAGTGCGGACTCGCCGCGCGCCACGGCCCGATCCCATTCGGCGCTCGACGCCTGCAACTGCGACGCGCCGCGTGACTGGTCGAGGCACGCGATCCCGACCACGGACAACAACACAAAAGCGATGATCGCTTCCAGCAGTGTCATCGTGCACGCTCGAACGTGCAGGACAGCGGATCGAACGACCGCGCCGGCGCCGTCGACGCACGGCCGGCCGGCAGACATCCGCCCATCGCATCGATGGTGACATCGACGGTGACATCGACGGTGACATCGACGCCGACACCAGCCTCGTCGACCGCGTTGGCAACCTCGAGGCGGCCGGAGTCGACTACCACATCGTCGCGCACGCCGCGCAGCGTCCACACACCCTGCTGGGCAACGGTCAGTCTCATCGTCTGCGCACGGCGAATCGCCTCGCGGCGACCCGTCGAGAGCACCCGCGCGACATCCTGCTCGTGACCAGCCTCGTCGCCGGGCCGACCGCCGAACACGGGCAACACAAGCGCCGTCGTCACCCCGATCAGGGTGAGTACGATCAGGAGCTCCAGCAGCGTCACGCCGCGGCGCCGTTGATGCGGGTCGAGTAGGGGCACGTCGTCACAATCTCGGACCGGGGATTGGGAAGTCAACAAAGGCTGGCGTCCGGGCGGGCTCCACTCAACGCAAGACGAGCCGCGTGCCATCCGGTTGCATCACGCGCCCTGGAACGCACGACGCCCGCCTCGGCTGACCACGAGGCGGGCGCATGGCGTCACAATAGGCGGTCCAGTCGGGCGTGTGCGTGACGTCGGTCACCACACGAGCCCGACCGCGCCGGACTATGGCTTGATCAGTGCCTTGACCTGTGCCGGCGCCTCGAACGCACTCGCCGGTGCGCCGTTGATCAGCACGTCGTTGATCGTCAGCTCGATTTTCTGCGGACCGCTTTCCTGCGTCATCTTGGTCGGAAAGCTCAGCGCGCCGAACTTCTTGTAGGCCGACACGAACTGCTTCATCTCCATGGGACCCATCTGCGACTGCACCGTCGTGGCAGAACCGATCAGCAGTCCGGTGGTCGCGGAGAAGTAGGTGCGGGATTCCTGCTGGGACACCTTGCGCACCATCTTGACGATGAACGCCTTCTCACCGTTGATGGTCGTGTCACCCACCGTTTCAAGGGTGGAGAAGCGGTCGGGCGAATAGAGCAGGGTGCCGTAGAAGTCCGACGCGTCCGCCATCCCTTCCAGTTCTTTTCCTTCCAGCAGACGCGGTCCCTGCATCGGCATCAGACTCCAGCCGGACTTGCCGTCGAATCCCTGCACGATGTCGCCAAAGCCGGGAATCGTCGTCGTGGACGCCGCTTTGTTGGGCGCGGCGGCCATCACTTCCATGGTGCCTGATATGCCCTGCGCCGGAATCGAGACCGTGCCGAGCTGCTTGAACGACGTCACCTTCATGATCTCAGCCTGTCCACCGATGGCCGCCACGTATTTCGCGATGACCTCGGTCGCTGCCGGACGCGCCTGAGCATGGGCGGCGGTGAGCGGCGAGAAAGCGATCGCCGCGCCCGTCAGGGCTGCCGCGATCCGCGTAAACGACTTCATGAATACCTCGAAGGCTGAGTGTGAGGGGGACATCAAATACGACGGATCTCGGCTCGGAACGCAACCGATCGTTGAAACAGAGCGGGCCGACGGACGTCGAGCGTGCCGAAGACGACCGTGCGCCGGTCGCTCACGGCGTCGCGCCCTTCCGTGGCATCGCGGCGGCCCGCGCGGCCCACGCCAGCGCCGCATCGCGGGCGGGATCCTTGCCGGCAAGCAGCGCACGTCGGGTCACCGGTGTGATCTCATCCGGCGTCACTCCGGCCCCTTCGAGCGGCTTGCCCACCGGAGACAGAAAGTCGGCGATCGCGTGGTAGAGGATGTCGCCGTTCGGGAGACGCTCAGGCACGGACGGCAAGGCTTGCCCCGACGTTTGGGACCCGAAGACCCGGGCGCGTCCGAGCGCCTGCAATCCGCCCGCAAAGATCTCCGTGGTGCTGATCGACAGCTCATCGACCAGCAACGCGACCGGTCCGGCAAAGGGCGTCACCCGTTGCGCGCGCGTATCCACTCGGCGTGGATTGGCCACGAAGTTGAGTGACTGGGCGCGCATCTTCATGGTGCCGATGGTGTAGGCGCTGTCCAGAAAGTGCCCAGCAACGCCCATCGACATGCCCCCGACGCCGCCAAAATTGCCACGAATGTCCAGCACGATGGCATCGGCGCCGCGCAGCGAATCGATGGCCGCGTCGAAGAGCGGCGACAGGACCGGCATCCAGATGTTGAAGCGGATGATGCCAATGGTCCGACCGTCATGGCGAACGCGCTCCCAGGAGAGCAGCGCGGACATCGCCGGCAGGTTGCCGAACTTGGTCACGGTGCCCGCGTCGACATCGCGCACAAGTCGCGCGGCACGCGCGGTGCCCGTACCGTCCAGGAACGTCGCGGCCACCGTGTCGCCGGCGGGGCCGGCCAACAGCTGTGTCGCGGCCGAGAACGCCGCGAGCGCCATGCGTCGCGCGTCCGGGTCGGCCGGAATCCGGGCCAGTCGATTGGCGACCGGGCAGCCCTGCACCGACTCCAGTACCCAGCCCGGTCGGACACCGGCCCGAGCGGCGGCACCGCCGGGCACCACCTCGGACACCACGATGCGCTCGTCGACGTAGCGCAGGGTCGCCCCGATCACGCCAGACGGGTCGGCCGAACCGGCCGTGGCGGCACGCGACCCGGCGCTGGTGGCGGCCGTTGTCGCGGGATCACTGACCTCGCGGGGAATGATCGAAAAGTGCGACTGTCGCAAACTGCCGACCATGGCACTCAACACGCCGCGCAGCTCGCCGGTGGTTTTCGCGGCCGCAGCCTTGGGTCGCAGCGAATCGCGCAGGGCGCCCCAGTTCACCCCGTTGTAGGTCGTATCCCAGTGCGAGCGGGCGATGATCGCCCATGCACTGTCGAAGGTCACCAAAGGGTCGGTAACCGGCGTCGAGGCCAGCGAGGTGGAGCGGACGGGGGCCGGCGCAGCGCAGGCTGCCATCGATGGTGCCACCGCGCCTGCCTCACTGGAGGGGGCGGCGGACATCGCCGGCGGACGGCTGGGACGACAAGCCGAGAGACCCGCCAGCAGCACCACGCCGGTTGCAGCCAGACCCGCATTCGACGGACCAACGCGCCATCTGGCGACCCGCCGGGCGGGAGAACGTTCACACATGCGTGGAAGTGACTGAGTGGAAAGGAGCGGCACGCGGCGTTCGCCGACTGGTAGAACCCGTTCGCGGAATGCATTTCACCGCCGAATCTGCTCAATTCGACGGTCGTAACCGGTTGCGGTAACGTGCCAAGCGCCGCGCGACGAATTACCATGCAGTGTTGCACCCGCGCACGGGATCCGAAAGGCTGCTCGAAGTTCGCAATTTGTACGACGCCCCCGCACTCGACTACTCGCCATGTCTACGCGACTTCATACGCTGCACGCCGCAGGCCAGTCCCTGTGGCTCGACTATATCGACCGTGTCATGCTTGGCAACGGTGACCTTGCGCGCCGCATCCGCGAAGACGCGCTCACCGGCATGACCTCCAATCCCACGATCTTCGAAAAGGCGCTTGCCGAAGGCGCCGCGTACGACGCGCAGCTCCGTACGCTGCCCGCGTCCTTGAGCGCACGCGAAGCCTTCGAAGCGGTCGCCACCACCGACGTGCGCGATGCCTGCGACGCGTTTCGTGGCGTGTACGACGCGACGCAAGCGGTCGACGGCTACGTCTCGCTCGAGGTCTCGCCCGACCTCGCGCGTGATGCCGCCGGCACGGTGGCGGAAGCGCGCCGACTCTGGCAGATCGTCGATCGCCCCAACCTCATGATCAAGGTGCCGGGCACGCCCGAGGGGGCGGACGCGGTAAAGCAGCTGATCGCCGATGGCATCAACGTGAACGTGACGCTGCTGTTTGCCATCGAGGCGCACGCCCGGGTGATCGACGCGTATCTCGACGGATTGGAGCAGCGCGCCGCGGCGGGCCTGCCCATCGATCGGATTGCCTCGGTCGCGAGCTTTTTTGTCAGCCGTGTCGATTCGGCGATCGACAAGCAGCTCGAAACCATGGCCATCGCCGACGAATCACAGAGCCTCGCGCTGCGGGCACTGCAGGGCAAGGCGGCGATCGCCAATGCCAAACTGGCCTATCGTCTCTTTACGGCGTCCTTCAGCGGCCCACGCTGGGCGGCACTCGCGGCCCGTGGCGCGCGCGTGCAGCGTCCGTTGTGGGCGAGCACCAGCACCAAGAATCCGGCGTACCGCGATGTCATCTATGTCGAAGAGTTGATCGGGACCGATACGGTGAACACGTTGCCGCCCGCCACACTCGAAGCGTTTCGCGATCACGGTGAGGTGCGTGAGTCAGTCACCACCGACCTCGGCGGCGCCGAGCGTGCGTTGGCCGCGCTCGAGGCAGTCGGCGTGTCGCTTCGCGAGGTCACCGACCGCCTCCTGGTGGAAGGTCTCGCGTCATTCGAGCAGTCGTTCGTGACGTTGCTCGCCGGCCTGACCCGCAAGCGTGCGGCGCTGGCCGCCGACGCGGCGTCTGTGTCTCCCTCTGGAGCTGTCGTTGTCAGCCACTGAAGAATTCATGACCATTCCACGCACCGGACCAGAGCGCGCTGCGGCCGCGATGCCGTCGTCAGACTCCGGCGAGGCGACGTTCCATCGCTCGCACATTCCCCGTACCAAGATTGTCGGTACGCTGGGGCCGGCCAGCAACACGGCCGATGGCATTCGTGCGCTGATCGAAGCCGGGCTCGATGTCGCACGCATCAATTTTTCGCACGGCACGCACGAACAGCATGCGCGGACCATCGCCATCGTTCGGGAAGTGGCGGATGCCCTCGGACGCCCGGTGGCCATCATGGGCGACCTGCAGGGCCCGCGTATCCGCATCGGCGACCTGCACGCGCCGCGTGAACTGGCGGCCGGTGAATCGTTGGTGCTGGTCCCCGAACACTCGGCGCACGACGGGGAAATCCCGATCACGTACGACGAGTTGTGCAATGACGTGGCGCCCGGCAATCGCATTCTCATCAACGACGGGCTGATCGAACTGGTCGTGACTGCCGTCGATGGCGCGCGGGTGACCGCCACGGTGGTCCACGGCGGCACGCTCAGCAGTCACAAGGGCATGAACCTGCCCGGCATCGCCGTGTCGGCCCCGTCCATCACCGACAAGGACAAAGCGGACATCGTCTTTGCCGTCGACAGCAATCTCGATGCGCTGGCGTTGAGCTTCGTGCGGCGTGCCGAGGATATCGAGTCGCTGCGCAAGCTGGTGCCCAAATCGATTCTCGTGGTCGCGAAAATCGAGAAGGACGTGGCGCTCCAGAACATCGAAGAGATCGTGCAGGCCACCGACGCGGTGATGGTGGCGCGCGGCGATCTGGGCGTCGAGCTCCCCTTCGAAGAAGTGCCGATCGCACAGAAGAAGATCATCGCGCTCGCCAATCGGATGGGTCGGCCTGTGATCACGGCCACGCAGATGCTCGAATCGATGATCGAGAATCCACGCCCCACACGCGCCGAAGCGAGCGATGTGGCCAACGCGATTCTTGATGGCACCGACTGCGTCATGCTCTCGGCCGAAACGGCAGCGGGCGCCTATCCGCGGCTCGCAGTCGAAGCCATGCGTCGCATCATTCACGAAATCGAAACGCATCCCAGCACGCGGCTCGGCAGCCGTCACGAGCGTCGCATTCTCAGTGGCGTCAACACCGAAGAGGCGATTGCGGCCGCGACGGTCGCGGCGGTGCGCATGCTCGACGCGCCGCTCGTGGTGGTCTTCACCAAGAGCGGATTCTCGGCGCGCATCGTGGCCTCACATCGGCCGAGTGTGCCCATTCTGGCGCTGACCGATGAACCGCGCGTGTGCCGGCAGCTCTCACTCGTCTGGGGCGTTGTCCCGCGCCTCGTGCCGACCGCCCGCGGCTATGACCACATGGTGGCGATGGCACTGCGCGAAGCCCTCGATCTCGGACTCGTCACCAAGGGCGATCGCGTGCTCGTCACCGCCGGTGTGCCGTTCGACGTACCGGGCACAACCAATCTCCTGAAGGTCGAAACGGTGTGAGGCATTCGGGGCGCGTGCGCGGTGGACAGGTTCGTGTCATGCCCGTGACCGCGGACTGAGGCCGGCATGCGTCTGCGGTTTCTGGGCACGGGCACCAGCTTCGGCGTACCGCAGATCGGGTGCGACTGCGTCGTCTGTCGGTCCACCGACCCGCGCGACCAGCGCACCCGGTGTGCCGTCGTCATCGACACCGATGACGGCACCCGCGTGCTGATCGACACGCCGCCCGAACTGCGGTTGCAATTGGTGGCCGCCCGAATCGGCACCGTCGACGCCGTGCTGTACACGCACGAACACGCCGATCATGTCCACGGGATCGACGACTTGCGCGCCATCACCATGCGTCGCGAGACGCCGCTGCCGATGTTCGCCGAGCAGGCCACGCTCGACATGCTGGCGGCGCGGTTTCCGTACATCATGGACGCGTCGCTTCGCCCGTTGCCCGGTACGACCAAACCGGAAGGGCAGGCGATCGCGATTGAGCCCGGCGTCCCGTTCATGGTGCGCGACACTCGCATTCTCCCCATCGCCATCCCGCACGGACGGACGCCGGTTCTCGCCTTTCGCATCGGGGACATCGGGTACGTCACGGACGCCAAGACCGTACCCGACGCGGCGCGCGACGCGCTGCGTGGTGTCCGCGTTCTGGTGCTCAACGCGTTGCTGCGCAAGGCGCATCCCACGCATCTGTCCATCGACGAATCCGTACGCGTCGCGCAGGACATCGGTGCCGAGCGAACGTATCTCACGCATCTCACGCACAACAATCTGCATGCCGAACTCGCGGCCGAATTGCCGCCCGGCATCGCCCCAGCCTACGACGGACTCGTCGTGTCACTCGATCCGAAAGAGACCCCATGACGCTGCGCATTGATTTCACCAACATGATGGCCGGCGCCCTCCCCGACGGACTCGGCATCACCGAGTCTGAATGGCGCGACGCCGCGGCGGCCTTTCGCGCCGCGCACGCGGCCGTGAATGCACGACGAGACGGTCTGGGCTTTCTCACACTGCCCACCAACACGGCCGTCCTCGAGTCCATCGTGGCGCTCGCCGACGCGAAGCGTGGGCAGTACGCCGATGTGTTGTTGCTCGGAATCGGGGGCTCGGCGCTCGGACCGATCGCGCTCCGCACGGCGCTCCGCCCACTCGCTTGGAATACACTCGACAGCGAAGCGCGCGGCGGGTTTCCTCGCCTGCACGTGCTCGACAACGTCGACCCGACCACCATCGCGACGATCCTCGAGCGACTCGACCTGGCCAAGACGCTGGTATTGGTGGTCTCCAAATCGGGCGGCACGGTCGAGACCATGGCGCAGTATCTGATTGTGCGCGATGCGCTCGCCCGGGCGCTGGGCGAGGAAAAAGCGCGCGAGCATCTGGTGTTTGTCACCGATCCCGAGGTGGGTGCGCTGCGTCGACTCGCCCGCGCCGAGGGGATCACCACGCTCGACATTCCCGCGAATGTGGGCGGTCGGTTCTCCGTGCTCTCGCCGGTGGGCCTGCTGCCAGCCGCGCTGATCGGTATTGATATTCGCGCCCTGTTGTCCGGCGCGGCCGATATGACACGCCGAGCCGAGAGCGATGACCTCTCGCAGAATCCGGCCGGTGTGTTTGCCGTGATGCAATGGCTCGCCGATACCCACCATGGCCGTCATATCCAGGCGCTGATGCCGTATGCCGATCCGCTGCGCGACCTCGCGCTCTGGTTCGTGCAGCTCTGGGCTGAGTCACTCGGCAAGACCCGCCCCGATGGCACCTTTACCGGTCCCACCCCGCTCCCCGCGTTGGGCGCGACGGATCAGCACTCGCAGGTGCAGTTGTTCATGGAGGGACCGCGCGACAAAACGGTCACCTTCATCACGGTGCGCGCGCGCGAAGGCGAAGGGCCGATTCCCGCGCGACACGGCGACATCCCCGAATTGGCGTACCTGCGGGGCCATACGCTCGGCGAATTGCTCGACATTGAGCGCCGCGCCACGGCGGGTGCGCTGGCCGCGCGCGGCCGCTTCAACGCCACCATCACCCTCGACGCCATCGACGCCGCACACGTCGGTGAACTTCTGCAACTGTTCGCGTTGGCGACGGCCTATGCCGGCGCGCTCTACGGCATCAACGCCTTCGATCAGCCGGGGGTCGAGTTGGGCAAGCAGTTCGCCTACGCGCTTCTGGGCAAGCCCGGCAGTGATGCCGCACGCGCCGAGTGGGACGCCCTGCCGCAGCCCGATCCGCGCTGGTCGGTCTGACAGCGTGGCGAGCAGGCAGGGTGTGACGGCAACGCCGCGCTGTCCGTCGGAAAGACGACCTCAGCCGTCCCTGTTGTGCCATGTTCACCGCGATCGATGCCGGGGATTTCGATATCTCCCCTGCCGCAATCGCTTGGAAAAGGGGAACTTTCCATGACGCCGGTCTGCCGGTTTCTGTCCGTGTCCCCAGTCCGCTTTCTACCTCGCCGATGACTTCTGAATCGACTTCGAACACGACGTTCCTTCTCGGTGGCGCCGTCACCATCGAAGACGGCCGCGTCCACCTGCACGATGCCACCGCGCTGACGTCGGCGCACATGGATGCCCTCGTCTGGCAGGCGGTGTTTGCCGACGAGACCGAACGCAATACGGCGCGCTGGCTGCTGTGGGAGCTTGGACAGATCGCCGGCGTGCGCCCCGCGTCCATTCACGACCTGTATGTCGCACGTGGCCGCGGCGAATGTCAGGGCTTCACGGTGCCCGCCATCAACGTGCGTGGCATGTCGTACGATACGGCGCGGTCGATCTTCCGCACGGCCAAATCACTCGATGCGGGCGCGTTCATTCTCGAGATCGCCCGCTCGGAGATTGCCTACACCGAGCAGCGTCCGGCAGAGTACGTCTCCGTGATGCTCGCCGCCGCCATGCGCGAAGGCTATCGTGGTCCGCTCTTCATTCAGGGCGATCACTTCCAGGTCAACCACAAGAAATACGCCGTCGATCCGGTGACGGAAGTGAACGCCGTGAAAGCCATCGTGAAGGAAGCGGTGGCGGCGGGCTTCTACAACATCGATGTCGATACGTCGACGCTGGTGGATCTGTCCAAACCGAATCTCACCGAGCAGCAGCGACTCAACTACGAGGTGTGCGTCGAGATCACGCGCGCGGTGCGCGCGGAAGAGCCCGCCGGCGTCACCATCTCGATCGGTGGCGAAATCGGCGAAGTTGGCACCGAGAACAGCACGCCTGCGGAACTTGAAGCATTCATGGAGGGTTTCAACCGCACCCTGGCCGCGCAGGCGCCGGGGATGGCAGGACTGTCCAAGATTTCCGTGCAGTCCGGCACCTCGCACGGCGGTATTGTGCTCGCCGACGGCTCCATCGCCGACGTCAAGCTCGATCTCGATACGTTGGGGACGTTGTCCGACATGGCACGCAGCAAGTACGGCATGGCAGGGGCCGTGCAACACGGGGCATCGACGTTGCCCGACGGCGCCTTCAACAATTTTCCGCGCACCGAGACGGCCGAGATTCACCTCGCCACCAACTTCCAGAACATGATGTACGATCATCTGCCCGCCGAGCTGCGGAAGGAGATCTACGCCTGGCTGGATGTCAACGCGAAGGACGAACGCAAGCCGAGCGATAGCGACGAGCAGTTCTTCTACAAGACGCGCAAGAAAGCGATCGGACCGTTCAAGAAGACATTGTGGTCGCTGCCGGCGGACGTGCGTGCGAAACTTGGCGCCGCGTACGATGAGAAGTTCGGGTTCCTCTTCCAGCAGCTCGGAATCAGCGGAACGCGTGAAACGGTCGCCCGTTTTGTGCATCCGCCGGTGCAGCATCGTACCGCGCCAGACGGCGCCACGAAGTTCGTGGCGGCACCGGACGACGCGGATCTCAGTGACTGAGTGGGAAGCAGGAGGTACGACGCCTCGACCAGAGGTCGGTGTCGTGCGTCGTACTTCCTGCGACGGTCGCCTCACAAGGAGTGGTCATGTCATATCGCGACGAATTCGATGACGAACGGGTGGTGGTGGTCGAGCGCGGCGGCAACGGCATCGGCATGTTGTTGCTCGGACTCGCCGTCGGCGCCGGTGCCGCGCTGCTGCTGGCGCCTGCCAGTGGCCGCGAAACCCGCGAACGCTTGCAGCGTGAAGCCCGGCGCGCCGGCAAACGCGTCAAGGATCTGACCGACGAAGTGGGTGAGGGCATTGCCGATCGCGTCGAACGCACGCGCGCTAGCTTCGATGACCGCGTCGAGCGCGCGCGTGACGCGGTGCGCTCGCGGGCGCAGGCCGTCGGTGACGCCGTCGATGCCGGTCGCGACGCCGCCGCGCAGGCGCGTGTAGAACTCGAGCGCGCCGTCGCCGAGTCCAAGCGCGCGTATGCCGACAGCCGGCGTGCCTATCGCGATGCTCGGCGCCACGAGCACGAGACCGGGCATCCGGCTCCGCTCGCCGACGCGCCAACGGGTCACGAGGACGCCGCTGACAGCGCTTCGCGGGACGGCTAGTGCGTGGTGGGACGTCGTCCGTCGCGTCTGGAAACAGAGCGAAGAGGACAACGTGCTCTTCATCGCGGGCGGGCTGGCGTTCAACGTCCTGCTCGCCCTCGTGCCGTTTGCGCTGCTCCTGATCTCCGGGATCGCGCTCCTGCTCGGGCGCGAACCCGAGCAGGCGGCTACCACGGTCACCGATCTGCTGCAGGCGTTTCTGCCAAACGACACCCCGTCGGCGTCGCTGTTGCTCCGCAACATGGTCTCGGATGTTCTCCGCACGCGAGGCGCGGTCGGTGTCTACGCGGCCATCGGCTTTGCCTGGTTCTCCACCCGGCTGTTCGGCTCACTGCGCAGTGTGCTGGCGCTCATTTTTGACGGGTCCGATCGCGGCATTGTGGTGGGCAAGTTGTTCGATTTCGGCGCGACGTTGGTGGCCACCATCGCCGTGGTGGTCTACATCGTCATGTCCACGTACCTCGATCTCGCCACGACGCAGGGCGTGGCGTTTCTGGGTCGTGTCGGTCTGCGCGAGTCGGCGATGGGCACCATCACCTATCTCGGCGGGCGCGCGCTGGCCATCGCCCTGGTGTTTGCCTTCTTCTATGTGCTCTATCATGGCTTGCCACGCCGTCGTCCGTCGGCGCGCACGGCGCTGATTGCCGCCGGCACCGCCGCCTTGCTGTTCGAGGTCGCACGACACGTCTTCTCGTTGCTCGTGCGCCACTTCGATCCCAGTTCCCTGTACACAGGCACCATTGCCGCCGTAGTCGCCGTCGTCTTCTGGACGTACTATGGTGCGCTGCTGTTCCTGATTGGCGGGGAAGTGGCACAAGCCGTCGAGTTGCGTCGGCTCGAGCTTCGCGCCCTCGCCGATCACGAAGCCGCGCTGGCGGCGGCGGCTCTCCCGCGCCGACCAGCCCGACCCACCCCCACGCGTCCACCGTCCCGACGCACCAGCTGACCGTCATGCCACACAACGCGGTACCACCGATCGATCTGCGCAGCGACACGGTCACGCGGCCCACAGCCGCCATGCGGCGCGCCATGGCCGACGCCGAAGTCGGCGATGATGTGATCGAAGGCGACCCCACGACGCGCCGGCTCGAAGCGATCACGGCGGAAATGCTGGGCAAGGACCTCGCGCTGTTTTTCCCGAGCGGCACAATGGCCAATCAGGCGGCCATCTGGTTGCACAGCACACCAGGTACCGAAGCGTTCGTCGATGCGGACTCGCACATCGTGCATTGGGAACTCGCCGGCACGGCGGCCCTGGCCGGTGTGCAACTGCGGCCAGTCAACAGCGCCGGGCCGGTCATGCGCGCGGCCGACCTGGGCGCGAGTTTTCGCACGCCGTCCATCGATGCGCCCGAACCCTCGCTGGTCTGCGTGGAGAACACGCACAACGGCGCCGGTGGCGTGGTCACATCCCTCAACGACATGCGCGCCCTGTACGAAGTGGCGCGCGCCGCGCGGCTGCCACTGCATCTGGATGGCGCACGACTGTGGAACGCGTCAGTGGCCACACGTACATCGTTGGCCGACTTTGCCGCATGCGCGGACACCGTGATGGTCTCGTATTCCAAGGGCCTCGGCGCACCAGTCGGCGCCGCTTTGGTCGGTCCGGCCGATGTGATCGCGCGAGCCGTGCGCGTACGCAAACGTTTTGGCGGCGGCATGCGGCAGAGCGGCATTCTTGCCGCCGGAGCCCTGCACGGGATTGAGCACCACATGGCCCGGCTGGCCGAAGACCACGAGGCCGCGCGATACCTGGCGCACGTCGTCGATGGCGTTGGCGGCGCGACGGTCGTGCTGCCCGACACCAACATCGTCATGATCGACCTGCCGACACCGCGCGCCGCAGACGTCGTCGCACGAGCCAAGGCCCTCGGTGTGCTGGTGTCCGCGTGGACGCCCTCGCGCATCCGCGCCGTGACGCACCTTGACGCCCCCGCCGGACTGGTGGCGGATGCCGCGCTCAAGCTGTCCCGCGCACTGTCCGAATAAGCGGGGAGAACAGCCAAAGGCGCTCCCACCTCGCGTGCGTCAGTGTTATCTTGAACATGCTCCGGGTCCCGGAGGGCGGCAGCCCGCCAACCCCGTCAGGACCCCGAAGGTAGCAGCGGCACGTGGAGTCTGACGTCGCTTCGTCAGGCCCGGAGCACTGCGCGCGGGACGCTTCGCTCAGCCATGAGCGGACGTCCCGCGCGCTTTTTTTTGCGCGGTGGCCCGCGACCGGCTAGCGCCGCACCAAGGGCACGCCGCGCGCGGGCGTTGGCAGCGCCGCCACGCGATGCAAGGGCTCGCCACTGGCGACCAACCGCGCGAAGGCCGGTCCGGCAATCGGCTGCGACATCAGGAATCCCTGCCCGAGCAGACAGCCCAGTGACTGCAACTCGATGAGCTGACGCTCGCCCTCGATACCCTCGGCGACCGTGACGAGTCCCAATGTCTCGCCCAGCGA
>Ga0154020_10004454_pt1 | contig 16683 bp, 11 predicted proteins | sample Klosneuvirus_201_FD_109709 | JGI IMG/M metagenome (GOLD analysis project Ga0154020, IMG submission 109709) | Active sludge microbial communities from wastewater, Klosterneuburg, Austria - Klosneuvirus_20160825_MG | ecosystem: Engineered > WWTP > Aerobic digester > Activated sludge | place...
GCAGGTGATCCGCGAACAGGTGCAGTCCACCGAGATCCTCGCCGACGAGGCCGCCACCCGGGACGAGCTGAGCACCTTCCTCACCTCGACCGGTGGCCTCGTCGTCCTGCTGCTCCTGCTGACCCTGCTCATGCGCCTGGTCGCGGCGACGCTCGACCAGGTCGTCACCGCCGCGCGCGCGATCGACGCCGGTCGGTACTCGGAGGTCCGCTTCCCCGACGCCGACACCGCGCCCAACCGCGAGATGGCGGTGCTCGCCCGTACCTTCGGGGCCCTCGCCGCCTCGACCGAGCAGCGGGAGCGGCAGCTCAAGGAGGACGTGGTCCGCCTGAAGGAGCTCGAGCGGCTCAAGCGCGACTTCGTGTCGACCGTGAGCCACGAACTGCGCACGCCGCTCACGTCCATGCGTGGCGCGATCGGACTGATCCTCGCGGGCAAGGCGGGCGAGGTCCCGCCCAAGGCGAAGGAGCTGCTCCAGATCGGGATGACCAACACCGAGCGGCTCATCCGCCTCATCAACGACATCCTCGACGTCGAGAAGATGGATGCGGGCGAGTCGCCGCTCCGCCGCGAACCGCTCCGCCTCCGTCCCATCGTGGAGCAGACGCTCGGGGCGCTGGAGGCGTTCGCCCGCGAGCACGACGTGACGCTCGCCCTCACCAGCGGCCCCGTCGACGCCGACCTGCTCGGCGATCCGGACCGGATCACCCAGGTGCTGACGAACCTCGTCTCGAATGCCGTGAAGTTCTCGCCGGCCGGCGCGAGCGTGGATGTCGCCCTCGCGCCGGAAGCCGAGGGCATCGCCCTCCGCGTACGCGACCGAGGCCCGGGGATCCCGGCGGAGTTCGCGCCGCGCATCTTCGGGCGCTTCCAGCAGGCGGGTGGTGCCGACCAGCGACGGAGCGGCGGCACGGGGCTCGGCCTCAACATCGCGCGCGGCATCGTGGAGCAGCATGGCGGGCGCATCGGGTTCGAGGCCGCCGACGGCGGGGGGACGACGTTCACCGTCTGGCTCCCCGCGCTGGAGGTGCGCACCGCGGAGGCGCCCGCGCCCATCGACCCGCGGCGAGCCGTGCTCCTGATCGAGGACGACGCGTCGATGCGGGAGGTGCTCGTCGCCCTCGTCTCCCCCATCGCGCGCCCCATCGCCGTCGCGAGCGGCGAGGCCGCCTTCGAGCTCCTCGAGCACGAGGTGGTCGCCGCGATCATCCTCGACCTCGAGCTGCCGGGCATGGACGGCTTCACCTTCTCGCGGAAGCTCCGGCAGGACCCGCGCCTCCGGAAGCTCCCCACCCTGCTCTTCTCGGCCCGTGAGTACTCGGCCGAGGAGCTGCGGCACTCGGGCATCCGCGCCGCGGACGCCTATGTGAAGACGCGCGACTCCGAGGCGGTGCTCGTCGAGCGGCTCAAGAAGGAGATCGCCGCCGCGCGGTGATCAGCCGGCGCGCCCGATCCCCTCGCGCGGCATGCGTCCCCAGGTCTCCACGCCGCGGAAGAAGCGGAAGTACCCGAGCATCCGGAAGAGCACCGTGAGCTGTCGGTAGCCGATCCCCTCGATGATCGCGAAGCCGAGGAGCCGGAAGAAGTCGCGCCGCCGGCGGTAGCGCCGGAAGCTCAGCTCCTCGAGCACGATCGCCCAGAGCGAGAGCAGCATGCCATAGCCGATGGCGACGCCGAGGAAGAGGAAGGCGAACTGCGCGTCGACCGCCCCGATCGCGATGCCGAGGCCGAGCGCGAGCACCCCGAAGACCTCGACCGCGGGCGCGAGCATCTCGCCGAAGACGTAGAACGGCATCGCGATCATCCCGATGCGCCCGTACTTCGGGTTGAGGAGCATCACGCGGTGCTCCCAGAGCGTGGCGATGAGCCCGCGATGCCACCGCTCGCGCTGGCGCGCGAGGACGCGCACGGTCGCGGGGACCTCGGTCCACGCGACCGGGTCGGGCACGAACGGGAGCTGCGCGTCGATCTTCTTCTCGCGGAGCCACCGGTGGAGCCGGACGACGAGGTCCATGTCCTCGGTCACGTTGCCGGTGCGGTAGCCGCCGATCGCGCGCAGGTACTCCTTGCGGAAGAGGCCGAAGGCGCCGGAGATGATGAGGTTCGCACCGAGCGCGTTGAGCCCCATGCGGCCGAACAGGAAGGCGCGGAGGTACTCCACGACCTGGCAGCCGGGGAGCCAGCGGGGATCGACGCGCGCATCGGTCACGCGCCCGAACTCCACCGTGCAGTTGTTCGCGACGCGGATCGTCCCGCCGACGGCGGCGACGTTGGGGTTGAGCAGGAAGGGGCGCGCAAGGCGCAGCAGCGCGTCGGGCTCGATGATCGTGTCGGCATCGACCGCGACGACGAAGGGGTGCCGCGCCGCGTTCATGCCCGCATTGAGCGCGTCCGCCTTGCCGCCGTTCTCCTTGTCGATGACGAGCAGCCGCGAGTGGAGCCGCGAGCGGTAGTAGGCCCGCACCGGCGCGGTCGGCACCGCGATCGCGAAGGCCGGCGGCACCTGGTAGAGGTCGAACTCCTTCATGAGGACGGCCATCGTCGCATCGACCGAGCCGTCGTTGATCACGACGACCTCGAGGTGCGGATACTCGAGCGTGAGGAACGACAGGAGGCTCGACCCGACGGTGACCTCCTCGTTGTGCGCCGGCACGAGCAGGCTGAGCGGCGGCAGCGCCTCGGTCGCGAGCAGGCGCTGCAGGTGCTCGTCGGCCGCGAGCCGCCAGTGCTTCCAGAGCTCCGGGATGGAGAGCAGGAGGAGCACCGCGTACGCCGAGTTGAGCAACGCGAGGTAGATGAGCGCGAGGTGATCGCTCGTCCAGAGGATGTCGCGGATCAGGTCCGCGAGGGAGCCGCTCACGTCAGGCGTCCCCCATCTCGAGGATCGCGCCTTCGGTCAGGCCGGTGACCATCGTCGCCATGTCGCGCGCGAAGCGGTCCTCGCCCGCACGCGCGACGCGGAGGGCGGCGCGGCCCCGCTCCCCCAGCTGCGCGAGCGACACCGCCGCCCGCACGCGCACCATCCAGACGCCGTCGCTGAGCATCCGCGCCAGCGCCGGCACCGCGCCGCGGCTCCCGAGCTCCCCGAGCGTGCGCGCGGCCGCGGCGCGCACCGTCGCGTCCTTGTCCGCGAGCAGTTGCACGAGCGCGGCCTCGGTGGCCTGGCTCGGATAGCGCCGCAGCGCCTTCGCGATCGCGCGGCGCACCGCCACCGACGGATGCTCGAGGCGCGTGAGCGACGCCGCCACCGTGTCCGGGTCCGCGATCGCCTCGGCGAGCTCGATCCAGGCCGCGAGCGGCGCGAAGTGACTGCCGCGTTCGATGCGCGCCGCGAGCGCGGGCCCCACGAGCGAGCGCGACCGCTGCAGCACCGCGGTCACGTAGTGGCGCACGACCTTGGGCAGGCCGTCGAGCCGGTCGAGCACCTTGCCGATCACGAACGGGTCGGCGACGTGCGGCAACGCGCCGGCGGCCGCCACCTGCACGGCGGGATGCTCGTCGAAGAAGAGCTTGAGCACGACATCGCGGTGCTGCGTCTCGGCCATGATGGAGAGCGCGCGGGCGGCCTCGAGCCGCCGCCACCACCAGCGCGAATGGGCCTGGCGCAACGCCTTGTCGAGCCAGGCCTCGCCACGGAGCGCCACCGCGAGCTCCTCGCGATTCGCCTGCGGGATCGTCTGTCGCGCGAGCAGCGCGAGGTAGCCGACGGCCGTCCCGCCGGGCATCGCGCGCAGCGCCGCCACCACCGGGTCGGCGTGCGCGCCCGCCACGAGCCAGGCCCGGAGCGGCGCGGCCAGCTCGCCCTTCCCCACCTCGAACGCCGCCCGCTGTCGCCGGTCGTAGGCGCGGCGCACGATCAGGAAGGCGAGCAACAGCGCGAGGAAGATCACCTGCAGCAGCGCCACCGTGCCCGCGATCAGGACCGCCATCAGCCCGGCCCGTCCTGGTCGCGCCAGACGGCGATCTTCGCCATCAGCACGCGCAGGCTCACGGGCTTCACGATGTAGTCGAGCGCACCGGCGCGCAGCGCCCGCAGCTGGTCGCCCTCCGACGCGTGCACGGAGATGAACACCACCCGGAAGTCGCGCGGACGATCGATGCGCAGGCGCTCGAAGAGCGAGAAGCCGTCGAGCCCCGGGAGGTCGATGTCCATCAGCACCACCGGCCGTCGCTCATGCACCTTGAGCGCGAGCAGACCCGCCAGCGCCTCCGGTCCCTTCCGGTAGATCTGGTGCGTGAGCCCGCGGCTCGCCAGCGCGTAGCCGAGCAGGTCGGCGAGCGCGGGATCGTCCTCGACCACCACCACGTCGGGCGCGATCCCGGAGTCCGCGGTGTCCCAGCGGTGCAGGCGTTCCCCCGAGTCGCGCGCCAGCTGCCACGCTTCCTCCGCGAGGTGCACGAGGGTGCGCGCACTCCGCTCGGCCTCGGCCGTCTGCTCCACGACGCCCGCACACCACGCGATCGTCTCGCCCTCCGCCGCCTCGGCGAACCCTTCGAGCCGCGCCATCGCCGCCTCGGCGCCCATCGGCAGCAACGCGGCGAGCGCCGTCTCGTCGATGAAGCCGCACCGCACCCCGTCGACGGCGAGCGCACCGGCGACCAGCGTCGCCTCGCGGTGCCAGAGCGCGGACCCGCGCATCCCGCCCGGCGCCTGCCGCGGGCGGAGCACGGCGAGCGAGATGGCGCGTCCCTCCTGCGAGGCGAGCGTGAGTGCCTCGTCGAACACGCGGACGGTCCGCTCCGGCAGCCAGAGCGACGTCGCCGGGTGGATGCCGCGCGCGATCTGGCGCTGGCGCCGCACCTCGAGCAACCGGGCGATGCGGCGCGAGAGCTCCACCGCGACGACCGGCTTGTTCTGGAAATCGTCCGCGCCGGCCGCGAAGGCCGCCGCACGCAACGCCGGATCGGTCGACGCCGACAGGATGAGGATCGGCAGGTCGGCGAACCGCCGATCCGCGCGCACGGCCCTCGCCGCGGCGATCCCGTCCACGCCCGACATGCTCGCATCGAGGAGCAACATCGCGGGCGGATCGGCGACGAGCTGCGCGAGCAGATCGGCGGCCGACGTCGCGGTGCGGACGAACATCCCCTCCGACTCCCCGACGCGCCGCAACAGCTCGAGCATCGCCGCGTCATCGTCCACCACGTAGAGGCTCGCGCCCGCCAGACCGGTCTGCGCCGCGAGCGACTCGGCGATGCGCATCACCTCGCTCGCTTCCGCCCCGGGATCGAGGATGCGCACCCGCCCGCCGGCGGAGGGCGCCTCCATGTGCCCGAGCATCACCACCGGCACGCCTTCCGGCAGCGTCGGCAGGTCGCGTCCCGCGCAGATGACGACCTCGGGGAGATACTGGTCGAGGATCGTTTCGATGTTCCCCGAGGTCGCGCGCTCCACGGCGTGCCCGCGATGCACTGCCTCGGCGACGAGTGGCGCCGCGAGCTCGTCGTCCACGTCCACGAGCAGCACACGATGCGTGAACGACCCTTCGGCGCTCTCGCTCGGCCCCTGGAACGCCACCGCGAGCGACCGCGAGAACTGCCGTACGATCGCCGCCCGGCGGTCGCGGTCGCGCGACGGGTCCGCCTGCCAGCGACTCGCGACCAGCTCGAGCGCCGCGGCCAGACGACTCACCTCGTGGAAGCCATAGCTGCCGGCCGTCCCGTGGATGCGATGCAGTTCCCGTCGCAGCGCATCGACCACTTCCGGTGCCGTCGGCATGCGCTGGAGCTGGTCGGCCAACGCCGAGAACGCCTGCACCGTGTTGCCCGCGGTGGCAGCGAACTTCTCGCGCAGCTTCGCGATGGCTTCGTTGAACTGCGCGGGCGACGTCACGTCGAGCGGATCGGGCGGAAGGAAGGCCGGACCAGCAGGGGCTCTGCGGGCGGACCGTAAGATCGCCCGATATGTGCCTCTGGAACAGAGGCGACTTGGTCAGTGACCAACAAAGTGACACTTTTCATTGCCGCCGTCGGCCTGACCCGGCACATTCAACATACCATGCGAGTCCTCTGCGCCGATGACGAGGCGGACATCCGGACGATCCTCGAGTTGGCGCTGAGTCTCGAGCCGAGCATTGACGCGGAGTTCTTCGCGTCAGGCGGAGCCTTGCTCGACCGCGCGAGGCAGGGCGGCGCGGATGCCGTCCTGCTCGACGCGATGATGCCCGGGATGGACGGGTACGAGACCTGCCGACGACTGAAGGCGGATCCGGCGACGGCGCATCTCCCGGTCGTCTTCCTCACGGCGCGCGCGACGAGCGCGGCGCGCGAGGTGGAGGTCCCGGCCGGGGCCGTCGCCTGTCTCACCAAGCCGTTCGACCCGCTGACCATCGCCGCGGAGTTGCTGGCGGCACTCCCGTGAAGCGTCGCACCCCCGCGCGTCGTGTGGCGGCAGGTCTTGCGACGGCGTTGCTGTCGTCGCTCGGGTCACCCGACATCGCCACCGCCCAGCGCCCGCTGCCCGTCGTCACTTGTCCCGCGGGCACCGACGCGATCGTGGCCGCGGGCTGGGCGGCCTATCGCGCGGACTCCATCACGGTCGCCGCGCGGCGCTTCGCCGACGCACTCGCGCGGTGCCCCGAGGACCACGACGCCACGCTTGGGCGCGCATACGTCCTGCTGCGCGACGGCGACGTCGAGGCCGCGGATGCCCTCTTCCACACGCTCGCGCGCCGCACTCCCGCCTCGGCCGATGCCTGGGAAGGCGTGGCGACCACGTCCACGCGGCGTGGCCGACCCGACGAGGCGATCTCCGCCTGGCGGCGCGTCCTCGCGCTCGCGCCGGCGCACCGCGAGGCCAGGGCGCAGCTCGACCGGCTCGCGCCCGGCTGGTCGCGCGTGACGTCACCCCTCGTGAAGCGCCGCGCCGCGACGCTCGACCTCACGCTCCGGGTCCGAGGGGAGGGATTCGAGCTCCGGCGCGACGGCGCCTGGACGCCCTTCTACATGCAGGGCGTCAACCTCGGACTCGCGATGCCCGGCAAGTGGCCCAGCGAGTTCCCGGCGGACTCGGCCCTCTACGCCAAGTGGCTCGGGATGATCGGCGAGATGCACGCGAACACCCTGCGCGCGTACACGATCCTCCCGCCGGAGTTCTATCGCGCGCTCCGCGGCCACAACCTCACGCACCCGCGCGCGCCGCTCTACCTCGTGCATGGGATCTGGACCGAACTCCCGCCGCGCGACGACTTCAACGACCGCGGCTTCAACGCGGGATTCGCGGAGGAGATCCGCCGCGTCGTCGATCTCCTGCACGGCGCGGCCGAGTTCCCGGTGCGGCCCGGCCACTCGGGCGGCCGCTACGACGCGGACGTCTCGCCGTGGACGATCGGCTACATCCTCGGCCGCGAGTGGGAACCGTACTCGGTGGTCGGGTTCAACGCGGACTCCGCCGCGGCACGGTCGCACGCCGGCACGCATCTCGTGCTCGCCAACGGCACGCCGACCGACGCGTGGATGGTGCGGCAGTGCGACTACCTCCTCACGTACGAGGAGGAGACGTACAACGCGCAGCGCCCCATCGCCTATTCTAACTGGCCGACGACCGACCCGATCGTGCATCGCTCGGAGACGTCGTACGCGCAGCAGATGCGGTTCCGCGGCATCGAGTGGACCTACGACCCGCGCCACGGACCGCTCCACGAGGAGGAGGGGGTCGCGCTGGATCCGTCGCTCGTGCGCACGACCGCACGCAACGTCGCGGGCTGGTTCGCCAGCTATCACGTCTACCCGTACTATCCCGACTTCCTGATCCTCGACCGCGGCTACAACCTCGCCTCGTCGAGCCTCGGTCGGTCCAACTACTTCGGCTACCTGCAGGACCTCCGCCGCGTGCATCGCGGCATCCCGCTCGTGATCTCCGAGTTCGGCGTGCCGTCGAGCCGCGGCGACGGCCATCAGCAGCCGCAGGGCTGGGACCACGGCGGGCTGGACGAGACGCAACAGGCGGCCGCGTACGTGCGGCTCGCCCGCGAGATCCGCGAGGCCGGTGCCGCCGGCGCCATCGCCTTCGCCTGGCTCGACGAGTGGTTCAAGAAGAACTGGATCGTCGTCGACTTCGAGCTGCCGATGGAGCGCGAGCGGCTGTGGCACAACATGATGGACCCCGAGGAGCACTACGGGCTGCTCGCGATGCGGCCCGGTACGGCGGACCGCGTCCCGGAACTCGGCGGCGACGCGGTGCGCTGGCGCGCGTTCGCGGCGGTGCAGGCGGGGGCGTTCATCGACGGCGACAGCGCCGTGCTGCGCGCCGGACAGGATGAGGGTTTCGTCTACCTCGCGCTCGAGTCGCCCGCCTGGCGAGGGCGCCCGTTCCCATGGGGAGCGCAGCGACTGGAGCTCGCGATCGACACGCACGACCCGGCGCGCGGACAGCGCTTCCTTCCGGGCGGCCGCGTCCGCAGCGCGGTCGGCTTCGAGTTCGTCGTCGAGATCAACGGCCCCGCCGATGCGCAGCTGAAGGTGACCCCGGACTACCAGATCTATGCGTCGATCGAGCGCGCGCGCTCGGGACCGTTCTACGGCGAGCCGTTCCGGCGCCCGGTCCTCTCCGTCGCGCGCGACGACGGGGCGCTGGATTCGCTCTGGTCGCTCACCAACCGGCCCCGCTTCATGGAGGATGGCACCGAGGTGCCGGCGATGGGCCTGAACGTCGGACGCCTGCGCCATGCGCGGGCCAGCGAGCACTCCAACGCCGACTGGTGGTACGACGAGCGAGCGGGTATGCTGCAGCTTCGCCTGCCGTGGGCGATGCTGAACGTCACCGATCCGTCGTCCCGACGCGTGCTGACCGAGAGCGACCCCGAGCAGGCGCTCGGCCGCCGGCCCGGCGCGCCGCCGTCGATCTGGATCGGCAGCCCGACGGAGGGGTTCCGCTTCGGCGTCCTCGCGTACCGGCCCGGCCGAGGCGTGACGGGCGCGCTGCCGGCGCTCGATGACCGCGGCGAGTGGCCCCTCGCGCGGTTCCACACCTGGACCTGGCCGACGTGGGAGGAGCCGACGTGGCACGAGTACCTGAAGCCGTCGTATCGCGCGTTGCAACAGCTGTGGGGCGCGCCATGACACCGCGGCTCCACCTCGCGCGCGCGGTCGGCGCCGTCGCCCTGCTCGGCACGCTGGCCGTGCCCACCGCCCGCGCCCAGGTCGCCGTGGGCGACTCGCTCTGGCGGCTCGGCCGCATCGATGAGGCCGCGAGCGCGTACCGCAAGGCCTTGGATGAGGATCGCCTCTCGGTGCGCGCCAACTTCCGCCTCGCGCAGACGCTGGCCTGGAGCAGCAACATCGACTCCGCCCTCGTGCTGCTGCGCGCGGCCCGCATCCGCGTGCCGAACGACCCCGACCTCCTCTACACCGAGGCGTTGTATCTCTCGTGGGGCAAGCGGTATCCCGAGGCGGTCATCCGCTACGACTCGGTGATCACCGCACACCCCGGGGCAGACTTCGTGCACGTGCGCATCGCGCGCGCACGAACGCTCTCGTGGGCCGGACGACTCCCCGAGGCGGCGCGAGGCTATGCCGCCGTGCTCGCGCAGGACTCGACCGACCGCGACGCGCAGTTCGGGCTCGCGCAGGTCTCGGCGTGGAGCGGTGACCTCGATGCCGCGGCCCGGCGCTACGAGGCGCTGCTCGCCTCCGACCCCACCGAGGTGCGCTCCCTCATCGGGCTCGGGAACCTGCGGCTCTGGCAGCAGCGTCCCGGCGACGCGCGCCGCCTCTCGGAGCGCGCGTGGGCGCGCGACAGTGCCAATGCCGAGGTCCTCGAGTTGCGGAAGGCGGTGCGCACGGCGTACGGCGTGCGCACCGAGGTCTCGAGCGACTACAGCGAGGACAGCGACCGGAACGTCAACCGGTGGCAGGCCCTGCGCGCGAACACCACCATCGGCAACGGCATCCGCGTCGGGGCAGCCGTCGCGCAACTCGCGGCGACCGATCCCTTCCGCGAGTCACGCCGCACGATGCTCGAGGGCTCGCTCGGCCTGCCGATCTGGACCGGCAGCGTCACCGCGGTGCTGGCCCTGCGACAGATGGCCCCCGCCCCGCTGACCGTCGGCGGCCCCGCGTCGCCGGAGCGGAGCGTGCTGAGCGGACGCGTGACCCTCACGCAGCGCGTACGGCCGGCGCTCTCGCTCTCCGCGACCTTGGCGCGCTGGCCCTTCGACGAGGTCGCATCGATCACGCCGCTCGCGCTCGACATCACCCAAGGGGAACTCGCGGCCGACTGGCGACTGAGCGCGACCACGAGCGTGGCGGGGACACTCGGACGGCTCGATTGGTCGGACGGGAATGCCAAGCGCACCTGGTCGGCGCGCGCGACGCGTCGTCTGCCGCGCAACGTGAGCGTGGGGGCGTTCGCAGCGGGCTTCGGATTCGACCGGCGCGCGCCGCGCTACTTCTCGCCGCCGCGGTTCGTCTCGGGTGAACTGACCGGCGCCTGGGCGCACGAGAGCCCCACGTGGAGCATCGGCATGGGGGGTGGGTTCGGCGCGCAGCGCGTCGACACCCTCGCCGTGCAGGACCAGTGGCACCTCGATGCGCGCATCGCGCGGACCTGGGCCAGCACCTGGCAGGTGGAACTGCACGGCGGACGCAGCACGAGTGCGGCTGCGTCCGCCGTCGGGGCCTACGCCTACTCGACGCTCGGCGTCACCGTGCGTCGGACCTTCTGATCAGCGGACCGCCCACTCCGTCGAGAGATGGAGCTTGCCCCACGCGATCGTGAGGGTCCCCTTCGCCGGGCCGGTGGCCGGCGGCACGAACGCGATCTGCAGCGACTCCTGCGTCGCCGCGAGCGTGGTCGCGGTGAGCGGGACGCGCGCGAGGTCCTTCGACGCGTCGTACTCGGTGCCCCACTGCCCCGTGTTGCGATTGATGATCAGCAGGTACTTCCCCGCCTCGCGGATGGTATAGAGCGAGTAGGCACCGGCCGGCACCGCGGCGCCGCCGATCGTGAGGTCGACCTGCGTCGTCATGGTCGTCGACGAGTTCGCACCGGTGCGCCAGACGGTCGCATCCTTCATGAGCTCGGTCGGGACCTCGCGGCCGCGCGCGTGCGGCACGCCGTAGTCCACAACGACCGTCTTCGCGGCGGGCGCCGGCTGCCCCTGCACTCGCGGGGCGTTGAGCGTCAGCGTGGCCGTCGCGCGGGTGCTCGCGGCGGCCGTGAGGTTGGACTGGGCGGCAAGCGGGGCCGCGAGGAGCACGGCGGCAACGAAGGGAAGGACTCGCATCGGTCTCGATTGGATGAGGGTGAACGCCAGCCGAGCCTCTCGGCTCGGCGACGGGGCAAGATACGTGAGCGCACCGCGCGGAAGCTTGGGGCGCACCGATCCGGGGTTCAACGGTCCTACCCCAGACTTGTTCCGTAGATATCTCGTCCAGCTAATATCTTGACAAGACCATTCGGTGTTCAGATATTCAAGTCATGACAGACTCCAACGCTTCCCCGATGCTCCATCCGATGCGTGTCGTGGCGCAGCGCACCGGGCTCACGCCGGATCTCCTCCGGGCGTGGGAGAAGCGCTACGGTGCCGTGTCGCCCGTGCGCTCCGCCGGCGGACAACGCCACTACACCGATGCGGATGTCGAGCGCCTGGCGCTGCTCGTGCGCGCCACGCGAGGTGGACGCCTGATCGGACAGGTCGCCGCGTTGCCGAACGCCGAGCTCGCGAAGGTCATCGAGGCGGACGAGCGGGCGGCCGCCCTCAATCGCGCCCCCTCGTCCGATGGTCCCGCGCCGGAGGTCTTCCTGTCGAGCGCACTCATGGCCGTGGAGGCCTTCGACGGCTACGCGCTCGAGCAGACGCTCCGCACCGCGGCCCTGCGTCTCCCCGCCGACGACGTCCTCGACCAGGTGATCGGTCCGCTCCTCTTCACGATCGGCTCGCTCTGGCACCAGGGGCAGCTCCAGCCGGCCAACGAGCATCTGGCGACCACCACCATCCGCCGCGTCCTGACGTGGATGGGCGAGGTCACCGCCCCGGTGGCCGGCGCGCCCGTCGTCATCGTCGGGACGCCAGCGCACCATGTGCACGAGCTCGGAGCGATGCTCGCCGCCACGACGGCGAGCGGCAACGGCTGGCGCGTCGTCTATCTGGGCGCCAACCTGCCCGCCGAGGAGCTCGCGCGCGCGGTGCGACAGGTCAAGGCGGACGCCATCGCGCTCTCCATCGTCTATCCGGCCGGCGATCCCCAGGTGGCGGAGGAGCTCCGTCGTCTCCGCACGGCGCTCGGCCCCCAGATCGGGATCGTCGTCGGCGGCAGCGGCGCCGGGTCCTACGGAGAGGTGCTGCGCGAGATCGGTGCGGATCAGCTCACGTCGCTGACCGCGCTGCGCGGCTGGCTCCGCCGCCGCGCGCGCGGCTGAACGTCAGGCGCGGCGCGTCAGGGGCGCCGGTCGAGCTGCTCGATCGTCGCCGTGCTCGGCGGCCGTGACGCGCGAAGCCGCGCCGCGACCCGCTCCGCCTGGGCGAAGGCGCGCAGCACGTTGCCGCCCGCGAGCTTGGCGAGTTCCTCGTCGGTCCAGCCCCGTCGCGCGAGTTCCGCGATGAGCATCGGGTAGCGCGAGACATCCTCGAGTCCATCGACGACCTCGGTGATCCCGTCGAAGTCGCCCCCGAGGCCGACATGATCGATCCCGGCGACACGGCGGATATGCTCGATGTGGTCCGCCACCTGAGCCAGCGTCACCTTGGGTGCCGGGCCGGTGCGTTGCGCCGGCGCCGTGCGGTTCCAGTCGATGAGCGCCTGCGAGGTGAATCCCGGGACGAAGGTGACCATCACGACCCCGCCGTTCTGCTTGAGGCGGACGAGGATCGAATCCGGCACGTTGCGCACATGGTCGGCGAGCCCGCGGGCGTTCGAGTGCGAGAAGATCACCGGCGCCTCGGTCACGTCGAGGGCATCGCTCATGGTGCCGGGCGAGACGTGCGAGAGGTCGACGAGCATGCCGAGGCGGTTCATCTCGCGGACCACCTCGCGGCCGAAGCTCGAGAGGCCGCCGTGCCGCACGACGTCGGACGCCGCGTCGGCCCAATCGAGGGTGGAGTTGTGCGTGAGCGTCATGTAGCGCCCGCCCATGTCGTAGAACGCGCGGAGGGCCCCGAGCGAGTTCTCGATCGCGTGTCCGCCCTCGAGGCCGAGCGCACCGCCGATGTGGCCGCGCGCGAAGGCGTCGGTGAACCCCTGCGCCGTCGTCACCGGCTCGAACCGCTCGGGATACTTCGCCATCACGCGCTTCGCGATGTCGATCTGCTCGAGCTGCACCTTCGCGTACCCCTGGCGCGCCACGCTCGTATCCCCGGGGATGTAGACCGACCAGAACTGCCCGCCGACGCGCCCCGCCGCGAGGCGCGCGAGGTCGGTGTGCCCGGGGACCGGGCGGCGCAGGTCGTACTGCTCCACATCGTGCGGGTGCTCCTTCCACTCGCGGATCGCCCAGGGCAGGTCGTTGTGCCCATCGATGAGCGGCGCGGACGCGAGCACGCGGTAGGCGCGCGCGAGGTTCGGATCGTCTGTGGCGGTCGGGGCGGGCGCAGCGACCGGCGTACGGACGCAGGCGGCGACGACGAGCAGGACGGCGGGCAGAGTGCGGCGCATGGGCGTGGGGTCGGGGATGGTGCAACCTCACCCCGTCCGGCTCGACAGGGAAGGGTCCGGACGGCCTGAGGGCCGCGCGTCGCCGGACGCGCGGCCCTCAGGCCCCTCACCCCGCGCGGATCAGCGCGCGGCGGTCTTCACCGGGCAGGTGCTCAGGCCGAGCACGGTGTAGAGCGGGCAGGTCCCCAGCGCCGCGGTCAGGAGCGGCACGATGCCGACCCAGCCCCAGGGGGTCTTGGGGCCGACGAAGACGAGCGAGAGCACGCCGAGGCCGATGATGACACGGAGCGCGCGATCGATGGTGCCGACGTTGTTCTTGAGCATGGGGGACTCCTGCGGAGGGTTGGGGAGGAAGGGCCGTTCGGGAGAAGGTATCCTCTATACGTGAACTAAGTTCCCATGTAGGAATATACCGCACGGCGCGTCCCGGAATCCCTCACCTCACCCACGGTCCGTAGATTCCGTGCGGGCCCCCGCAGGGGCCCTCACGCTCATTCCTCCCCTCGACCCCACGATGCGACTCCTCCCATTCCTTCTCGTGGCGCCGCTCGCGCTCGCGGCGCAGCAGGGCGCCACATCCGCCAGCGGCCAGACCCCGTCGCGCATCGCGCGCATCGTCGTCTCTCCGGTGCAGAAGGTCGTGACGGCGGGTGATACGCTGCGCCTGCGCGCCGAGGCGCGCGACGCGAACAACAACGTCATCCCGAACGTGACGTTCCGGTTCAACGCCACGGGTGGCCGGTTCGAGGGGAGCATCTCGCCGGAGGGCCTGGTGACGTCGGGATCCACCGGGACGTTGCCCGCCGCGGTGGTCGGCATCATCACGGGCGAGCAACCGAAGGTCGAGCGGTTCGAGGTGAAGATGGTGGCCGGTCCCGTCGCACGGATCGCCATCACGCCGGCGGTGCAGAGACTCGCGCGCGGCCAGCGTATCAGGCTCTCGGCCGAGGTCACCTCGCGACAGGGCGATCGGCGGGGAGACCGCGTGACGTGGCGGTCCTCGAATCAGACGGTGGCCGCGGTCTCGGACGCAGGCCTCGTCACCGCGCGCGCCGCCGGTCGGGCGACGATCACGGCGAGCGTCGGCGCGGTGCAGCAGACCATCGCGCTCCAGGTCTCGGACGTGGCCGTCACCGCGCTCACTGTCGCGCCGAGCGTCACCGAGGCCCGCACCGGTGACGTGATCCGCTTCAAGGCGGTCGCCAAGGACGCCCAGGGTCGCGAGATCGCGGACCTGACCCCCGTCTGGAGCTTCAACCCGGGTCAGGGGATGATCGAGCCCGACGGCGCCTTCGTCGGCTACGAGGCCGGGGAGTACACGATCACGGCGTCCCTCGGGTTCCGCACCGCCGAGGCGGTGGTGACGCTCACCGAGCGCGACGTCCGTCGCCCGCTCACGGTGGTGGGTCGCCTCGCGCGCACGCGCTTCACCACGGAAGAGGTCTGGCTGCACCCGAACGGCAAGGTGGCGTACCTCGGCTCCGGCAGCGGCGGAGACGTGCTCTACGTCATCAACATCGCCGATCCGGCCAAGCCGACCGTGACCGACTCGCTCGTCGCCAACACGCGGCGCGTGAACGATGTGATGACCACGCCCGATGGCCGCTTCCTCGTCTTCACGCGCGAGGGGGCGTCGGATCGCAAGAACGGCGTCGTCTTCGCCTCGCTCGAGGATCCGCTGCACCCGAAGGTCATCTCGGAGTTCACCGAGGGTGTGAGCGCCGGCGTGCACTCGTCGTTCATCTACCAGGACCCGAAGCACGGGCTGCACGTCTTCCTCACCAACGACGGCACCGGCGCGCTGCACGTGCTCAACATCGACGACCCGTACCATCCGCGCGAGGTCGCGCAGTGGAAGACGGAGAACCGGCCGGACGCCGGCCGCACCCTGCACGACATCGACATCCAGGACGGGCTGCTCTACGGTTCGTGGTGGAACGACGGGCTCGTGATCCTCGACGTCGGCAACGGCATCCGCGGCGGCACGCCGAGCAAGCCGGTGATCGTCTCGCAGTTCAAGTACGACCTCAACGCGCTCTACCGCGACGTCGAGGCGACGGGCGGACCGGGCTTCATCCGGGGCACCCACACGGCGTGGCGCCACCGGAACTACGTCTTCATCGCCGACGAGGTCTTCCCCGCCAGTGGCGTGCAGGGCGCACCGCAGGCCGCGGCCGGTCGCGCATACGGCCGGCTGCAGGTGGTCGACGTGTCGGACGTCACCGCACCGCGCGCGGTGGCATTCTACGAGCCGGAGTTCGGCGGCGTGCACAACGTCTGGGTCGCCGGCGACTCGCTCTACATGGGCGCCTACAACGGCGGCTTCCGCGTCTTCGACGTTTCGGGGGAGCTGCGCGGCGACCTGCGCGCGCAGGGACGCGAGATCGGGCACCTCAACACCGCCGACGCCGACGGCTTCGTGAAGGGCGCGGCGATGACGTGGGGCGTGGTGGTCCGCGACGGTCTGGCGTACGTCAACGACATGTACAACGGCCTCTGGATCGTGCGCATCGAGCCCAAGTCGAACGTGGTCCCATGAGCGCACGGGCGCTGTTCGCCCTGTTCCTGCTCCTGCTCGTCGCACGCGGCGGCACGGCCCAGGCGCCGCCGCGTGCGACGGGAGCGGTCCCCGTCGCGCCACCCATGCGCGACTACCGCGCCGTGGTCGTCTCGGAATCGGTCGACGAGGTCGCGGTGATCCGGTTCGGCCCGTCGGGCGCAGTGGTCGAACGCACGCAGCCGATCGGCCTCTCGCTCATCGACCCCGACGGGCCGCACGGGGTCGCGGTCGCGCCGGACGGCCGGCACTACTTCGTGAGCACCGCGCACGGCATGCCGGGCGGAAGCCTGTGGAAGATCGACGCGCGCACCGGGCAGCCGGTCGGCCGCGCCGTGCTCGGGCCCTTCCCCGCCACCGCCCAGGTGAGCCCGGATGGCTGGTACGCATGGGTCGTGAATTTCAACCTGCACGGGGACATGATCGCGTCGAGTGTCTCGGCCGTCGAGACGGGCGAGATGATCGAGATCGCGCGCATCACCACCTGCACCATGCCGCACGGGTCGCGCCTCAACGCGGACGGTACGAAGCAC
>Ga0154020_10004455_pt1 | contig 16682 bp, 16 predicted proteins | sample Klosneuvirus_201_FD_109709 | JGI IMG/M metagenome (GOLD analysis project Ga0154020, IMG submission 109709) | Active sludge microbial communities from wastewater, Klosterneuburg, Austria - Klosneuvirus_20160825_MG | ecosystem: Engineered > WWTP > Aerobic digester > Activated sludge | place...
ATTCCCAAAATTATTCGCTAAATCTTTAGCTGTTTCTTCTCCGACATGTAAAATTCCCAATGAATAAATAAAACGCCAAAGTGAAATTTCTTTTTTTGACTGAATTGAATCAATTATATTTTTTGCAGACTTTTCTCCAAACCTTTCAAGACCAGAGAGGTCTGATTCTTCTAGCAAAAACAAATCACTAGCGTCAGTAATGAGTCCTTCGTCCTTTAGTCGATCTAAAATTTTTGGCCCAACTTCATAAATTTCAAATATGCTAACAATATGTTGCATTCCTCTTATATTTTTTGCTGGACATTTTTTATTCACGCAATAAAAAGCAACAGTCTTACCTGCACCGCCTTCTTTTTTAGAAACTTCTAAATTACAGACCGGACAAACTTCTGGCATGTTAAATTTCTTTTCTTTCCCTATTCTTAATTTAAGCAAAACTTCTACAACTTCTGGAATAACATCTCCCGCCTTTTGAATAACAACGGTATCTCCAATTTTAATATCCAATCTCTCTATTTGGTCCATATTATGGAGTGTTGCCTTTGACACAACAGAGCCCGCTACAAGCGTAGGAGTAAAATGAGCAAGGGGTGTTAAAACTCCAGTCCTTCCAACGTTTACAGTTATTGAGACAACTTTTGTAGTCGCTTTTTCTGCTGGGTATTTATACGCAATCGCATATCTAGGAGCTTTTCCAACAACACCTAATTCATCTTGAGATGACAAATTGTCGACACACACAACAATGCCGTCAGTTCCATAATCAAGACTTTCTCTTATCTTAGAAACTTTTTCTATAAAAGAAAAAACACTATCTATATCTTTTACCTTTAATTCCTGAGGCGAAAGAGAAAAACCAATACTTCTCAAAAGAGAATGCCTATCAGAATGATTCTTAAGATGAGCATCAAAACCTCTTACAATCGGGGCATCGTAAGCAAAAAAATCTAATTTTCTTTTTGCAGCCAAGCTTGGATCAAGTTGCCTAAGCGAACCAGCTGCCGCGTTTCTCGTGTTCGCAAAAAGTGGTTTATCTTCTTTTTTATTTTGTTTATTAAGTTCTTTCCAAACCGTTTTTGACATAACGGCCTCACCCCGAACTTCAACATAATCTGGAAATGGTGCCGTGAGTTTCAAGGGGATTGAATTTACAGTTTTTAAATTCTGAGTTATGTCTTCTCCAACAAATCCGTCTCCACGAGTTGCCCCACGAACAAAAACACCTTTTTCGTAAATAAGAGACACCGCCAAACCATCCATTTTAATTTCACAAAAATATTCTATTTTTTTACTTGTTCCCAATAACTTATAAACACGCTTCTCCCATTCCAAAACTTCCTCTTTTGAAAATGCATCGTTTAAAGAAAGCATTCTTGTTTCGTGCTGTACTTTTACAAACTTATCTAAAGGTTTTCCGCCAACACGATTAAGTGGCGAATTTTGATTTACTAAATCTGGATATGTTTTTTCTAAAACCTTTAGTTCTCTAGACAAAGAATCATATACTTCGTCCGTAACCGAAGGATTATCATATGTGTGGTATGCTTCGCGCAATTCATCTATCTGCTTTTCAAGCATTCTCATTCTTTTTTCTGCCTCTCCTTTATTCATAACAGCAATTATACTAAAAAAGGCGCCGAAGCGCCTTTTTTAGTATGTTAAATTAATTTGGGGTAAAAACTTGATAAAGCTCGGCGTAAACTCCCGCTGGAATAACTTTTCTATGTCCAAATTCAAACCTCCAAGATAAATCACCACTTCTTGCGTCCGCCGTAGTTGTACCTGAGCCAATTCGAGTACTACTACCTGGCGGACTATAGAACGTTTGTTTCCAAGGTGAAAAAGTGGTCTCAAAATCAGAATTAGTCATATTTGTGTTAAAAATATGTATGTCATCTACCCAAGTTGTAAGCTCAACAATATCAGCACTAGAATTTACAGGGACACCATTTTTTGAATAAAGTCTCATTGAAATTTTTGCTTGAGCTCCTGGAGTTAAGTAGCTTGATACATCTAAAACAACGTGTTGCCAACCCTCATTTCCAGAAACGTCATCTTCCCAAACAACATTTCCATTTATAAGAAATTGTTTTTTATATCTATCTGTTAATGTTCCTGGGTAAGAATCCTTTACCCAAGCCGAGAGAACATACGAACTATTCTGAGGCTTTACTTTTATAGTCTCCCAAGCTGTCTCACTTGGAATACCATAAGCATCATAAGAAACTAATCCGACTTTATAAATACCAGGTTGAGTAAATGTATATGTTACATTTTTACCAATCTTTCTATCACCATATGCATCACCATTTCCAAAGCTCCATTCATACCTGTTTATTTTATTTCCCAAAGAGCTTACGGCATTGCCCAAAAAATTAACAGTTAACGGAACATTGCCTTCTTTTGAAGAGCTAACAATTGTACTAGTTGGAAGACTAATACCTTGCCCTCCGAAATAATTACCATCGAGGACTGCATTTTCCGTATCGAGTGTCTGACAAGCTGGTATTTTACCAATAGTACCCGAAGAACAAAGATCACTTCTCTTAAACCAATTTTCCCTAATTGTTACTAAACCGTTTTGGTTCAATGGGTTTGCAAAACCGAAATGAAGTTGTGTTGTTAAGAATAAATTTCTAAACAGTGTAGTGTTTTCACCACCCAATTCATTCTCCAAACCAGAATTATTGTGTCGATCAAAATTTATAAACAATTGTCTCCTAAGTAAAATATTATGTCTTGCTTCCCAAGAATTCTCATGACCACTTGAAGCAACACAATGCCTGCAACCTCTAAAAAGGTTTGCTTCAATTAAAGCATTTGCATTGATTTCTGTACCAGAGCCACCCACCCAGACACTATAACCATACCCCTCTCTTACATTTTCGTGGAAAAAATTATGGTGCACATGTGCGCCGTCTAATCTATAGAGCCAAATTGCCCATTTATCCCAAGCAAATATTTCATTATTATCCACTTCCAAACCTGAGTGAAGACTTCTTACGGCATTAGCAACACCGGTTGCAGAATAACCATGATCTAATATGTCTGGATTTGGGCCTTTTAATCTTAGTCCTGTAATTCTCACATCAGGTCCCCCTGTTACAAAAACGGCAGAAAATTCTGGTTCAGGAAAAAATGAGTTTGAAAACAACAAAGCACCCATAGATCCATTAATACCCCTTCCAGAGGCAAGAGTTACTCCAGCAGGAATACTAATATTTTTTTCTCCTGTCAAATCAATTACTGCGTCATCATTAACGTATACAATTTGTCCACTAGTAGCACTTTGTAGTGCTTCTTTGAGTTCTTGTTTATTTGATACAACAAAACTAGCGCTACCTTTGTTTATTAAATTTAAGTAACATTCACCACCTCCAACAGGGCTACCTGTTGGATTTAATTTTGATGAAAAATTTTCGCCAACAGTTGAAAGTGTTTGACACTCCGTACCTACAACAAAAGAAACTCTGTCTGATGGAATAGAATAATTACCAGAAAAATCAAAAGCTTGAACCATAAAACCAGCATCGTATCCATTAGTTCCATATTCCCCAGAATAACCGACTCCATTTAATAAATTAGGTATCGTAAAAGTATTCACATTTTTACTCCTTACAGAAAAGTGGACTCCATCATTGGTGCTATTTATTGGACCAAAAACAGAATAACCCTGAATATCATCCCCGCCAACTAAATCCCAGCCAATAGTCACTGAATTTCCGTCAGTGCTAATAACTCTAACATTTTGAACTTGTGATGGTGGTTCAATGTCACCAGAAGACTGCCCGCAACCCCTAGTGTCTATACCCTTCATTGCAGAATTTGTATAAAAACCAGTCTCTGAGACAGATTTTGCTCTAAAGAAATATCGAGTGCACGGCGTTAAGTTTGTTAATTCTATTTTATGTAAAACAACACCATTTACTGAAGCGGGAGAATCATTCACTATAGCTTGCGGCAAGCTCAATTTTGAAGTACCCAACATCATCTCTGTTGTACTTTTTATATCAGTCTTCCAATAAACAGTTGCTGAATCTTGAGTTATGTTTGTAACCAAAAGATTTGAGACAGTTGGTTTTTGGCCAATCACTTCTCCTATTAAATTTCTAGAAAAACCTTTTGGAAAATCTAAAACATAACTTAAGGCAAATATTATTACCACTAACGCCACTCCAGCTACAATACTTACCTTTCTTTGTTTATTGTTCATAAAAAAATAATCTTATAATAAAAAAAATTAATAATAAATTTATGGTGTAACAATCGGCGCAGAATTTGGATACGATGCTCTAAGTAGTCTATTTACAATTCGATTGTTAGAAATATTTAAAATATCGTTAACATCATTACAGTCTATATTATAACCATTAGAAAATATCTCGGTAAGTGTCCCTGTGGGATTAACTGGGTCTGGAACACTTTTGTCGATAGAAACTTCTACACATCTATTTTTACCCGCCATCTCATATTCAAAATTAAAACTAACCTTAGTCCCCACAGCATCAGAAATCATATTTAATCCAGCACAATCAACTACAGGCTCGGGATTAGTTGGATCTGAAAACAAACCTCTTGAATCGTGAAATAGCGCACATTCAAGACCAGTGTCTGCAGCGAAAAAAGCATATGATCCTTCTTTTGCGGAAAAAGCTAAAACGTTTTCTTTATAAGCGACGTTTGAAATACCGATAGCTATTGCCAACACAACAAGTGAGATCAAAACAGCAAACAAAGAAACAAAACCTCTCTTAGTTTTTATTTTATAATCTTTAGTTTTTAGTTTATTCTTTATCATTTTTAATTTATAGCTCGTTACGGAGTAACCGCGGGTGCTGTTTTAAACCAATTAAATAAATTTTCAACCGCGTTTATTTCTGCGACACCTGTTCCTTGGCGCCAAGCAACCAAAGACTCAACTCGCACCTCTGTGCAGTCTGCATTTACGCATTCGATATAAATAGTTCTCTGAAATGGGGACTCTGTAGCCACAGTTGAATTATATTGATAAAAACCAAGTGTTCCGACAACTGTATTTGATAAATCAGATGGTAATTTTTCTCTTTCCAAAAAAGGACACCCGCTTGGAAAAACACTGCCTCCACCAATTGTATTACAGGCAATAACTGTTGGTAAATTAATATAAGAAACAACATCTTCAATAAAACATCCGTCGGGTTTAGAGCATTTATTTTGAATATCATTTATAAAATCTATCCAGCCAGAACCAGAACTTGCCTCTGACAAAGAATACGTATCTCGAATATTCCTAATAACTTCTATTCCTTCTTGAGCAAGAGCAACTGCTGTAATTTTATTTTTTGCAATTGTTGTGTCTGATACCCCTTGCCCAGTCACCACTATAATCGCGGTAATAGACAAAGAAAATATAAATAAAGAAACCAAAGTTTCCACAAGAGTAAAACCTTGTTTGTATTTTGTATTCAATATTTTGTGTCTTGTGTTTTTCATTTAAATTTAACCTTCGTAATTTTTTATGAATCGATCAGTCTTTGTGTCACAGTTGTCTGGACTGAAAATGGTACTCTATTATTTTTATAATCAACATAACCCGAAAGTCTAATGATTACTCTTGGCTGAAGCGTATCAAAAAATGCCGGATCAGCAGATGGGTCTGGCGGGTATGGATATGGACCGATAACAGTAAAACCAGACTGACGATGATCTATTACAAGCTGAACTTCGTTTGAGCCAAGATTTGGTGTTACATCTCTTATGGTTGTCACACCACCAACTTTTGAAATCTTTTTCACAAAAGCACTTTCTGGCCCAGTTGCTTCAATTATATAAGACATTTGATCTGTCTCATCAGCATAGACACCGCCCATTGGTTCAAATGCCAAAGAAAGAGCCTCTGCGCAATCATCTGGTTCTTCTATTGTTGGGCTATATATTACTGTTGAACTCACGTCTTCTGTGTACTCAGACAAAATGTCACAATTATAATTTGAACCGAGTCTTATATTTCGCGCCATATCCTCAACCAAGAAATTTACCGAGTCGAGAACTTGCCTTACCGCCAGAGTTCTTTTGTGTGTAACGTTAGTATTTAAAACAGCACCAACTCCCACAAGCATAACCGTCACAAAAAGTCCGACAGAAATCATAACTTCCACAAGAGTAAAACCTTGTTTGTATTTTGTATTCAATATTTTGTGTCTTGTGTTTTTCATTTAAATTTCAAATTACTACGGAGCTACTTGTTCAATAGAAATATTTCCAACTGAATTTATTATTATCTTTCTCTGTGACCCTTTTGAAGAAACGAGTGTTACCTGTGCACTATTGTTTTCAAAAAAATTAGTACCGTCTCCGTCAGCTGAAATAATCGCATCGGGAAATGGTCTTTCGAAAGAAATATCGAGAATACTTACGTCCTCGCAGTTCGACAGATCTGTAGTCTTCACCACACAAATATTTGTTATCGAATCAAAGCCATTTATTTTTACATCTTTCAAACATTCTGTATTTGTCACAGCAGACGAACAATCACCTCCATAAACCCTATCTTTGTCCAAATCAGTAAACTTTATGAAGTTCGACGGCCTATCAATTTCAAATCTCATTCCAAAAGAAGGTTTATAGTACTCAAGGCCACTACTATCAACATATAAATTTATAGTATCATTCAATCTTCCTGAAATTGCATCTGACTGTGCTTCTTTAATCTGCAGAGCAATATCTGAAGTTGTATTTTGTAAAGATATATTTGTTGAAAAATCAGAGAAATTAAACAAAACAACAGAAGAAATTATAGAAAAAATAGCAATTACAACTATCAATTCTATAAAAGTATACCCTTGTTTGTACCTTGTATTTAGTATTTTGTATTTAGTGATTTTCATTTACTTTATAACCTTACAAACCTTTGAACTTAATTAATAGTTTAGAAATAACACTTTCGCTAAATCTAAATTCGTTCCAGACAAAACAAAAGCAATAAAAATTCCTAAAGTTAAATACGGCCCGAACGGAATCTCTGTATTCATTGTAATTTTTTTACCCCTTATTAGCAATACAAAAAGTGTAATAATGGCACCGATCCAAAATGAATACATTAAAGCCATAAGCATTGTTATTTTTCCTAAAATAATTCCCCCTGCGAGACCTACTCTTGCATCACCAAAGCCCATCCATTTACCATTTGAAATAAAATATAACCCCGCAAAAGGCAAAAACCCAATAAGGCCACCATAAAAACTATCTAAGAAAGCTTTTAGAACTATTGTATTTGAACTAAATCCTAAAACTAAAACAAGAAACGCCACAATTGTAGCTAAATTTGAAAGACTTGGTGGAATTATTTTATGTCTAAAATCATAAACCGCAATTGCAATAAAAATTGAAAAAAATGAAAATGCTGCCAAGAAATAAAGGGGAGACATTTGGTCAGTTAAAATATTTAAAACGCCAATTTTGGCCGCCAAAACACCTGAGACAAAACCTGTTAAAGCTTCAACAATTGGATACTGAATTGAAACTTTCGCCTTACAACCACGACATTTTCCAAGTTGGAATATATAAGAAAGAATAGGAACTAATTCATGAGAATGTAATGTTTTTCCGCAGTTCATACACATAGACCGGCCCCCAATTCCCTTACCTGTATTTAACCGGAATATTATTACATTCAAAAAACTTCCGATAAGAGTACCGAAAATGGAAAACAAAATTAGAAATAAATTCAACATAAATTATTAATATAATTATAACCCAAAAAAAATATAAAATTTGTTGTATAGTGTTTATAAAAAAAATACACCCGAAGGTGTATTTTTTAAAATATACTTAAATATTATAGAGTGTTACAAAGACCATTTCCAGCTCCCGCTGCTGTGCCTATGCTTTGTTTTCCAGCAAAACCATTTGAGTCAACACAGAATTCATTTTCTGTATCAAGCAAATCTCCGTAAATAGCATAAGTAGTATCTGTTGAACTACAACTATCTGTAAAATCAGTAGAGCCAACTTGCTTGTCTGCTGCTGTCAAAAGTCTTGCAATGTCTGGATCTGTACAAACATCAGTGTAAGAATTCATTGTGTCGAAATATATTTCAGCTTGTGCTCTTGCTGAAGAAACTGAACCTTGCGCACTAGAATCTTTAGCCTTGTTTCTTGCTGCTCCAAGTGAAGTTAGGGCAATAGCGGCCAAAATACCGATGATAGCAATAACAACCAAAAGTTCAATAAGTGTAAAACCTTTTTTAAAGTTTTTTGTCATATAAAAAATAAATTTATAATTAATAATTAAAGGGTTTCGAAAGCCCAAAGCCTTTAAGGGCTTTAAACGACAAAGTAAATCGTTTCGATAATTATAACATTTATAAAAAACCTTGTATTAAGCTACCTTTCTGTGGAAAAAACCTTTCCACAGAATTAAGAGATTGTAGAAGAAATGTTATAGATAGGAATCAAGACTGAGGCAACCAGTATTCCAACACCAAGACCCAAGAAAACAATCATGGCTGGTTCAATAAGACCAATCAATGTATCAACTGCATCATTAACTTCTCTTCTGTAAAAATTTGAAAGGGTTTTTAAAATCTGTCCAAGTTTTCCAGTCTCTTCCCCGATCTTTGTCATTTGAACAAAAATATTAGGAATATCTTCTGGGTATTTTGCCAGAGCGTCAGAAACAAGAAATCCACTTTTAACCTTCTCAGCCGTGTCGCGCATTATATCTTCATAAAATTTATTTCCTACAACTTCTGCTGTTAGATCAATTGATCGAACAATTGGAATTCCGGACGTAAGCATTGTATCCAAATTATCTGATATACGTGAAAGATACAATTTTCTGTACAAATTTCCGAAAGCAGGTAATGCTAATTTCATCTTATCCAAAAATAATCTTCCCTTATTTGTTCCTGAAAGCCACCAAAGATATGCTCCCCCAAAAACAACACCAATCAAAAGAATAAATCCATAATTTACAAAGAAGTTTGAGGCGCCGATAACAATCCTAGTATAGACTGGAATTTCTTGTCCCGACTCAATAATAAGTTGTGAAAGTTTTGGAATAACCAAAGTCAAAAGCAAAACCATAACTGATATGAAAACAACAACAACGAAAGCTGGATATATAAGAGCGTTTTTTGTCTTTGAAGTTAATTGGTGTTGTCTTTCTAGGTAATCTGCTAAATAAATAAAAGTTTGATTTAACTTACCAGACTCTTCTGCAACTTTCACCATAGATGTGTAGAAATTAGAAAAAACGTCTGGATGTTTTTCCATTGCACCTGAAATAGAGAAACCAGCTTGAAGATCATCAACTATCTGAGTTAATACTTTTTGCAAATAAGGATTATCGTTACTTGCTGAAAGCAATGAGAAGGCTTTTAGTGCCGAGACTTGAGCTTCAAAAAGTGTCGCGATTTGACGAGACAAAATAACAATCTCTTTATTTGAAACAGATTTAAAAATTACAGATCTCAATCCTTTTTTATTGTCGTCACCTTCGATAGACAAAACAACAAAGCCTCGCCTTTGCAAAGCTCCAATAGCTAAATCCTTTGAGACAGCGTCGATTGTTCCGTCTCTTTTTTCTCCGTTATCTGTTATGGCCTTGTATTTGAATATCATATTTGTAATTATAATTTATAATTTTTAAATCATTCTTTGTAGCGCCTTTGGATTGAAAGAATTTAAATAAGCGTTTTCAATTGTTATTTCTCCTTTTTGAACAAGCTCTAGCAAAGATCTATTCATATCTATCATCCCTGACTCTGATCCAGTCTCGATAACAACATCTATTTCATGAGTTCTTTTTTCTCTGATTAAATTTTGAACAGCTGTATTGTTAACCAAAAATTCATATGCAGGAACCAAGCCTCCAGTTATTCTAGGAATAAGTCTCTGAGAGAAAATGCCCAACAGTGATCCTGCAAGTTGTAATCTTATTTGATCCTGTTGTCCTGGTGGAAAAGAGTCGATAATACGATCAATTGTTTGAGATGCATTATTTGTGTGAAGAGTTGAAAAAACCAAGTGACCAGTTTCAGCCGCAGTAACAGCTGCCGCCATAGTTTCAGGACTTCTCATTTCTCCAATCATTAAAACATTTACGTCTTGTCTAAACGCAGACCTAAGACCCGTTTGAAAATCTTCTGTATCAATTCCCACCTCTCTTTGATCAATAATAGATCTTTGTGGTTCAAAAATATATTCCATCGGATCTTCGATGGTTACTATATGTTCAGCTCTTTCTTGGTTTATTAGATTAACCATAGAAGCAAGCGTTGTTGATTTACCTTGCCCAACAGGACCAACTACTAGAAAAAATCCTTGCTTTTTTCTAGCGTAAGTTTCAAGTATTGGTGGTAAATTCAACTCAGAAAGACTTCTTACTTTTGGTATAAGTCTTAGAGCGATACCAATCTTTCCTTTTTGAAAGAAAGCATTACCTCGAAGTCTCGCTTCTTCTTTAAAAGCATATGAAAAATCAATTTCTTTGTTTTCCAAAAACTTTTTAACATTTTCGTCACTGCCAACAAGTTCTCGAAGCATTTCTATAACCTCCTCATTTTCAAAAACTTTTTTCTTCACCAAAAAAATAAGCTCTCCTGTAACGCGAATTGCAGGGTACCTACTTGCAGAAATATGCAAATCCGAACCACCCTCTCTTATAACTGTAAGTATTAAATCTTCTAGTTCTTTTTTTGGATCCATAAATTATTTTAAATATTCTTTAACTTGCTCAATTACTTCTGCTGGCGTACTGTTTGCTTTTACAATATACCCCTTTGCTCCATATTTTTTACCTTCCTCTATGTCATTTGTCTGCCCTCTATTTGAAAGAATTATTTTTATTGCATTAGGGGCTAATTTTTCATCTTCAATTTTTTTCAAAAGCTCAAAGCCATTCATGCCCGGCATAACAACATCAAGTAACATCAAGTCTGGCTTATAACCTTCCTCTAATTTCAATAGAGCTTTTTCACTACCGAGCTCTGCTGTTACCTCAAAACCACTTTGAGAAAATTTTAGAGAATACATATCTAATAGGAAGCTATCATCATCCACTATCATTATTTTGTTCTTCTTTTCCATACTTTTATTATATAACAAAAAACAATTTATTTTAAAAATACTGTTATTAATTAAAACCAAAGACTTCTGTCATAGAAGTTTCTCCGTTTAAGGCTTTTATAAGGGTATCTTCTTTCATTGTCATCATTCCCTTTTTTCTAGCTACTCTATAAACATCCTGCTCTCCCGGCCTCTTAAGTATAACTTCCTGCATTTCCTTATCCACATCAAACATTTCAAAAACTGCAAGTCTACCTCTTGTACCTCCAGGACAATCAGGAGTATCAACTATTTCATACATTTTATCTTTATTTAAAATATCCTTTTTATAATCATCTGGATAATCTTCAAATTGTTTTTCCATCATTTTTCTAGTTGCTTCATCAACTGGTTTTTCTTTTTTAGCGCTAGGGCAAGCTTTTCTAACAAGTCTTTGGGCAATAGAAAGTATTAAAGTTGGCGCAATAAGATAAGGATCAACACCCATATCAATAAGTCTTGGGACCACACCGCCGGCATTGTTTGTGTGAAGAGTTGAAAAAACCAAGTGACCAGTTAAGGCTGCTTGAATAGCAAGCTGTGCTGTTTCAGCATCTCGTATTTCTCCAACCATTATTATGTCTGGGTCTTGTCGCAAAACAGAACGAAGACCTGAAGCAAACGTATAGCCAATTTCTGGCATAACTTGAGACTGGTTCAAGCTTGGAATATTGTATTCAATAGGGTCTTCCAAGGAAACAACATTGGATGTTTCTCTATCTAAAGCATTAAGCATTGAATAAAGTGTGGTAGTTTTTCCAGACCCTGTTGGGCCAGTAATCAAAATAAGTCCGTAAGGTTTATTCAAAGCTTCTTTAACCAGATTCATATTTCTTTCTGAAAAACCAAGCTGATCTAATGGCTTTACTCCTCTTTGAGTATCCAAAATACGCATAACAACTTTTTCTCCATAAGCTGTTGGAAATGTCGAAACACGAAAATCAACTTTTCTTCCGCCGACTTTTGCAGAAAAACTTCCATCTTGAGGTTTTCTTTTTTCATCAAGTTTTAGCTTGGCTAAAATTTTTATACGAGCAACAACTCCTGAATAAACATTCATTGGCAAAACTAATGATGTATGCAAAACCCCGTCAACTCGAAACCTAACCTTAACTTTGTCTCCAGTGCTTTCTATGTGAATATCAGAGGCATCCCCTTCTGTTGCGTGGTTTATTATAACTGCAACAATTTTTATTATAGGAGCTTCTTCAACCAAACTTTCTTCATTTACAACTTCACTTGAGACTTGTGGTATTTCTACAGTGTCACCTAATTCATTATCAAATTCGTTTAGAGCACTTGAAACTATTCCCGTCATCCCCTTATACCCTTCTAGTAATTTTTTATAAGTAACACTTGAAATAATATATATTCGATAAGGTATATTTATTTTTGAAGCAATAAATTCTACGGCGTCAATTGTTGCAGTATTTTGTGGCTCAACTACTCCAATTTCTAAAACCTTGTCTACAATTCCTATTGGTATAAATTTATAATGACGAGCAGAATCTTCTGGAATCATTTTCAAGACATCGAAGGGTACTCCTTTTTCATCTATTTCTTTGAATGGTATGTCGTATTGTTGGCTTTTTGCTTCAAGTAGAGCTTTTTCTGGTACACGAAAAGACAAAACAGCGGAATCAATGTCGCCATCAAAATCTTTTTTAGCTCTTCTGTTGAGTTCTGATATATCAGCCTCTTTCAGAAAACCATGTTGAATTAATATATCTAAGTAATCCATAAAACCAAACTTTATTGTTTGGCTAAAATAAGAAGTTATTCTTTAGTTACGGTAAAGTTTTAAAACTCTGAACTTCACCCCTAAGAACAACGCTACCTATCTTAACCACTGCTTGAAAATAATACGTCGTATTCGGAATCAAATTTGAAGCAGTATAAGAAAATGTGCCTACAGTTGATTGAACAACCTTATTGGAAGAAAAAGATAAATTAGTTTGACTCAAGCCATACTCAAAGTATCTTTCCGCACCTGAATTTGCAGTAAGTAATTCTCCTTTTAATATCGCAGTATTTTTTGCAACAGTAGAAGCTTGTACTGTGATAATTGTACTTGCGTTATTTTGCACAACTGGATTTTGCGAACCAGAATCAGTTGTATTGCCTAAATTTTCTAAATTGTTTAGAAGATCAACTTGGCCATTTACTTCTGGAGATAAAATAGGGGTTGCCAATTCTTGATCAATACCAATTGGTGCAAATGGGTTATATCTACCAGGGTTTAGATCTTCTAAAATTTGTTTATTCTGATCTTCCAAAGCTAGATAACTTGGTCTATCAAATATACCTGTATCTAATTTTAAATTACTAATAGATTGAAGGAGAGATAAAATTGCCTGAGTGTCCGCGGACAAATTTGGGTCAACCCCAGCAGCCGGAGTTGAGCTCAAAGAACCTTGTATCTCTGGTTTCTTGGCAAAAACAGAATAAAGAATCACAACTATTATTATGAAGATTACGAATATTATTGCTTTTTTTATTATTCCTTTCATTTTACTTTACTTGGTTTAACCAATAAGTTCTTAAATCTATATCGAACTGATAAATTTCATCACTCGTTGGAGTAACTCCGGCCTTCGGATCCTTTGCTGAAAATTCAATCTGTCGAACGTCTACAATTCTAAGACTCTTTTCTATTCTTGAAAGAAACGTAACGAACTCTGGATATCTTCCTGTAATTGTAAAATTCATATCAAAAACTCCGTAGTCTTTTGTTTGTCTATTCAAGGCTTCCTGACTTGTCGCTGTTTGACCTCCTGATGTTTTCTGAGAATTTGAGTCATAAGTTACATTTTTTATTGAAATACCTAAATCTTTTGCCACGTTTTGCACTGCCAAAATCAGTCTTACATTATTAACATTATCTGGTAGGAATTTTTCCAATCTTTCAATATCCCCTGTTTCAATAGAATTATAATCTAGAATTAATTTATCGTGTTTTTCTTTGTAGAGTTTAATATTTTCCAAAACAGAACTAAGGTGGTCAACTTCAGCGCTATTTTTTTCTATTTCTTTTATGTTGCCATTAGTAACCAAGAAAAACAGCGCAACTGCGATGGCTATGATTATTAAAGCTGAAATTTGTCTAAACATAAATTAATTTATTAAATCAAAACCTTGAGATTGGCTATTAAAAAGACTTTCGTAAGAAACAAGAGCTGGATTTACAACAAAAGTTAAATCAAAAGAAATAGTTCCTCTGATTTCATCCAAGGTCATATTTGAAAAAATTGGATTGATTATATATTCATTTTTTGCCAACTCTTCTGCTTGTTGAGCAATCGCATCATAATTCTTTGCACGACCAGCCATACTAACTGTAACTGTTTTACTTTTACCTGTTGGGTCAGCTATAGAATACGCAAATTTGTTAAAACTTATAGTTTTCAAAGTTCTCTGTTGCAATACTTCAAATATCTTAGAAACTGCAATGTGTGAATTTAAGATCTCTTCAGAAGATTTTAATCTTTTTTCTAATTCTTTTATATCGTAAATAGTATCTTGCTCAAGCTGATCTTTCACAGAAGCTATTTGAGAATTCATTGAAGAAATTCTTCCTTCTAGTGTCTTGTTCCAAAGAAATGATCCTCCGGCTATCAAAATAGAAACCACAAATAAAAACCAAGCTATTAAATTTAAACCCGAAACACTTCGTGGTGCACGATTAGCAACAGGAGCTAAAGATTGTTTTGGTATAAAAGATGTTTGATTAATATTTTCCATTTAGTTTTTTCGCTACAATTATTTTATCACGATAAAAAAAACTTGTACGGGTTTTATCCACAGAATTACTCTAAAGCTCTAAGTGCCAGTCCAACAGCAATAGAAAATTCAGGACCACCAGCTCTCAAGACGTCTTCCAAAAATGCAGGTGATTCAACTTTTGAAAAAGGATCCGCAAAAACAACTTCACTTTGAAACTGAGATACAGCGTAATCCATAAGTCCTGGTAGAAGCGCTCCCCCTCCTGAAAACATTACTTTTGTAACAGCTCGATTGTATTTTCTTTCAAATTGCAAAACAGTATTTGATATTTCAGAAAATATATTATCGACAAAAAGTCTACAAGCGTCTGCTATTGCAACATCTGGACCGATCAATCCATTTTCTCTTTTTTTAACCTCAGCCTGATCGTAAGTTATACTCATTCCTTTTGAAATAGAAGAAGTTAGATCGTTCATTCCTCGGTTTACCATATGAAAATTTCTAACTACACCCATCTCTATAATTGAAAGTTTTGTTTTTGACGCACCCATATCGACAAAAACCATCGGAGCAATGTCTCTACCTAAACTCGAACGAATAGCTGAGAAAGTTTCAATTTCATAAAATTTTGCAGCTGTATCCACTCTCTTTAAAACATCCTTATATCTATTTAAAATATCGTTATGAATAGCAGCAACTAAAACTTCAGATTTTGAACTTTCTTCACCTCCATAAACATTAAAAGATTCGTCTCTTTTTGGTATAGCCCAATAATCTAAAGCGACTTCATTTATTGGAACTGGAACATACTTTCGCGCTTCTGTTGGTACAACATTTGGATACTGAGATTCAGAAACAGAAGCTGGTAATTCAATAACAAAAAGCAAACTAGCTGAAGATGGAATAGAAAAAGCTGTAACTTTTGAAGTTGTATTTGTTTCTCGAAGTGCATCAGTAAGGGCTGTTGAGATTTTATCAGCAGGAAGATTTGTGACTCGCCCAACTTCAGTATCTGCATAGGGACCAAGGGACAAAGAACCGTAAGTTTCAAGAATCGCCTTTGATCCTTTTTTCTTTAGCTGAACAATCTTTATTGCAGATGTTCCAATATCAACCCCAATAGCGCTTTCCACCTTAGAAGAGGTAAAAGCCGCCAAGCCTGTGCTAAATATTTTCTTAAACGGATTATCCATAATTACTCTAAAAAGTATATCATAGTAATAATGAAAATGATTAGTGAAATACTATTGTTTTTTGAAGAACTACTCTTCCCCAAAAACTGCGGAGGTTGCAATAAAAGTGGCGAAATATTATGCATAAAATGCCTACTGACCCTAGAAAAAAACCCAGATAATTTCGACAAAAATACAAACTCTGCCTTTGATTATAGAAGTGGAGTTCTTAAAAAATTAATCTGGAATATTAAATATAAAAACAACAAAAGATTGGCTGAGGCTTTAGGCGAGCAATTGGCTTTATATGTTCAAGAAGAACTAGATTCTCTAAAAAAACTATACGGTGGTGAATTTATAGTAATCTGTGTGCCAAACAGAAAAAAAGGTTTTCGGGTTTTTAATCATGCTTATATTTTTGCAAAAGAAGTTTCAACAAAAAACAATTTAGAAATAATTGATTGTCTTTACTATACTCGAAAAACAGAAAATCAGGCTCGTCTTAAAAATAAAAAAATGCGCGAAAAAAATATCGAGAACAGTATGGCTGTTAAGGAAAAATATTTTATAAAAATTTCTGGTAAAAATATTATTTTAATTGATGACATCGTGACAACAGGTGCCACCATAAAAGAAGCCCGCCGTGCTTTAAGCACGGCGGGTCCTAAAAATATTTTCACTTTTACACTGGCGCACTAA
>Ga0154020_10004456_pt1 | contig 16681 bp, 15 predicted proteins | sample Klosneuvirus_201_FD_109709 | JGI IMG/M metagenome (GOLD analysis project Ga0154020, IMG submission 109709) | Active sludge microbial communities from wastewater, Klosterneuburg, Austria - Klosneuvirus_20160825_MG | ecosystem: Engineered > WWTP > Aerobic digester > Activated sludge | place...
GAGCGCGGCACGGAGCTTTCTGGCGGGCAATGGCAAAAGATGGCGCTGGGCCGCGCGTTTATGCGCGATGGCGAGGTGCTGGTGCTGGATGAGCCAACCGCCGCGCTGGATGCCGAGCGCGAATACGAAATCTTTCAGCGTTTCCGCGACCTGACCACCGGCAAGATCGCCGTGCTGATTAGCCACCGCTTTAGCACCGTGCGCATGGCCGACCGCATCGCCGTGCTGGAAGATGGCGCCATCACCGAGCTTGGCTCACACGCGGAACTGCTGGCGCTCAATGGCACCTACGCCCGCTTGTTCAACATGCAAGCAGAGGGATACCGGTGAATTGACGGAAGACGGAGGACGGAGGACCGTTTAGGCCGTCTCCCGTCTCCCGTCTGAGATCAAGTATTCCTTCTGAAAATTGTTACACCCCGGCTAAGCTATAATCTCGCCGTTATGATTCTGAACGTATTTCTTGGCATTGCGCAAATTGTGCTGGCAGTGGCGCTGATTGGCGCCGTGTTGCTCCAAAGCAAGGGCGAAGAGCTTGGCGGCGTATTCGGCGGCGGACAAAGCATTTACCAAACACGCCGCGGCGTGGATCGGATGCTGTTTACCGCAACCGTGTTGCTCGCCGTTGTGTTCTTCATTCTTGCCATTGTCAACGTGATTATGTCCGGCACGCTCGCCGCGTCCGCTGGCTAAAAAAAGTTCGCAGGTTCGCAAGTTAACACGTTTGCTCGTTTTGGGTGAGCTTGAGAACCTGCTGACCCGTCAACGCATTTTTCATGCGCTCTTTTAGGCTACCCCTTTTGCTGATTGTCATCGGCATTGCGGCGGTGGCCTTTCTTGTTTATCAGCTCATTGCTCCGCGCCGCACCATTCTGCTGCCCGATGCTGGCGGCACGTATGTGGAAGGCGTGGCAGGCGCGCCACAAAGCATCAACCCGCTGCTGTGCCAAACCAACGAGGCCGACCGCGATTTGTGCAGCCTGGTCTTTGCCGGGCTGACCAGGTTTACGGATGCGGGCGAGGTCGTGCCAGACATCGCCACCACCTGGGACATCTCATCCGATGGCATCACCTACACTTTCAAACTGCGCGGCGATGCCAAATGGCACGACGGCCAGCCGGTGACCGCCGATGATGTGATCTTCACCATTGGGCTTTTGCAAGACCCGGATTTTCCTGGACGTCAGGATATTGGCGCGGCGTGGCGCAGCGTAAAAGCGGTGAAGACCGACCCGCAAACGGTGCAATTGGCGCTCAAAGAACCGCTGGCCTCTTTTGCAGATTACACCACCATCGGCCTGCTGCCCGCCCATATTTTGAGCGGCACAAAAGCCAGCGCGCTGGCCTCGCTTAACTTTAACCTGCAACCCGTGGGCGATGGCCCCTGGCGCGTGGCCGAGGCCAACACCAGCGGGGCGCGCGTCTCGCAGGTTTCGCTGGAGCCATACGCCGGGTGGTACGGCACAAAGCCAAACATCAGCCGCCTCACGTTTAAGTATTACCCCAACACGCAGGCAGCGGTGGATGCGCTTTTGAACGGCGATGTGGACGGCGTGGGCAAGCTGGCCCCCGCCGATCTGGCGCGGCTGGACAACCGAAACGACATCAACATTTACACCACCAAGCAGGCGCGATACGGCGCGTTGATTATCAACCAGCGCAAAGACAGCGGCGCGTTGGCGCTTTCAGACAAAACCGTGCGGCAAGCGCTCATGCTGGCGCTGGACCGCGAAACAATTGTGCGCGAGGCGCTAAACGGGCAGGCGGTGGTGGCCAACACCCCGTTTATCCCAGACACATGGGCATATAACCCCAGCGTAAAACAATATCCGTATGACCCCACCCGTGCCAGACAAATTTTGCAAAGCGCGGGCTACGAGCTGGCAACCGTGGCTCCATCCAACGATTTAGTGTGGCAAAAAGATGGCGAACCGATTGCCTTTACGCTGCTCACCCCCGATGACCCCTCTCACCGCGCGGTTGCCGAACTGGCAGCCAAACAGTGGCGGCAAATTGGCGTGCAAGTGGCGGTGTTGCCGGTCACGCGCAATCTGGAGCGCGACTTTCTCACCTCGCGCCAGTTTCAGGTAACGCTGGCAGAAATTTTGCTGGATGGCGACCCCGACCCGTATGCGCTTTACCATCCCAGCCAGGCGGTGCAGGGCCAAAATTACAGCGGATGGGACAGCAAGGACGCCGGGCAATTGCTGGAAAACGCCCGCAAGACCACCGACCGCGTTGTGCGCGGCGATGCCTACCGCAAATTTCAGGATTTGTTTGCCGAGGATTTGCCCGCCTTGACGCTGTATTACCCCACCTACAAATACGCCATCAGCAACCGGGTGAAGAACGTGCAAATTCCCCCGCTGGTGTATGCCAGCGACCGCCTGCGCACCATTGGCGATTGGTTTGTGAACACCAAGCGTGTGATTCAGTAGAAACAAGAGAAACTTGCGCCACGCGCTTTCTTATTTCAAAGCCCCACGCCCAAAATAACCAGCACAAGGATGACCGTGCCGACCACGATGCGATACCACGCAAAGGGCTTGAGGTCGTGGTGAGAGACCCATCCCAAAAACCACTTGACCACAACCAGAGCCGCCGCAAACGCCACCGCCGCGCCCAAAGCGAACACGGGCAAATCGCCGCCCTGAATGTCTTTGATGCTTTTGACAAAATCGTAAATGGTCGCGATTAGCAGCGTTGGAATGGCCAGGTAAAACGAAAATCGCAAAGCCGTGGCCCGGTCAAGCCCCATCAACAAACCGCCCACCAAGGTGGATGCCGAGCGCGACATGCCCGGCCACAACGCGGCAATTTGCGCCACGCCCACGCCCAGCGCGCTTTTGTAACTCACATTTTCCACGCCGGTTTCGCTGGGCTGGCGTTTGGCGATGGCGTTCTCAACCGCCAGCATAATCACCCCGCCGATGATCATGGCGAGCGAAACTGGCAGCGCGCCAAACAAAATCTTTTTGATGGCGCTGCTGGCCAGCACACCCACCACCGCCGCCGGAACAAACGCGATGGCGACGGCGATCATCAATCGCCGCGCAGCCGCATCGCCCTTGAGCGCACGTTGCACAAGCGGGAGCAGGTCGCGCCAGAAGAACACCACCACCGCCAGAATGGCGCCCAACTGAATAAAAATTTCAAATGTGGCGCGGATGCGCTCTGGAAAGTTGAGCAGGCTGCCCGCCAAAATCAGGTGGCCGGTGGATGAAATGGGCAAAAATTCAGTTAAACCCTCGACAATGCCCATGACGATGGTCTTGAGAAGAAGCGCAATATCCATGAAGGGGCAAAGTGTAGCAGAGGCGCTACGCGGGTTATTCCTCAGGCTCGGCGGCGCTGGGCGTGGTCAGGCTAATGATGTCGCCGTGCCGGTCAATCACAATCTTAAAACCCATCATGCCCAAATACTCGCGGGCTTGTTCTGGGATGCCGGTGGTGTGCAGTTGGGCCATCTGCTTGTCGGCATTCTTCAAGCTGGAATCTACGCTGGCCTTGGTGAACAAGTCGTCTTTGCCCATCATTTTCATGATGGCATCGGAAACCATGCCCTTGTTGGCTTGCATTTGCTCCACAAACGCGGCAATCACCTGGTCGTCCACCCGTTGCGCATCCACATGATATTTAAAGCCATGATCCACAACCACGTAGGTCGGGTCATTGCCTACGTACACCACCGGGATGGGGTTTTCGGCTTCGTCAAACACAAGTCCTTCAAAAACAGCTTTTTGCATTTCTAAAGGAAGCATAAAACCAAAAAATTAGAAATTCAATAGCAACTGTAGGTTTTCGAGCGAGAAATCTGCAAAAACCACGCACCAAGCCTGACTTACTCGCAGATTCCTCCACCTTCAGCGTTCGGAATGACAGGTTTAGGCTGTTTTTTTTGGTCTTATGCCCCATTGCAGATTTGCGATGCTTATCCCGAACTCACGTTATTTTCCAATACGCTCCAATTAAATCGCTCTGACAAGATGTGCGCATGTTGCCGCCACCGGATAAATCCGGCGGCTAGAGGATGGAAAACCCGCTGGCGGGTTCGCGCAAATTTTGTAACCCGCGTCAGCGGGTTTCCCGTTGCTTAGGCGGCGGATTTTATCCGCTGCCGTTAAACGCCGACGCACGCGCACACAATGATGCGCAATTTCTTACCCATTCCTCACACCAGCCCCAACGCCCGCGCCACATCTGGCCCAACGCCAATAACGTTGAGGGTGATGGGCAAAAGCAGCACACCCAGGCAGTTCATGCGGCGGCCACCCACCAACACCGGGATGAGCCCGACGAGCGTGGCAACCGCGGCCACCGCCAAACCGGGCAGCCCGGTGAAGGCCATCGTGATCGCCAGCGCCATCACCAGCGCAAGGGCCGCCGCGATGCGCGGGTTGGTTTTGTTGGCGATGGCCGCCGCGCCGCGCGAGAAAGCCATCAGCAAAACAAACGCCAACGCGCCGCACAACGCCACCCCAGAGATGGCCAGCAAATAGATGCGCCAACCGTATGGCATGTAGCCGCTGCTCAACATCCACGCCATGCCGCCGCGCACCAGCCCCGCGCCCGGCACAAACAACAGCAGCAACCCGCCCACGTAATACGCCACTTTAGACGCGCCCTGCGAAATGAGAAACAGGCGGTCATCGCGCTGGGCGGTGGCGTGCCCGGCCAGCAGCCCGCCCACCCCGCCGCTAATCACCGGCATGATGCCCGCGAACAACCCACCCGCCACGCCGGTGAGCGCGCCGCGAGCCAGCAGGTTTGCGCTCAGGCTGGGCGTGGCGCGGCTGTCTTGTTTTGGGATGGCCGACCCAAACGCCAAAACCTGAATCAACCCCGGCAGCGAGAACAAGCCCACAAACGCGGGCAGCAAATTTTGGTACGCCGCTTCTGGCGGGATGGGCGAGCGATACATCAACACAAAACCCATCAGCCCGCTGAGCAAAAAAGTGAGCAGCCCCGCGCCCAAATATGCCCACGCGCTGGCCAGCCGCCGCGCGGGCGTGGGCAGGCGCTCGTTCCCGCGCGGCCACTCGCCCAAGAGCAAAAACACGATGATGGCGGTCAGCATCCAGCCCAAATGCGGCGAGATGATGGCGCGGAGCGGGCGGATGAGTTCATCCAGCACGGGGGCCAGCGCCACCAGCGCCACGCACGCCGCCAGGCTGCCCGCGCCAATGAGAATGGCCGCTTCTGCGCCGCGCCCGCGCATCATCAATTTTGTAGATGGCATCACGGTCATGGCGCTGGCGTCATCGGGCGCAAACAAAAACACCGCCGGGATGGCGTTTACGACCGCCCAGCCGGTGACCATGCCCAGCAAAAACATCGCCAGAGATTCGTTTGCCAGCGGGATGAGGTTTTGCCCAGAGAGCGCCAACGCAAACGCCGCGATGCTATACACGTGCAAGCCGGGCATGAGCGCAACAAACGCGCCAAGACATGTGCCAAGAAGGGCAACCCCAATCAATGCGACGTCGGCCATACGAAATTCCGGCAAATGGAATTCCGTGATTTTACTCCGCCTCAATCATCGCGTTTGTCGCGTTTTATCTCCAGCTCCAGCCACTGCTCTTCTGGCGTGTCCACGTAGGCAAATTGATACCCGCCATTTTGCGAGGCGGTGGCGCGGTAATTGTCTATCCACGCCACAAAACCCATCGGCTGATGAGGCGGCGAAGGGGCGCGCAAAACCTCGCGGCCATCCAGCGTAAAGAGCGCGGTTTCTTTGTGCCAGCGCAGGCCATACTCGTGCCAGGCGGTCATATCTGGGTGGATGGCCGCCTCGCGCGGGCGCGTCACCGCGCGGGCCAGCGCCATCGCCATGCGCGAGACGCCCGGCGCGCGCAAAGAAAAGTTGAGCGCGGCGTTCATGGCGCGGGTGAGCCGGCCGGGGGATGATGGCAAAACGGACGGGCTGTTTAACACCGCGGCCTTAAACCCATGCCCGGGCGTGTTCCGCGTAATTTGCATGTTGGATTCCTGTGAGGCGTAAAAAAACCACACGTTGCGCGGCGGGGCAATCACATCGCCCTCGCGCGAAAACGGGTGATTCCAAAAGCCAAACCCCGCCGTGCCTTTGATGTGCGGGTGCGAAAACCGCGCCCGAAAACGCAAATTTTGCGGCGGCGCGTTGGCAAACACGCGCGGCAGCTCGTGAGCGTAATCGTCCAGTTGGGCATCGGTGTAGGCGCTGGCGGGCGTGGGCGGAATGACAAGGCGATACACGCCGGCATTTTGTTCGACGCGCCCGCCATTCACCAAGTGCGTTTTTAGGTTTTGCATGAATTAGAAAAGTTTACGAATACCGGGCGCCCCCGCAAGCAAGGTACGATAGAGCGCATGGAAAATCATACGCCCGATATTCATCGGGCAAGAAAATTGGATTGGCCCAATAATTTGAACGCGCGGGACCTGGGCGGCTTGCCCGCGCAAAATGGGCGGGCGCATACGCGGCGCGGGGTGTTCATCCGCTCAGACAGCCCGCACCGGTTTACCCCCGAGGGCATACGCGCCGCGCTGGAATACGGGGTGCGCGTGGTGATTGACCTTCGGTTGCCAACTGAATTGGAGAAACTGCCAAATCCGCTGGCGCAGGTGGATGGGATTCGGTATTTGCCAGAATCTTTGCTGGAACAGCGCGACCTTGAAACGTGGGAGGTTGACGACCAATTGCGCGTGGATTGGAACCGCGAGGCGGTGATTCACAAACAAAAGCGCATTGCAGAAATTTTGCAAATAATGGCCGAGGCGGATGGCGCGGTGATGTTTCATTGTCACGCGGGCAAAGACCGCACCGGCATTATCGCGGCCATGTTGCTGGGCATTGCTGGCGCGCCGCCAGAGGTCATTGCTCAGGATTACGCATTAAGCGATGTGTATTTGGCGGAGCTATACGAGATGATTGTGGCGAAATATCCAAACGACCCGCTTAAACAAACCCGGCTAAGAGAAAGCATGTTGTGCAAGCCAGAGGCCATGCTTATGGCGCTGGCACAGGTGAACAAAACGCACGGCGATGTTGAAGGCTATTTACGCAGCGGCGGTTTGAAAGATGAGAATCTGCGCCGTATTCGCGCCCGGTTTATTCAAATGCGCTAGGATTTGATGGAGTAAATTAGGGGAACAGGCGCGACAATATTGGTTATTTGGAGGCTTTAAGAATATGTGGAGCAACATCGGCAATTGGGGCCGAAAAACAAATCTTCTTTTAAGAGGTCTGGCGGGCCTTTTGGTTGTGTTAAGCGCTTTTTTTGCCGCGCCTGCATCTGGTTTTGGCAAAGAACCTGCGCCAGACGGGCCTTCTGGAATAAATTCCATTGATTTGATGTACTTTAACGCCAGCAACACCGTGTGCGATCAAGTGACGATATATTGGGGAACGCGCTCGGAGAGTGACACCGCCGCGTATCTCATCTACCGCAACACGGTAAATAGTTCAGCCACCGCCACGCTCATTTCAGATTGGATCCCGGCCATGGGCGGCCCTGGTCTTTCGTGGGATTACGAGTGGGTGGACACCGCGCCGATACCCGGGGTGACAACGTGGTACTTCCTGGCAGAAATCCTCGGTTCCACCGGCGCTGTTGATTTTAAAGGTGGAACGAACACGGTGGCCGCAGCTTGCGGGCAGCCCACGCCAACATTTACGCCGACATCCACGCCTGCATTTACATCAACGCCCACGCCAACGTCTGGTGTGCCTGTTAACACGCCCACCCGCACACCAACGCCAACCGCAACGCGAACATCCACGCCAACGGCAACATTCACACCAACGGCGACTCGAACAGCTACATCAACGCCCGCCACAATTCCACCAACCAGCACAGCCACGCCCACCGGAACGCCCGTGGATACCGCAACACCAACGCCCACCACAATTCCATCCACCAGCACGCCCACGCCCACCGGAACGCCCGTGGATACCGCAACGCCAACGCCCACCACAATTCCATCCACCAGCACACCCACGCCCACCCGCACACCCGGCGCAGGCGGGTATGTTCTTTACCTGCCGGTGATATTCGTTTCCAGGTAGCAAACAGCCAGTCTGTTTCTGAATTGAAAAATAAAAAAGCGGAGGTCATCATGCGATGGCCTCCGCTTTTGTTTGCGAAATTTATTCTTTGATGAAATCGCGCAGCTTGCGGGCGTGCGCGGGCAGGCGCAACCGGCTCAGGGCTTGCGCCTCAATCTGGCGCACACGCTCGCGGGTGACGCCGAGTTTGCGGCCCACTTCTTCCAGCGTGTAGGTCTCGCCATCCAGCAGGCCATAGCGCAGTTGCAAAATGCGAACCTCGCGCGGGGGCAGTGTGCCCAAAATTTCGTTGAGCTGGTCGCGCAGCATTTGGCTGGTCACCATCTCGGTGGGCGCGGGGCTGTCCTCGTCGGGGATAAAGTCACCCAGCACGCTTTCTTCCTCGTCGTCGGTTGGCGTCTCCAGGCTGATGGGGCGGCGAGCCACCTGAATCATCTGCTCGGCCTTGCGCACAGTCACGTTCAAAGCCTCGGCCAGCTCGGCCACGGTTGGGTCACGCCCAAGTTCCTGCGTAAGCTGATGGCTGGCGCGCAGCAGGCGGTTGATCTGGTCGCCCATGTGCACCGGCACGCGAATGGTGCGTCCCTGGTCGGCGATGGCGCGCGTGACCGCCTGGCGAATCCACCAGGTGGCGTAGGTGCTGAACTTGTGGCCGCGCCGCCAGTCAAATTTCTTGGCCGCGCGGATCAGGCCAATGTTGCCTTCCTGAATCAGATCCAAAAACGGGACGCCGCGCCCAATGTATTTTTTGGCCACGCTGATAACAAGGCGCGAGTTGGCGTTGATGAGATGCTCGCGGGCGGCCATGCCGTCTTCGGAGAGCATGTCCAGCCGTTCGCGGTCAATCTCTTTCTGCTCTGGCGTGGCGGCCATCTGCTCGCGGGCGGCCTTGCCGCGCTCCATGCGCTGGGCCAGGTCCACTTCTTGGGGGGCGGTGAGCAGTGGCACGCGGCCAATTTCTTTGAGGTATAAGCCAACCGTGTCGTCGGCCTCAATCGCCTCCAGCAAATTTTCTTTGCTGCGCTCGCCCCACTCGTCCTCGTCCTCGTCGTCATCGTCCACAAGCTGGTCGGCGGCTTCGTCCTCGCTGGGCACAATTTGAATGCCCGCGTCGCTCAATCCGGCAAACACGTCCTCCATTTGCTCAAGGTTGTTTTGAGCATCGGGGAAGAATTGCAAGATTTCGTCGTACGTAACATAGCCTTTTTCGCGGCCAATGTTGGTAAGTTGTTCTTCGCCGGTCAGTTCCTCGACAACCGTAATCTCTTCGCTCACAAATTGCTTGGAGGAATCGTTTTTAGTGGCCGTAACGCTGATAAATGTCTTAACGGTCACAACCGGGATAACTGGCGTGACTGGCATTTCTTTGTTCTTTTTGGGTTTGGCAGAAGCGGCCTTTGCTTCTGTAACCTGCGGCGCAGGTTCTGTATTCTTTCGAGCTGCCATCAGATATATATATAGTTATGCTATCTGGCTTAATCTGTGATGAGAATAGCTTTAGCCAGACAAGATTACTCTACGATTTTTAGGCTTAATGTCAACATCTAAGCCCAAAAACGTCATAACTTGTTTTAAATTAGGTTGTTTTGAGCGACAAAAACGCTTTATGTCACTTGCGCGAACGTTGAGAGATGTAGTTGCGCCACACCAGCGCGGCGACAAACACGAATGTGGTCGCCATCAGCGCCTTGGATACCGAAATTTCCAGTTCAAATGGGTCGGGCGGCTCGTGCGCGGCAGCAATCACACGCAGGCGGGCGCTGCGCACAAAATCCTCGCGCGGAGAAACAGGCTGTATGGCAGAGCCAATGCGGCTCTCCAGCCAGGCAATGTCATCGGGTGTAAGTTCGGTCATGGCTTGTGCGTCCTTCCGCATCCTCAAAATTTTCAATCAACTCTCGCAATTGGATCAGAGTGCGGTGATACAGCGATTTAACCGCGCCCTCGCTGCGGCTCATAATCTGACCAATATCCGCATTAGACATCTGCTCCACAAATTTCAACACAATCAACTGCTGGCGTTCTTCTGACAACGCGCGGATGGCCTTTGCCAGTTGCGCCTGCTCCTTCTGCATGTCAATAACGCGATCATGCTCGTGGGCGTCATCCGTTCGCAACACACCGGCCAGCGCCTCGTCCGAGTCTCCGGCTTCATCCAAAGAAACGGCGGGCTTTCGCGCCGCATCCCGATGAAAATTGACCACCAGATTATGCGCAATGCGATACAGCCACGCCGCAAATGGCACGCCGCGTTCGTCATAATTGTGAATGTGTTTAAGCGCGCGCACAAACACCCGCGCTGTCAAATCTTCCGCATCCTGCACATCCCCAATGCGATAGTACGCGTAGCGATAAATGGCGGTCACGTAACGCTCGTATAACACGCCAAACGCCTCCGGGTCGCTTTTGGCGCGTTGTATCGCCTCAAGATCGCTTTCGCAAACGGGCGCGACATCAAGCTCTTCATCAGCTTTGACTTCTTCGCGTTCTTCCGTATCAAACACCGTGATGTTCATTGGGTTGCGCAACATTGTAGTCGCATCGCAACCACATCCAAAAATTGCGCTGGGCGCGTTTCACACTGGGGAAAATACGTCCATTTATTCGGTTTCTTGTGCTATATTGCCCGCACAACACTAACATTGTCAGCCTCAATAGTTTGCCGTAAATCTTGTGGCTGGCGCATATAAATGGAGGATGGCGTGAATTTATACAAGAGGGGACTTAGATTTTTTGCTTTGGCGTCTGTTTTAGCCGCGTCTTTTGCATCTCCAAACACCATAAAGGCACAGTCTGATGGGCCTCTGGAGAACGGATTTGACCGGCAACCCGGCGTGGCGCGCGGCAATCTCGCCAGCCTGGGTTCCATCAGCCCACCCACCGACCAAATCATCGTCAAGTTCAGGTTCGCAGGAGAAGCCGCGCCCAACCGCGCCACCGCACAGCGCATTGCCGCGGTAGAGCAGGCCGCGGGCAATGGGTTGGTTTTTCTGCGTGAAATGTCCGGCGATGCCAGCGTATTCAAGCTTCCAGCGCGTGTTTCACAAACCGAGGCCAGCGCCCTTGCAGCCAAGCTCATGAGCATGGCCGCCGAACTGGATGTTGAGTACGCCGAGCCGGATTCCATCATGCAGGCAGATGTGATGCCGCGCGAAACAAATGCGCCGCTGGTCACCCCAAATGACTCGTATTACAACCTGATGTGGCATCTTAAAGCGACCACCAGCGCAAATTACGGCGCGAACCTGCCGGGCGCGTGGGACATCACCACCGGCTCGGCTGGCGTGCGCGTGGCGGTGATTGACACCGGCATCCGCGCCGAGCATCCCGATCTCGCTGGGCGCATCGAAGGCGGCTATGACTTTATTGCCGATGTGGCCACGGCCAATGACGGCAACGGGCGCGACTCTGACCCATCTGACCCCGGCGATTGGTCAAACGCCGGCGAATGTGGCAGCGCATATTTTCATTCAAGCTCGTGGCACGGCACACATGTGGCTGGCACCATTGGCGCGCTCAGCAACAACGGCTCCGGCATCACCGGCATCAACTGGGTTTCAAAAGTTGTGCCGGTGCGCGTGCTGGGCAAATGCGGCGGCTACACCTCGGATATTGCAGATGGCATGCGTTGGGCGGCTGGGTTGAGCGTTTCTGGCGTTCCGGCCAATGGTTCGCCCGCGCGCGTGCTAAACATGAGCCTGGGCGGGTCTGGATCATGCGCCTCCACCACTCAGAACGCCATCAATGATATTAACGCCGCAAATGCCATCATTGTTGTGGCCGCGGGAAACAACATGGAAGAAGTTTCTGGCCATAACCCGGCCAACTGCGTGGGCGTGATCACCGTTGCCGCCACAAACCGCATTGGCGATATGGCGTTGTATAGCAACCATGGCAGCCGCGTAGACATCAGCGCGCCGGGCGGCGACCAATGGTATGGCGAGTACGAGGGCGTGCTATCAACGATCAACCTGGGGCAAACCTCACCCGGCGCGTCGGGTTATACGTTTTATCAGGGAACCAGCATGGCGACGCCGCATGTGGCGGGCATCGTCTCGCTCATGTTGTCGGCCAATAACGCGCTGAATCGAACGCAGGTTCTTTCCATCATTCGCGGGTCTGCCACCGGATTCCCAGCCACAAGCTCATGCACAAACGCGGTGTGCGGGGCGGGCATCATCAACGCCAGAAACGCGGTGAGCATGGCGCAGGCCAACACGTTCCGCCGGGTTTTCCTTCCTTTGCTGGGCAAACCGGGAACCCCGCAATCTCTGGGTATATACGGAACGGTCAAGATGAACGGCGCGGCCATTTCTGGCGTAGCCGTTGAGTTGCGGCGCGACAACTGGGACAGCGACACCTACACGACCATCGCCTCAACCACAACCGATGCCAATGGTCAATTCAAATTCCTGAGCGCGCCAACACTCTCGCAGCACCAATCGTATTACGTCCGATACTTCAACAACTCAACCAATTCACGGCTATTTTTGTGGAACACCAAGAAATTGCCCTACTACGCCGCCGGGAGTTCTGTCAATATCGGCAGCTTTGATATTGCCAATATCACCACCACTTCACCGGGGAATGGCGCAACGGTGTCTTTGCCACAAACATTCACTTGGAACAAGCGCTCAGCTTCCACATCAGACAACTACTTCATCCGGTTCTACAACTCAAGTGGAAGCCTGTTTTTTGTCTCCGAGCCATACTTGGGGTATGCGAACAGCTACCAGCTCTCTTCTGGCGTATTGTCTCAATACGGCTTTCAGGCCGGGGTGTCATACCGCTGGGATGTCAGCGTGTTTGGCACAGATTTCGGCTTCGGTTTTCCGTATTACTACACCGCAATCACGTTTAACAACCCCTAGCGCTCACCCCCTTTCAGGCTGATGGCGCCCTATCGCCACAGGCTGTTAGTCACCCGGTAGAGACGCAAAATTTTGCGTCTCTACCTCTCTCCGTTCTCGGTTGTTAACGCAAGTTTAGATCCGGTGGCGGCAACATACGCGCATCCAGTTTTTATTCCTGGTGTCGTCTGTTTCGCATCCCGCTTTCCGCATTTCTAATGTCCTTCCAATTCGCTTGCGAATAATGCACAATGCAGGCTTTATTTGCAGGCTTTATCTTAAGGAGGACACACAATGCAATCAGATTCAAAAAGCAGTTGGGCATTTGGCTCGCGCGAGATGGTGCTGGCGGCCATTTTTGGCGCCATGACATTGGTTCTGGGGGGAATCGGTTTTGGTTTTATCCCCATCGCCAATCTCAGCGGGGCAAGCACTTTCTTGCACCTCCCGGTCATTCTGGGGGCCATCATTGGCGGGCCAATTGTTGGCATGATTTGCGGTTTTATTTTTGGCGGGCTTGCGCTGGGGGCGTTTCCGGCCTTTGGCCCATTGGTCCACATCCCATCCAGAATTTTGATTGGATTGTTGACATGGGTGGTTTATTCGGCTTTGCGCAAAGGCGGCACGAAAGTGTGGCTGGCCGCCGCCATCGCCGCAGGGGTGGGAGCATTGACCAACACGATCTTTACCGTTGGCACGGCGGTTGTGCTGGTTCCCAATCTTTTCCCCGCAAGCGCCATCCCCACCGTCTTTCCGCAAGCGATCACCGAACTGATTGTGGCGGTTGTGCTTATACCGGCGATTGTCACCGCGGTAGACGCCGCCATGCGCGGCAGACAATGAACTGAATGCGACACGCGCAGCGAACCGCGCGCACGGGTTCAGTTGTTCGTTTTTTGAGCGCCAACGATGAAAGTTTTGTACACCAACACCCATCAGCCCATTGAGCTGGATGACAAGCCCATTGGGCACGGGGGCGAGGCGGCCATTTACCGCGTCAGCCATCCCACGGGCATGGTGGCAAAGACCTACATCCGGCCCACGCCAGAGAAGGAAGCCAAGCTGGCATGGATGATCGCGCACGCCCCCGCCGACCCGACGATGAACGCCAACCACGTTTCCATCGCCTGGCCGCACTATGTTTTGCAAGACGCCCAGCGCAAATTCACCGGCTACGCCATGCCGGGCGTTTCTGGCGCGGATGAGTTGATCAACATTTACAACGCCGTTTTGCGCCGCAAACGCTACGAGAATTTTGGCTGGGAGTATTTGCACGCGGTGGCGTTTAACGTGGCCAGCACGATGGCGAACCTGCACAGTTTTGGGCATATCGTGGGCGATGTGAACCCGCGCAATATTCTGGTGAAGCCAGACACGCGGGTGACGTTCATTGACACCGACTCGTTTCAGGTGATGGCCGAGATAAACGGCGCGAAGAAGGTTTTTCGCTGCCCGGTGGGCATGCCAGAGTTCCAGGCGCCAGAGATGTTGGAGACCGATTGGCACACCAGCGTGCGGCGCGAGGAAAACGACAACTTCTCGCTGGCAATTTTTATTTTCATGCTGCTCATGGGCGGCAACCATCCGTATCGCGGGCAATGGCTGGCCGCCGGAGAGAAGGAATACGCCGACCGCATCCGCGAGGGGCTGTTCCCGTATGGCCGCCGCGTCTCAAAAGTCATCGCCCCGCCGCCCGGTCTTTCGCTGAAGGCGCTTCATCCGCGCTTGCAAATGCTGTGCTGGCATTGTTTTGAGGAAAGCCACAAAAACCTCTCGCTGCGCCCCAGCGCGCAAGATTGGGCCGATGCCCTGCTGGAGGCGTTGCGCTCGCCGCAAACGCAACCGGCAACCAAACTCAAGCTCCCGGCAAAGTTGGCGGCTGGCGAGCAAATTGCGCTCCCGCCGGTCACGCGCCGCCCGCCAGAGCCGCCGCGCCCGCGGCCTCGCACTCGCGCCCGCCGCGACGAGCCGCAGTTGTCTCCGGCGGAGCAATTGCGCCAGGCGGCGGCACAAGCCCAGGCTGCCCGGACATCCATCACCCAAAACGCCAATGCCGCGGCAAAAGCCAACCGCCCGGTGGTGAACGCGGCGGTGAAGCTGGCGCAGTGGTATATCAAACGCGCGGCGGATGAGGCCGCAAAAAACTCCGGCAACTCGCACTTTGTGTATGCGCCAACGGTTTCGTTTAACCCGCGCGCCATCATGTGGGTGTTACTGCTGGCTATGGCCTTGCAGGTCACCGGCGTGGTGAATTGGGGCGCTTTGGTGGATGGAATTGTGGCGCTGGTGCGGCACCTTGCCGATGGGTGAGTCGCGGCATTCATCCCGCAAAACAGCCTACTCCAACTGCCCGCGCAAATTAGGCCGCGCCACGCGCACCAGCTTCTTAAGCTCGGCCAGCGCGTTGCGCCGCTCGGCAAATCTCACAAACTCGCGGGCTTTGACCTCTTTGGTGTCGCCGGGCAGGTTGTCCCAGTCCGCATCCATCTCAAAGGCCAACCCTTCCAGCTCGCTGGCAGAAAAATAATCATTCAGCAATTTCGCCAAACGCTTGCCCGCTGCAGAAATATTCGCCGTTGCATCGGATGGCGGTGAGGTGTAAAAATTATTCACAACCTGATCCCGGCCAACCACATTGCCGCTGCCAGTGAAATTTCCGCCAATATAAGCGCCGCCGCCGGTGTTGATAATTTTCTCGATTTTGTCGCCCAATACTTTGTCGCCACCAATGTAATCGCCAGAAATGTGTGTGCCGGTGTTTATTGAGCCCGTGTTGACCCCGCCGATATACACGCCGCCTTGTCCAACCGCAATAGCCCCATCCCCCTGCGCGATGGCCCCGCCGCCGGTGAGAACCGCATTTTGGGTGAGTGTTCCAAGATAGCGCTCCGCCTCTGGCTTAACCGCCTCCCATCCGCCAGCGGGCAAGCCCTTGCCGCCGCGCACCAGCGCAACTGGGAAGTCGGTGGCTTCCAGGTTGAAAAATGGATTTTGATTGGCCCCGCGCTCGCTGGCGGCGCTATCTTTTACTTTTTTCGCCACATATTTCATCAAGCTGGAGATCGTCACCTCGGTATCGCCCGCCTGCTGGCCCGCACCTTGCAAGGCCTCGATGAAGTGATAGGTGAAAATGCTCATCGAACCATTGCGCAGCCAGTATGAGCTTTCATCGCCTTGTGATGAGCTGAACACAGCCCGGCCCTGCCCCTGCGCCAAGGCGACGGTGATATTTGTGACTGCCGTCTGGCCTTGCTTTAATCCCTTCGCCACGTCATCTTTTATTTGGGGCAAGTCTTTTGCCTCGGCCATGCCCTGCGCGTGGCAACAATCCAGCACCACCAGCAGCCGCTTGGCCGTAATGGCGCGAAGCTGATTGGTGAACGCCGTTCCGTGCAAAGCGGTGTCTTTTATTGAATTTGTGTCGGTTGCGTCTGTGTCTTGCGTGACCAGAAAATATTCTTCGTCTGGCGAGACAAACCCGTGCCCCGAAAAATACACAAAGATGGTGGACTCCGAATCACTTTCGGCCTTTGACTTGAGCCACTTGAGACCTTTGACGATGTTGCTGTTAGTGGCTTCCTCATCGCTCAAAACGCGCACGTGGTCTTTGTCATCCATGTAACCGCACAGGTCGGGCGTGAGCAACGTTTTGCGCAGCGCCGCCACGTCTTTGGCCGTCACCGGCAAAGACAGCCCCGGATCCGATTTATGATCGCCCACGCCGATGAGCAGGGCATACCCGTGTTCAAATGTGTTCATCATCACGCCTCACCTATTTATTCAA
>Ga0154020_10004457_pt1 | contig 16678 bp, 16 predicted proteins | sample Klosneuvirus_201_FD_109709 | JGI IMG/M metagenome (GOLD analysis project Ga0154020, IMG submission 109709) | Active sludge microbial communities from wastewater, Klosterneuburg, Austria - Klosneuvirus_20160825_MG | ecosystem: Engineered > WWTP > Aerobic digester > Activated sludge | place...
GACTGGAGCGCGCTGCGCCTGGCGCTGTCGCGGGCGCTGCGCGAGGGTGCAGCAGCGCAGGCCCGGCTGGCCTCGGCCCTGGTGCCGCAGGCGCTGGTCGAGTACACGGTGCCGGCCCGCATCGGCGACTACACCGACTTCTACACGTCGGTGCACCATGCCACCAACATCGGTCGCCTCTTCCGGCCCGACCAGCCGTTGATGCCCAACTACAAGTGGGTCCCGATCGGCTACCACGGCCGCGCGTCGACCATCGGGGTCTCGGGACAGGCGTTCGCGCGGCCGCAGGGGCAGACACTGCCCATTGGCGCCACGCAGCCGGCATTCGGCCCCTGCCAGCGCCTGGACTATGAAATGGAGCTGGGCCTGTACATCGGAGCGGGCAACGCGCCGGGCGAGCCCATTCCCATCGGCCTGGCCGAGCGCCACTTGTTCGGCGTGTGCCTGCTCAACGACTGGTCGGCGCGCGACATCCAGGCCTGGGAGTACCAGCCGCTGGGGCCGTTCCTGTCGAAGAACTTCGCCACCACCGTTTCGCCCTGGGTCGTGACGCTGGAAGCGCTGGCACCCTTTCGCGTGCCCTTTGTTCGCCCGGTTGAAGACCCGCAGCCATTGCCTTACCTCGACGATGCCGAACAGCGGCGCGCCGGCGCGATCGATGTCCAGCTCGAGGTCTGGCTCGAGACCGAGGCCAGCCGCGGCGCCGGGCACGGCGCGATGCGCCTGAGCCGCACCAGTTATCGCCACGCCTACTGGACGCCCGCTCAACTGGTGGCCCATCACAGCGTCAACGGCTGCGCGCTGCAGCCGGGCGATCTGCTGGGCACGGGAACGCTGTCGGGTCCCGCGCCGGACGAGGCCGGTGCCCTGATCGAGCTCACGCGCGGCGGCCGTGAGCCGCTGGCCCTGCCAGACGGTACTGCGCGCACCTTCTTGCTCGACGGCGACGCGGTCATCCTGCGCGGCTGGTGCGAGGCGCCGGGCGCGGCGCGCATCGGCTTCGGCGAGTGTCGTGGCCGCGTGCTGCCGGCAAGGCAGCACGCCGGCTGAAGGCCGCCGGCAGGCGCAGCAGCGCAGGGCACGATTCGTCACCCAGGGGTGGTCCAATCGGCTGCCATGAGCACGACCCACGAATCCGGGAATGGCAGACAGTCGCAGCCTGCTGAAAAGGGGCGACTCCTCCCGCAGACGGCGACAGGTTACGGCACCGACGCCGATGGTCTGATCTGCGGCTACCTGTTCGAGCCCGGGCAGCCAGCCCGTACCTTGGGCTGCGAGGGCGCCCTGCGCTGGCTGGACAACGCGGCTGCGGGCGACGGCGCCTTCGTGTGGCTGCACTTCCACGCGGCCCACACCGGCGCGCTGCCTTGGTTGCGGCAGTACGGGCAACTGCCTGAGGCGTTCTTCGCAGCGCTCAGTGCGGGGTCGCGTTCGAGTCGCATCGAGCGCGATGGCGAAACGCTGTTCGCCGTGATCAACGATGTCACCTTCCACTTCGGGTTCGATGCCAGCGACATCGCCACACTCTGGGTCAGTGCCGGGCCGCGGCTGGTGATCAGCGTGAGGCGCCAGCCGCTGCGTGCCATCGATCGCCTTCGAGCCGCCGTCAAGGACGGCGAGCCCCTGCAGTCGAGCGTGGAACTGCTCGGCCACCTGCTGCACGACCAGGCCGACGAGTTGCAGCGTATCGCGCGAGAGGCCGGCGAGCGGGTCGATGACATCGAAGACCAGTGGTTGGCGCGTCGCCCAGGCACTTATGCCACCGACCTCGCGCGCCTGCGCCGCCTGACGATGCGCCTGCACCGCTTGCTGACCCCCGAGCCCGGTGCGCTGGCGCGCGTGCTGGGCAGCCCGCCCGGCTGGCTGCACCCCATGCACCTGCAGCGCCTGCGCGAAGCCGGCGACGACTTCAACGTCACGCTGCGCGACATCGCCACGCTGCAAGACCGCATCAAGCTCCTGCAGGACGAGGTGGCCTCCCGTGTGGCCGAGCAGAACAACCGCAGCCTGTTTGTGCTGACCATGGTGACCGTGCTGGCCTTGCCCATCAACCTGATGGCCGGCCTTCTTGGCATGAACGTCGGCGGGATACCGCTATCCGGTCACCCCGCCGGCTTCTGGTGGGTGCTGCTGGCCATCGCGGGGATCACCTGGGCGGTAGCGTGGCTGGCATTGCGCCGGCTCGCGCCGCGCCGCGGCTCCTGAAACAGCGGGCCCAAGTGTGCCGCCGGTGCGGCATCCATCGCCATGTGCGGCGCGCGGCAGGCGGGTTCGTCATCCGGATGACATGCCAGGCGTGCACGCTGCTCGGTTTTGCATCGGGATGAGGAGCGTTGGCATGCGCAGGATGGGTCACTGGGTGGTGTGGGGGTGCGGAGTTGTCTGGGTGCTGGGCGCTTGCTCGGGCAGTGACGAGGCGCCGCGCATCGACGCCCGCCTGCTGGACGGTGCGGTTCAGGGCGTGCGCTATGTCGGCGAACCCTCGGGCATCAGCGGCACGACCGGCGCCGAAGGTCGTTTGAGTTGCGCCGAGGGCGATCGTGTGACCTTCACCATCGGCGGCGTCATGCTGGGCCAGTCCGCCTGCGTGGGTACGATCACGCCTGTGGAGTGGGCCGGCACCGACAAGCTGGACGCCCCGACGTTGACCAACCGGCTGCTGTGGCTGCACTTGCTGGACGATGACGACACCGCATCCAACGGCATTCGCATCACCGAGACGGTGGCGCAAGCGCTGCAGGGGCGCAGCCTGGACTTCGGCGCCGCCCCGGCGGCCTTTGATGCGGCGGCCAAGGCGCTCTTGCCCGCCCAGGTCAACGACGCCTATGGCCAACCTTTCGGAGCACGGGTTGTCGGCGCCCGCCGGGCGCTGGCAGTCGAGCACTTCGAGGGCACGCTGGCCACGGCGCTGGGCCGACGCGACACCAGCGCCACGAGCCAGGCCAGCGCTGGCGGCGAGGTCCGCATCACGAAGTACACGCTGGCTGCGTTGGCCAGTCAGGGCGTGCCCTACGAGGGCGACAATGCGGCGGCCAAGCGCGACTTCCCCAACGGCTTTGCACTGGCCGTGGGCTCGGGCCTGGCATATAGGGGCGCGGCGGCAGACGGCACCCTCGAGTTCTGGGGCATCACCGACCGCGGCCCCAACGGCGACACGCCGAGCGCTCCTGTCCCCGGCAGCAGCACGAATGCCGTCACCAAGATGTTCCCGGCGCCATCGTTTGCGCCGACCATCGGTGTCATCACGCTCGGCCGCACAGGCGCGAACATCACAGCGACGCTGCCGCTGAAAATCGACGCCTCGGCCAAGGCCACCGGCCGGCCACTGCCTGCCGGAGCCGTCGGCGCCAGCGGCGAGGTGCCGCTGACCGATCGATTGATCTACGACGCGACCCGCGCGCCGTTCGACACCCAGGGCCTGGACCCCGAGAGCCTCGTGCATGATCCGGCCCGCCAGGCATTCTGGGCCTCCGACGAGTACGGGCCATTCATCGTGCGCATCGATGCCAGCTCCGGCGTCATCCAGAAGCGCTATGCCCCCGGTGATGCGCCCGGCAGCCTGCCCGCGGTGTTGAAGCATCGGCGTGCCAATCGTGGCATGGAGGGCCTGGCGCTTGACCCCGAGACGGGGCATCTTCACGGTTTCCTGCAAAGCCCGATCGACCCACTCGATGCGGCCGGCAAGTCGATCGAGGCGCTCGACACGCAGGATCGCGACCAGGACGGCAAGTCCACCGACAAGGTGAAGGTGCGCGACTTCGCGCCGTTCGCCCGCTGGCTGGACTTCGACCCGGCGACTGAACAGTCTCGGCTGTACGCCTATCCACTGGACTACCCGCTGGCTGCGGCCGGCGCCCGCTGGGACCGCAATCGCACCGGCAGTGCCAAGCTTGGTGACCTGGTGGCACTGGGCCAGGGCCGCTACATCGTGATCGAGCAAGGGGCTGACCAGGACGGCAAGGTGCGCAACTTCCTGATGCTGGTGCAGCGTGCAACAGGCGTGACCGACGTTGCCGGGCTCGGCTACGAGTTGGAGAAGAACGCGATCGATGGAGCAACCGCTTCGGCCGTGGCATGGGCCGATGTGGTGCCATTGAAGAAGACACTGCTGCTCGACTTGAACGCTGCGGGCTGGATGGCCGAGAAGGCCGAGGGCCTCGCGCTGGTGGACGCGCAGACGCTGGCGCTGATCAATGACAACGACTTCGGCCTGCGCTCCATCCTGGTCGATGCCGTGGGCAAGGAAGTGTCGGGCGACCCCACTGAGTGCACAGTGGATGCCGCTGGAGCCATCGTGGCCGACGGCAAGTGTGCCAGCGGTGCCGTCGGTGTGCGTGTGGTGCGTGGATCCGACACCGAACGTCCGACCCGACTCTGGCTGCTGCGTTTCCCCAAGGCGCTCACCGCATACACCGTGCCCTGATGGCGCGCCCACGCGCCGGTCCAAGCACGGGCCGGCGCGGCGCGTTCCGCACAGTGATACGCCGGCCGCGCGACTGCTCAGCCGGCCGCGAGCCCGAATCGCTGCACCAGGTGCAGCGGCGCCCCTGGCGCATCCTCGCGGCACACTGCGATCGCATGCGCGCGCAACGGTCGCTCCAGGGCTCGCGCGAAATGGGTGCGCGCCCGAGCCAGAAGCGCAGGCGCGCCAGCGGGCTCGCGATCGCTCAGCGTGAGATGAAAGCGCCAGTGTCCCAGTACATGCGGGTAGCCCCAGCGGCGCAGCAGCGCGAGTTGCTCGTCGCGCTGCGCCGGTGACATTGCCGAACCCCGGCGCTCGATCTCGGCCAGGTCCATCGGTGCGCGCCAGTCGTCGAGTTCGGTCACGCAGGCATCGGCCAGGCGACGCAACGGGTGGCCTGGCGCCGGTGCGCTGGATGGCCGCAGAGCCAGGAAGCCTGCGAGCCAGTTCACTTGCAGCGGGGGCAGGGCGAAGTCGCGATGGCGCGCCGCCAGGGCCGCCACCGCTGAAATGAAGTGGTCCTCGCTGTCACCTGGGCGCAGCGCCATCGGCGCCTTCAGCGTGGCGTGGAAGCCATAGCGCCAGGGGTCGCGCGCGTAGGTGGGCGGGCGCTGCCCCAGCGCGTTGCTCCCCCGGGGGTCGCGGCCCAGCCAAAGGCAGCCGGCTTCCCACAGCGGGTGGTCCGGCGCCGGCAGCCAGTAGATCGCCAGACGGGCAGTCGTCACCGGCCCAGCATGGGAAAGACGCGTGGAGTCCGCGGGCTCCCGTAAGGCTCTGGGCGGTGCCGACGCTTGCATGTGTGCCGTGGTCCTTCAATAAACCGTCACGACTGGTCCCGATACTGCGACGCGATGGTAGACGCAGCAGGATGACGACGACGTGACACGAGCGCAACGCCCGCCGCGGCAGGACTGGCTGTGGGCCCTGGTGCACGCCCCGCGCGAGCGGCTGCAATCGGCGGCTGATCGGATGCTGGTGCCGCATCGCTTCGAAGGCCTGCGTGAGCCTGAGACCGGGCTGGTCATGGTGCGCGGACGCGTGGGTGGCACCGGCGACTCGTTCAATCTCGGCGAGGCCACGGTGACCCGGTGCGTGCAGCGGCTGATCGACCCGCAGGGCATGCACTGCGTGGGCGTGGGCTATCGCCTGGGTCGGGACCTCGAGCGGGTGCGCTGGATCGCCCAGTTCGACGCGCTGCTGCAGCATCCCGCATACCAGGCGGACCTGCTGCGCTCGTTCATCGATCCCTTGCGCGACGAGATCCAGGCGATGCGGTCTGCACGCTCACGTGAGATCGAGGCCAGCCGCGTCCAGTTCCAGACCCTCGACCCGCAGGTGGCATCGTGATGTCCGGCACTTACACCGATGAACTGGACGTCCGATCCGGCTGGGCCGATCCGGTTGCCGACGCGCAGGCCGTCTTTCGCGCGGTATTGCTGGCGATGTCGTTCCCCGGTCGCATCCAGTTGCTGCCGGCGCGGGTGGCCGCGACCATCGGCGTGCCGCAGGTGGCTACGCCAGCGGCGTGGCCGGCGGCACTGGCGGCTGTGTCGCTGTGCCTGATGGACGCCGACTCGCCGCTGTATCTGCACGGCACGCTGGACCAGCCCGGCGCGCGCCGGTGGTTGAAGTTCCATGCCGGGGCGAGCGCCTGCGACGAGCCCGGCGCAGCCGCGTTCTGGCTGGCCCGGGCCAGCGAACTCGCCACGTTGCCATGGGACGCGATGGCCCTGGGCACCGACGATGCGCCGCAAGTGGGCGCGACGCTGTGCGTGGAGGTCGACAGTCTTGCCGATGACCTCGTTGAAGATATGCCACTCGCCGCCAGCGAGCCGCTTGCGCTACGCCTGCTGGGCCCGGGAATTGCTGTCGATCCAAAGGCCACCCGATCACTGGTGGTGGCGGGTCTGTCGCGCGGCATGTGGTCGCGCCGCGGGGTCATGGTGGAGTCGTTTCCACGCGGGTTCGATCTCATCCTCACCTGCGGATCGAGATTGGCTGCCTTGCCGCGCACCACGCGAGTGGAGCTGGCCTGATGTATATCGCAGTCACCGGCGGTGAACGCGCGATCGAGGCATCTCGCGAGCTCCTGGCACAGGCTCGCCGTGGCGACCCATTGCTGCCCGAACTCGACGTGGCGCAGCTGGCCGCCCAACTCGGCATGGCCGTGGCACGGGTCATGGCCGAGGGTTCGCTGCACGACCCGGAGTTGGCGGCCCTCGCGCTGAAGCAGGCACTGGGCGACGCGGTCGAGGCCGCGTTCCTGCTTCGCGCCTATCGCACGACGCTGCCCCGGTGGGGCTACACCGAGCCGGTGCAGACGCAGTCGATGTCGGTCAGGCGTCGCGTGTCGGCGGTGTTCAAGGACCTGCCGGGTGGCCAGGTGCTCGGCGCGAGCTTCGACTACACGCAACGATTGCTCGACTTCGACCTCCTGAAACCGGCGCCGGCCGGTCCGCCGATCGCGATTGGGGCAACGGCGGGTGACGAGACGAGCGAGTTGCCTGCGCAGCCACTGCCCGATGCGTTGCATTCCCTGGTGGCCGAGGGGCTGCTGGAGCCGGCCGTCGTGACCACACAGATCGCACCACCGGACATCACGCGTGAGCCGCCGCACTTTCCGCTGCCGCGCAGCGCCCGCCTGCAGATGCTGGCGCGCGCAGACGAAGGCTGGCTGCTCGGGCTGGGCTACGCGACGCAGCGTGGCTATGCCAATGCTCATCCGTTCGCGGGCGAACTGCGTGTCGGCACGGTTGCGGTGGAGTTCGTGCCAGACGAGCTGGGTTTCCCAATCGAACTGGGAGAGATCGACCTGACTGAATGTCAGATGTTGGCCCAGTTCATCGGCCGCGACGAGGAACCGCCGCAGTTCACGCGCGGCTACGGCCTGGTCTTCGGGCACGCCGAGCGCAAGGCGATGGCAATGGCGCTGGTTGACCGCGCGCTGCGCGCCACCGAGCTCGGTGAGGCCGCCGAAAGCCCCACGCAGATGCAGGAGTTCGTCCTGTCGCAGGGCGATGCGGTCGAGGCATCGGGCTTCGTGCAACACCTGAAGCTGCCCCACTACGTGACCTTCGAGTCCGAGCTGCAGCTGCTGCGAGCCTTGCGCGCGCAGCCCGGGGACCAGGAGCCACAGGCATGACCGCCACGGGCTACAACTACGCCTACCTCGACGAGCACACAAAGCGCATGATCCGGCGCGCCGTGCTCAAGGCCGTGGCCTTGCCCGGGCACCAAGTGCCCTTCGGTTCGCGGGAGATGCCGCTGGCCTACGGGTGGGGCACGGGCGGCATCCAGGTCACAGCGGCGTTGATCGGGCCCAACGATGTGCTCAAGGTGATCGACCAAGGCTCGGACGACACCACGAATGCGGTCAACATCCGTCAGTTCTTCGCTCGCACCACGAACGCAGCGACGACCACGCGCACCGGCGAAGCCACGCTGATCCAGACGCGGCACCGCATACCCGAGCGGCCCTTGCACGAAGGTCAGATCCTCGTCTACCAAGTGCCGCAGCCCGAGCCGCTGTTCCGGCTGGAGCCCAGGCGTGCGCAGACGCTGGCCTTGCATGCGTTGCAGGAGTACGGACTTGTGAACGTCAAGCTGTATGAGGACATCGTGCGCTGGGGTCGCATCGATGCAAGCTACGATCATCCGGTGCGCGTGCACGGGCACTACGTGATGTCGCCCTCGCCAATTCCGGCACGCGACAACCTGCGGATGCACCGGATGGCCGCGCTGCAACTGTTTGGTGCCGGTCGCGAAAAACGCATCTACGCCATCCCGCCCTACACCGACGTGCGCAGCCTGGACTTCGAGGACCACCCGTTCGAGGTGCAGTCGCCGGAACATGCCTGCGCCCTGTGCGGCAGCCGCAGCGGCTACCTCGACGAAATACCCCAGCCCGACGGCAGCCGCCGATGGAGCTGCTCCGACACCGACTGGTGTCGCGAGCAGCGCGAACGATGAGATCGCCCGCGCACGGGCACGCCCAGGTGTCGGCCAGCCTGATGCAGCCACTGTTGCGTGCGCAGGGGCTCGGGCTGCGCTATGGCGCGGCCGGGCGCAGCGACTGGGCTCTGCGCGACGTCGACATCGAACTGAAGGCCGGCGAAGTGCTGGCGGTGGTGGGCGAGTCCGGCTCGGGCAAGAGCACGCTGCTGGGTTGCCTCGCCGGTCGGCTGCAGCCCACCTGTGGCAGCGTGCACTACCGGGACGCCCAGGGGCAGTGGCTGGACCTGCGGCAGCTCAGCGCGCGACAACTGCGCCTGCTGGCCCGCACCGAGTGGGGCTACATGCACCAGCACGCCGCCGATGGCCTGCGCATGGATGTCAGCGCCGGCGCCAACGTGGGCGAGCGCCTGATGGACCAGGGGGTGCGCCACTACGGGCGGCTGCGATCGGTTGCGCTGCACTGGATGGAACAGGTGGAGCTCGATGCCGCGCGCATCGACGACACCCCGCGGGCTTACTCCGGCGGCATGCGCCAACGCCTGCAGATTGCCCGCAACCTGGTCACGCGGCCCCGGCTCGTGCTCATGGACGAGCCCACGTCGGGGCTCGACCTGTCGGTGCAGGCACGCCTGCTCGACTTGATTCGCTGTCTGGTCGATCAACTCGGCGTGGCCGCCGTGATCGTCACGCACGACCTGGGCGTGGCCCGTTTGCTGGCCCATCGAACGCTGGTCATGCGCCAGGGTTGCGTGGTCGAGCAGGGCCTGACCGACCGCGTGTTCGACGACCCGCGCCATCCCTATACCCAGCTGCTGGTGGCTTCGGCACTGATGCCATGACCAACCAACCCGTGCTCGACGTGCAGCAGCTCGCCAAGAGCTTCCATCTTCATTTGCGTGGTGGCCTGCACTTGCCGGTGCTGCAGGGTGTGTCGTTGCAGGTGCGTGCTGGCGAGTGCGTGGCCCTCGTCGGGCCGTCCGGGCGCGGCAAGAGCACGCTGCTGCGCTGCCTCTACGGCAGCTATGGCAGCGATTCGGGCCATGCCTGGCTACGCCCTCGTGCCGGCATAGGCGAGGCGGCGCCGCCGGCGGTGGATCTGGCGCAGGCACAGGCGCATGAGGTCATCGAACTGCGCCGGCGGGCGCTGGCGCATGTGAGCCAGTTCCTGCGTGTGGTGCCGCGGGTGCCTGCGCTCGACATCGTGGCCGAGCGCGCATGGCAGGCTGCCGATGGGTCGATTGCCCGAGACGACGGCCGCGAACAGGCCCGCGCAGCGGCAGCCGAGCTGCTGCAGGCGCTGAATCTGCCGCGCCCCCTGTGGTCGCTGCCCCCGGCAACGTTTTCCGGCGGCGAGCAGCAGCGGGTGAACATCGCGCGCGCGCTGGTCGTGCCCTCTCGCCTGCTGCTGCTGGATGAACCGACCGCTTCGCTGGACGCGAGCAACCGCCGCACCGTGGTCGACCTGATACGGCGCGTGATGGCAGCAGGCACCGCGGTCGTCGGCATCTTCCATGATGAGGAAGTGCGCGACGCGCTGGCCACACGGCAGGTCCACCTGGGCGAGTCGGCCGATCGGATGCATGCATGATGGATGAACAGATCTACACCGGTGCTCGCATCGTGTTGAACGACCGTGTGCTTGCGCGCGGCAGTGTGTGCGCGCGGGGGGGGCGCATACACGACGTGAGCGATGCGCCGAGCCAGGCCCGGGGCGCTCTCGACCTGGATGGCGACTGGCTGCTGCCCGGCCTGGTCGAGGTGCACACCGACAACCTGGAGCGCCATGTCACGCCACGGCCGAAGGTCGTTTTCCCGATGCACGGTGCCGTGCAAGCCCACGACGCGGAGATCGCCGCGGCGGGCATCACCACGGTGCTCGATGCAGTCGGCGTGGGCGACCCCTACGGCGATGGGTTTCGTGCTCGGGACCAGAGCGCGCTGCTCGATGTGCTCGACCGCATGGAATCGGCAGGTCTGCTGCGCGCTGAGCACCTCATCCATGTTCGATGCGAGTTGCCGGCCGACAACGCCCGCACCCTGTTCGCGGCGTTTGCCGGGCATCGCCGCTTGCGACTGATCTCGCTGATGGACCACACGCCTGGTCAACGTCAGTGGAGCGATATCGCCCACGCCCGCATCTACTACACCGGAAAGAAGGGCTGGAGCGACGAGCAGTTCGAGCGCGAAGTGGCGCTGGCTCCGCGCCGACAAGCGCAGCATGCGGCACCCAACCGGGCCTGGTTCGCCAGCTATGCCCGTGCCCATCGAATCGCGCTGGCCACCCATGACGACACGACCGCCGACCATGTCGACGAGGCCTGCGCGCTGGGTGCCATGATGAGCGAGTTCCCGACCACGCTCACCGCGGCGCGGCGGGCACGAGAGCGTGGACTGCACACGGTCGCGGGCGCCCCCAATGTCGTGCGCGGCGGGTCGCACTCGGGCAATGTGGCGGCGCTCGACCTGGCCCTCGCAGGTCTGCTCGACGCTTTGTCGAGCGACTATGTCCCGGGCAGCCTGCTGCAGGCGGCCTGGTGCCTGCATCGGCAAGCCGACTACACGATGGCCCAGGCGGTGGCCGCGGTCAGTCTGGGGCCGGCGCGTGCCTGTGGTCTGGGTGATCGCGGTGCCATCGCGCCGGGGCTGCGTGCAGACCTGGTCCGGGTGCGCGAGCTGTCAGGGATGCCAGTGGTGCGTGAGGTCTGGCGCGAGGGCCGACGCGTGGTCTGAGGTCGCACCAAACCGACCGGATCGACTCGCGCCCGATCAGGCGTCGAAGGCGCCGACGATGGTGCGCCTGGGCAGGCGTGCCCCATCCCTCAGGTCGTCGAGCAGGGTCAGGTAGTACGCCAGGGGCGGCGTGCGCCGGCCAGGAGTCTTGGCCTGGTCGTCCCACCGGCGCAGCATGACCGCGGCTTCGGCATGCGGCTGGTCCTCGAACTGGTGCATCTGAGCGGCATCGAAGGGGCCACCCTGCAGACGCAGGCTGTGCGCCGACGCCGGTGTCAACTGTCGGTCGTACGAAGGATCGAGCGTCACCAGATAGCGCTTGGCCTGCACATGCAAACGTATCGGCTCGAGCACGGCCGCCGGGAACGACGAAGCCAGCAGGCCGACGCTGCGCAGTTCATGCACATCGTCGACTGCGTCACCGCCGCCGCCGGTGTCGATCAGGTGCCCGATGTCATGCAGCAGGGCAGCGGCCACCAGGGCCATGTCGGCGCGGGCCCACTCGGCCAGTTGCGCACACTGCAGCGCGTGCTCCAGCGCGGTGACGGGCTCCACGCGCGCCCCGTCGTAGCAGCGGCTGCCATGGCGCCGGAAGATCTCTTCGATCTGCTCGATGATGTCCATGCCCAAGACCGTTTGAACCGCTGGGTTTCAGACGAAGCGCTTGCGCAGCGCGGACGACGCGAGGTCGATCAGCGCCACGCTGACCACCAGCATCAAGAGCACGGCAGCGGTCTGCGCGTACTGGAAGCCGCGGATCACGTCCCACAACACCATGCCGATGCCGCCGGCACCCACCATGCCGACCACCGATGCCGACCGGACGTTGGCTTCGAATCGGTACAGCGTGTAGCTGATCCACAGCGGCATCACCTGGGGCAGCACGCCGTACATCACCTCTGCCAGCGGATGTGCGCCCGTGGCACGGATGCCCTCGACGGGCTGTGGGTCGATGGCCTCCACGGCCTCCGAGAACAGCTTGGCCAGGGTGCCGGTGGTGTGCACCCAAAGCGCCAGCACGCCTGCGAACGGACCCAGCCCGACGGCGACCACGAACAGCAGTGCGAAGACCATCTCGTTGATCGCCCGGCAGGCATCGAGCAGCCGCCGCACTGGCTGGTGCACCCACCAGGGCGTGAGGTTACCCGCTGCCAGCAGAGCCAGCGGCACCGAGCCGACCACGGCGAGCGCCGTGCCCCAAAGTGCGATCTGCAGCGTGATCACCAGTTCGGCCAGGTAGTGCCGCCAGTCCGTGAAGTCCGGAGGCAGGAAACCCTGGGCGTACTCGGCCATGTTCGCGCCATCGCGCAGCAGGTCGAGCGGCCGCATGTCCGCACCGCGCCAGCTCGCGGCCAGCACAGCGGCCAGCAACCCCCAACCCAGCAGCCGCCACACCGACGCGCTCGGTGGTACGGGCATCGGTGGCACGGAGCGGGTGGAGGCTTGCACGGGCAGACCCAGACTCAGTTCGCTGCGGTCATTTGGCGGCTGAGGTCGGCCAGCCGGGCGTCGATCTCTTGCAGGCGCTTGTCGCGAGCTTCGGTGGCCATCTGCGCATCGGCCTGCACCTTGCTGCGTTCGCGCGCCAGCTCGAGCTGGCGGATGGGCAGCAACTGGTTGTTGTCCGAAGGCACGAACCCGCCGAAGGTCAGGGTGTTCATGATCGCCTTCTCCCGTGCATCGCGGCCGTAGCCCAGGAAGAACGCGCGCACCTTCTGCTTGGTGTCGGCGTCGAGATCCTTGCGCCACAGCATCGGGTCGCTGGGGATCAGCGGCGAGCGCCACACTTCCCGCAACTCGGCGGCCTTCTCCGGCTGCTTCATCTTCATGCGATCGATGCCGTCGCTGGAGACCGTGGCCACATCGATCTGCCGGTTGGCCACCGCCAGGATGTTGGTCTCATGGTTGGCGCGCAGGGTGCGCTTGAAGTCCTTGACCGGGTCGACCTTGTTCTGCGCGAACGCATAGTAGCCAGGCACCAGCGATCCGCTGGTGGAGTTGGGGTCGCCGAAGCCCAGCGTGAGGTTGGCGCGCGCAGCCAGCACATCCTGCAGGGTGCGCAGCGGGCTGTCGCGGTGCACGATCATCACGCCCCAGTACCCCATCGCCCCGTCAGACTGGACCACCTTGGAGAACACCTCGCCACCGGCGCGATCGACAGCCTCCATGCCGGACTTGTTGCCCATCCAGGCGACCTGCACCTTGTTGAAGCGCATGCCTTCGATGACGCCGGCATAGTCGGTCGAGAAGAACGCGTTCACCTTCAGGCCGGTCGCCTTCTGCATGTCTTCCAGCAGGGGCTGCCAGGCGTTCTTGAGGTTCGCCGACGACTCGGTGGAGATGATTCCGAAGCTCACTTCCCGGACCTGGGCATGAGCCGGCGCGAAGGTGAGGGCACTCGTGAGTGCCAGGCCGATCAGTGCGGTGCGACGTCGCATTTGGGTTCCTTGGGCGGGTGGTGGAAACGGTAGCGTTCAGTGCGTGGCCGCGTTTCAGGCAGCCTGCAACACCGACGGCAAGGGGAGCGCTTCGATTGCCGAGGGCGGGCCGGCGGGCAGCAGCAGTTCGTCACTCTGGGCGCCGTACAGCGCACGCAGCCGGCCCGCATCGAGCGCGCGGGTCGGTCCGTCGTACACCACTTCTCCGGCGCGCAGCGCGACGGTGCGCGGGCAGTACGCGAAGGCGTACTCCACCTGATGCAGCGATACCAGCACCGTGGTGCCAGTCTCTCGGTTCACCTCGGCCAGCAGTTCCATCACGCGCCGACTGGCTTCGGGGTCGAGCGAGGCTATCGGCTCGTCGGCCAGGATGACCTGCGCGCCCTGCACCAATGCGCGCGAGATTGCCGCGCGTTGCTGCTGGCCACCCGACAACGTACCGGCACGCTGGTGGGCGCATCGCTCGATCCCCACGCGGCACAGCGCGGCCCATGCGCGCTCCTGCTCATGCCGCGGGAACCGGCCCAGGGCCCACCGCCATGCCGGCATTCGGTGCAGGCAGCCGGCCAGCACGTTGGTCAGCACCGGAAGCCGCTCCACCAGGTTGAACTGCTGGAAGATCATCGCCACCCGGGCCCTCACCTGCCGCGCATCGGGTGACAGGCGCCCCGCAGCCTGTACGAGGGCCCCCAGCACTTCCACGCGGCTATGTGTGCGGGCATCTGCGCGCTGCAGCCCGGCCACGTGACGCAGCAGTGTCGATTTGCCTGAACCAGATGCACCCAGCAGGGCCACCATCTCGCCTGCTCGCACCTTCAGCGACACGTCCGCCAGGGCACGATGCGTACCAAAGTGCCGCGTCAGTTGCGTCACCACCACTGCCGGATCGGTCATTCCTGCTCTCCACCCGCCGCGCCACGAAGGTCATGGCGATTGGGGCGGAATGATCCGGCCGGCACATGACACGGCGGTGAAGCGTGGCCGCTGTTGCGCAGCCTCCGGGTCCGCGGGTGACCGGGCTCGATCGGGCGGTTGCGGGCATCAACGGGTCTTCAGCGAGCAGAATGCGGGACCGTGGCGTGTCGGCTGCTGGGGGCCAGGGCCGGCGTTCGCCGCCGCCCGGGCGCTGGTGGCCGGGGGGCAGTGGATTCGCCGAGCGTCAAGCAGGAGGCAGGATGACTTCACGCGGGATTTCTGCAGGCCGCGTCGCGCAAGTCTGGCGCGCGGCCTGGGTCGCGGCGGTGCTGGTGGCAACCGCCGGGGCGCAGGCATTCGACCTGCAGGGTCATCGAGGTGCGCGCTGGCACCGGCCCGAGAACACTCAGGCTGCCTTCGAGCTGGCCCTTGCCCAGGGGGCGACCACGCTCGAGACCGACATCGCGATCACCCGTGACGGCGTGCTGGTTCTGCACCACGACCGGGCGCTCAACCCGGACATCACCCGCGATGATCAGGGACGCTGGCTGGAACCAGGGTCGCCGCGGTACATCCACCACATGGACTGGGCGCAAGTGCAGCGCCTGGATGTCGGACGCATCCGGCCGGGTAGCCGCTATGCCACGCAGTTCGCGCAACAGCAGGCCGTGGATGGGGCACGCATCCCCACGCTCGCGCAGTTGTTCGATCTTGTGCGACGCGATGAGCACCGCCACGTGCGTCTCGCGCTCGAAACCAAGATCAGCCCATTGGAACCCGACAGTACGCCCGCGCCCGAACCCTTTGCCCGAGCGCTGGTGCAGGCGGTGCGCGAGGCCGGCCTTCAGCAGCGCGTGCAGATCATGTCGTTCGACTGGCGCACCCTCCAGGTCGTGCAACGCATCGCGCCCGAGATCCCCACGGTCTATCTCAGTGCCCAGCAGCGCTGGCTCGACAACATCGGTGCCGGCGCCGCCGAAACGTCGCCCTGGACTGCCGGCATGGGTTGGCGCGAACACGGGTCGGTACCGGGCATGATCAAGGCCGCCGGTGGTCGCATCTGGAGCGTGTTCCAGGGTGATCTCGACGACGAGCGCCTGAAGCAGGCGCACGACCTGGGCCTGAAGGTGCTGGTGTGGACGGTGAACGACCCGGCGGCGATGGATCGCTTCATAACCATGGGTGTGGACGGACTGATCACTGACCGGCCCGACACAGCGCGCGAGGTGCTGCGTCGGCGCGGCGTCACGCCGCGCTAGTCGAGCCCGTCGCGCGGCGCACGCCAGAACTTGAACGTTCCCATCGCGCTGGCCACCCGCGCCCCGCTGGCGTCGTAGACATGGGCCTCGGTGGTGCACAGCGATGCTGCCATGTGCAGCACCATTCCCTCGGCGCGCAGCGGGCCGCGGCCGGGCCGAACGAATCGAGTGGACATTTCCACTGTGACCACGGCGCGCGTGGGTGCGTCGGGATGCGAGGTGGCGGCCCGTGCCATGGCCACGTCGAGCAACGTCATCAGCACGCCGCCGTGGGCCGCCGGCAGCAGGTTGCACAGATCCGGACGCAGTTCGGGCAGGCGCAGTTGCGAACATCCTGGCGCTGCTTCGTCCTGCACCAGACCCAGCAGACGCAGGAACGGGATCTGGTCGATCGGTGTCGAGGCAGTGGGTTCGGTCATGGGCTCAGACATGTGCGCGCGCATGCATCAGCACCCTGCCGTTTTCGTCGGTCGCCCACAGATCGATAACGTTTGGTGTGACAGCGGGCGCGCCGTTCAGGTGCAGCAGGCCGGGCTCGAACGCTGGGTTCAGGGCACGGTACTCCAGTGAAAGCAGGCGCGGTTGGCCGCCCTCTCGGCGCAGCAGCTGCAGCAGCAGCGTGACGATCAGCGGACCGTGGACCACCAGGCCCGGATAGCCCTCGACCTGGCGCGCGTACTCGCGGTCATAGTGGATGCGATGGCCGTTGGCCGTGAGTGCAGAGTAGCGGAACAGCAGCACGGGATCGGGCGCCACGGTGTGGCGCATGCGGGGTGCGACGATCGATGCGGCTGGTGCCGTGGCCGAAGTGGCCGCGGGCGCCGGGGTCGGTGTCGAGGCATGGGTTGCGCCCATCGGTCTGTAGACAATGTCGTGCTCCTCGGTCAGCACCGGAGAGGCCCGGCGGCCGCGGTGAATGA
>Ga0154020_10004458_pt1 | contig 16675 bp, 6 predicted proteins | sample Klosneuvirus_201_FD_109709 | JGI IMG/M metagenome (GOLD analysis project Ga0154020, IMG submission 109709) | Active sludge microbial communities from wastewater, Klosterneuburg, Austria - Klosneuvirus_20160825_MG | ecosystem: Engineered > WWTP > Aerobic digester > Activated sludge | place...
CCGCTCCTCCTCCTCTTCGGCGCCACGGTCTTCGTCCTCTTCATCGCCTGCGTGAACGTGGCGAGCCTGCAGGTCGCTCGCGGCTCGGCGCGCGCGCACGAGACGTCGGTCCGGCTCGCCCTCGGAGCGTCCCGCGGAGCGATCCTCCGTCACTTCCTCGCCGAGGCAATCCTCATCTCGTTCCTCGGCTCGGCCTTCGGCCTCCTCCTCGCGCACGCTGGCCTCCGGCTCCTGCTGTCGCTCCAGCCCTGGCAGCTGCCGCGGGCCGAGGAGATCGGCCTCGACGGCGCCGTTCTCCTCTACACCTTGACCACCGCGCTCCTGGCGGCGCTCGCCTCCACCCTCGCCCCGGCGCTCCGCGTCGGACCGAGGGCCCTGGCCGCGGACCTCCAGGAAGGGGGGCGGGGCGCCGCCTCCCCCGGCGAGGGGCGCCAGCGCCTCCGTCAGCTGCTGGTCGTGTTCCAGGTCGCCGCCTCGATCGTCCTCCTGACCGGCGCCGGGCTCTTCGCGCGGAGCTTCGCTCGAGCCCGCGCCATCCGGCCCGGCTTCGACCCCGAGAACCTCCTCGTCGTCCGGATCTCGCTCGACAAGGGAACGTACCTGTCGGACCGGCGCGCGGCGGATTTCTACGAGACGCTCGTCCCGCGCCTCGCGGCGCTGCCAGGCGTCCTCTCCGCGGGGGGCGTCACCGCGCTGCCGATGAGCAAGGTCGGCGTCGACTTCGCGCGGCCCTACTGGAGGTCCGGCGACCCCGATCCCGGAGGCGCCGCCGCCCGCGCGGACATCCGGATGGCCACTCCCGACTACTTCACGGCAATGGGGATCGCGGTCGTGCGGGGCCGCGCGTTCTCGCCGGACGACCGGCTCGGGACGCCGCGCGTCATCCTGGTGAACGAGACCCTCGCGCGGCGCGTCTGGCCCGGCGAGGACCCGATCGGGAAGCGCCTCACCATCGACTACCAGAAGGGAGCGTACCCGTACGAGGTGGTCGGGCTCGCGGGCGACACGCGCTTCGGCGGCCTGAAGAGCGTCCCCCGGCCCGAGGTCTTCATCCCCCACTCCCAGAACCCGTATCTCGACATGAACCTCGTCGTGAGGACGGCCGGAAGCCCCGCCTCGCTGGTCGCGGCGGTCCGGCGGACGGTGCGGAAGCTCGACCCTTCGCAGCCGATCCACAGCGTCGTCCTCATGCACGACCTCGTCGGCGATTCGATCGCCTCCGACCGCTTCCTGATGGTGCTGCTGGCGCTCCTCGCCGCCGCCGCGCTCGCCCTGACGTCGACGGGGCTCTACGGCGTCCTCGCCTGCTCGATCGGACAGAGGAGGAGGGAGCTTGGTATCCGGATCGCCCTCGGCGCGCGGGGAGTCGACATCGTGCGGCTCGTCGCGTCGGAGTCGGGGCGCCTCGCGTTCCTCGGAGCCGCGCTCGGTCTCGCCGGCGCCTTCGCCCTCCGGCGCGCCGTCTCGGGCCTCCTCTTCCAGGTCTCGCCGGCCGACCCGTGGACGCTCGCCGGCGTCGGGCTTCTCCTCCTCGTCGCCGTCACCGCCGCGACCGCCGGTCCCTTGCGGCGAGCGATCCGGGCCGATCCGATCGAGGCGATCCGGCAGCCCTAACCTCTATCCTCGCGTCCATGACCAGCTACGACGAGGTCCCGTACGAGAGCCACGCCTACTACGCGAACCACCCCGACCGGATGGCCGTGGTCGCGACGATGCTCGGGCTCGACCCGCCGGCGGTGCCGACGTGCCGCGTCCTCGAGCTGGGCTGCGCGGAAGGGGGAAACCTGCTGCCGATGGCGGCGTCCCTGCCCGGCGCGCGGTTCGTCGGGATCGACCTCTCGCCGCGCCAGGTGGAGCTGGGGCGCGAGGCCGCGGCCGCGCTCGGCCTCGCGAACGTCGAGCTCCTCGCGATGAGCGTGACGGACGTCGACGCGAGCCTCGGGACGTTCGACTACATCCTCGCCCACGGCCTCTACTCGTGGGTGCCGCCCGACGTGCAGGAGGCGGTCCTCGGGATCTTCGAGCGAAACCTCGCTCCCTCCGGCGTGGCGATGGTCAGCTACAACTGCTACCCCGGCTGGCGCTTCCGCGGGATGCTCCGGGAGGTCCTCCAGCACGCGACGCGGAACCTGCCGGCGCCGAAGGAGAGAGTGGCTCACGCGCGCGAGCTGGTCCGCTTCCTCTCCGAGAACGCGCACGACGCCACGGGCGGCTACAGGCTCCAGCTCGCGAGCGAGGCGGCGCTCCTCGCGGAGGAGCCGGACGCGTCGGTCATCCACGATCTGTTCGAGGAATGGAACCTGCCGCTCTACTTCCACGAGCTCGTCGAGCGCGTCGGGAGGCACGGTCTCTCCTACCTCGGCGAGACGCGCCTCCGCTCCATGACGCTCGGGGAGCTGCGCCCCGAGCGGGACGCGCTCCTCCGCCGCTTCGCGGCGACGTTCCTCGAGAAGGAGCAGCTCGCCGATCTGCTCGGGAACCGGAAGCTCCGCGAGAGCCTCCTCGTGAGAGGAGACGCCCCGCGCCGGATCCACCCCGAGCGTCTCGAGCGGCTGCTGCTCCGCTGGAAGGGCCTGCCGATCGAGACCGGCAAGGACCCTTCGAACGACGAGGTGTGGGAGTTCCGGGCGCGCGACGGCGCCCGCTCGCTGAAGACGAACAACCCGGCCGTGAAGAGCGCCCTCGCGGCGCTCGCCAGCGTCGCGCCGCGCGCCCTCCCGTTCGGCGACGTGCTGGCGGCGGTCTCCGGGCTCGTCCCCTCGGTCCGGCCCGACGATCCGGGCGCCCGGGCGGCGCTCCGCGAGGCGCTCCTCCGGATCCACCTCAGCGGCCTCGTCGAGCTCCACGTCACCTCGCCCCGGGTGACGGACAGCCCCGACCCCCGGCCCGTCGGCTCTCCGCTGGCCCGCTGGGAGAGCGGGCGCGGCGTCACCGTTACCACCCAGTGGCACGAGACGCTCGACCTGACGGACCTCGACCGGCTCGTGCTGGAGCGCCTCGACGGCACGCGCGATCGCGGCAGGCTGATCGCCGAGCTCGTCGAGAAGGCCCTGTACGAAGGCCTCCTGACCGGACCTGACGGGACCGCCGTGACCGCCCGGGGGACGGTCACCGAGGTGATCCGCGAGGCTGTGGCCGCGAGCCTCTCGAAGCTCACGCGACGCGGGGTGCTCGTCGCGTGAAGGCGCTGGGCGACGGAGTCGCCGCCTTGTGAGGGATCGAGGAATCCTCCACAATTCGAACAAGAGGAGCCCACATGCATCGATCCACGCCGAGTCTTCGCTTCGCGTTTCTCCTTGCTCTGGCGACGGCGCTCGCGGTGCCGCTTGCGGGTGCGTCGCGCACCGGGCCCGGAGTCTTCGTCGCCGAAGGCCAGGAGAAGGGGCGGGCACGGCTCGACGCCGCGGCTCTCGACACGCTCCTTTCGGCTGCCCCCCTCGAGGGGACGAAGGACGCCTTCCGTGCCGAGGTCGCCCTCGAGCTGCCGCTTCCCGACGGTTCCGTCCAGCGCTTCCGGATCGAGGAATCGCCCGTCATGGAGCCGCTTCTCGCGGCGAAGTTCCCCGAGATCCGTACGTACCGCGGCCAGGGCCTCACCGACCCGACCGCGACCGTCCGACTGATGCGGACGCCCGCGCATTTCGAGGCGCAGATCCTCCGGCTGGACGGAATCGTCCGAATCACCGAGACCTCCGAGCCAGGCGTCTACCAGAGCGAGGCGTGGCACGGCGCCACGTTCGGATGCGGCACTCGAGCGGATCGACACACGCCGCTCGGACGCGTCACGGCGCCCGCCGTATCCGGCGCGGCTCTCCGGAAGTACCGGCTCGCGGTGGCGTCGACCGCGGATTTCACGACGCTCTCGGGAGGGACGAAGCAAACCGCGATGACCGCCATCGCCGGTTACGTGAACCGCCTGAACGCCGTCTACGAGCGCGACCTCACGGTCCACTTCGAACTCGTGGCGAATAACGACCAGCTGGTCTTCCTGACGAAGCCGGACGGCTACGACGACACCAACGCGGACCAGATGCTCGAGTTCAACCAGACGAAGGTCGACGCGGTCATCGGCACCGCGAACTACGACGCAGGGATGGTCTTCGCCAGGAGTCAACCGGGGAGCGGCAACGGCGTCGCCCAGCTCCAGTCGATCTGCGACCCGGCCTCGAAGGCGAAGAACTCGCAGCGGATCCCGTCGACCGACGGCGCCTGGGACTCCGTGGCATTCCACGAGACCGCTCACCAGTTCGGCGCCTCGCACACGTACAACTCCACGAAGGGTCCCTGCGCCGCGCAGCGCGAGGCCTCCAGCGCCTGGGAGCCGGGCGGTGGCACGACGCTCATGTCGTACGCCACCGTCTGTGACAACCTCCAGGACAACGAGGACAAGTACTTCCACGGCGGCAGCCTCGAGCAGATGAACGCCTTCATCGCGACGGCGACGTGCACCGGGACGACCGTCAGCGGCAACACGCCCCCCGTCGTCACCATCCCGAACGGTCCGTTCACGGTCCCGAAGGGGACGCCTTTCGCTCTGACCGCCAGCGCCACCTCCGCCAACCAGGGGTTGACCTACTGCTGGGAGGGGCTCGACGTCGGCACCGCGTCGGAGTCTCTGCCCGACCTCGATGACGGCTCGCGCCCGCTCTTCCGGTCGTTCCTCCCGACGACGAGCCCGACGCGGACGTTCCCGCGGATGACGGACGTCCTGAGCGGAATCGCGACGAAGGGTGAGTCGCTCCCGACGACCAACCGGACGATGAAATTCCGCGTGACCGTCCGCGACAACAAGGCCGGCGGCGGCGCCGTGAACGAGGCAAACACCACCGTCACCGTGGCCGCTGCCGCCGGCCCCTTCACCGTCACGGCGCCGGCCGCCGGAGCGACGCTGCCCCCCGGCTCCGCGCAAACCGTCATCTGGACCGTCGCCGGCACCGACGCCGCGCCGCTGTCGATCGCGAACGTCAAGATCTCGCTCTCGAGCGACGGCGGTACGACCTTCCCCACCGTCCTCGCCGAAAGCGTCCCGAACAACGGCTCTCACGGCGTGACGCTCCCGAACGCCAACAACCTCGCCGCTCGGATCAAGGTCGAGCCGGTGAGCGGGATCTTCTTCGCCGTCTCGCCCGGCTTCTTCGTCCGGCCGACCTGCGGCACGCTCTCGATCGCGCCCACGACGCTCCCGGACGCGCCGGTCCAGGTCACGTACTCTCCGGTGACACTCACCGCCACCGGCGGCACGCCGCCCTACACCTTCACGGTGACCGCGGGTCCGAACAACCCGAATACCGGTGTTCCCGACGTCCCGTGGGCCCTCACCCTGAGCGCCGCGGGTGTCCTGGGCGGATCCGCGCAGGACGCAGGCACCTCGACGTTCACCGTCACCGCCACGGATTCCGTCCAGTGCACCGCGACGCAGGTCTACACACTGAACGCGGTGGCCCAGGCGAACATCGGCGACGCGGGCGCGACGGTGGGAGGAGAGGGCCGGAGCGCGCTCGCGCTCGTCCCCGTCACCTTCACGGTCTCGCTCACGAGCCCGAGCTCGTCGCCCGTCACGCTCCACTACGAGACCGACGACGAATCGGCCGTGGCGGGACAGGATTACACCGCCGCGTCGGGCACCCTCACCTTCGCGCCCGGCGAGACGACACAGACCATCACCGTCATGGTGAACGGCTCGCCGGACGGAACGGTGGACGAGAGCTTCCAGGTGCTCCTCTCGCAGCCGAACGGCGTGATCATCGAGGACGGCGTGGCGGAGGGCGAGATCCTCGAGCCCGAGCCTGGGTCATGCCCGGACTTCAGCGTCACCCCGCCGTCGCTCGCCATCGGCAGGCGGGGCGTCCCCTACAGCCAGTCGATCGGGATCTCGGGCGGCGCGACCCTCCAGAAAGCCGTCATCTTCGGCGGAACGCTACCCCCAGGCCTGGCGCTCAACGCCGCGACGGGGGCCATCTCTGGGACGCCGCGCGCCGTGGTCAGCTACTCCATCGACGTCGATATCCTCGACGTCAACGGCTGCTGGGCGGCGAAGACGTTCCCGCTCGACATCGACCCGCCGGTGCCCTCGATCACCTCCATCTCTCCGGCGAGCGGCGCCGTTGGTACGCCCGTCGTCGTCACCGGGGCCGGGCTCCTCGGCGCCACCCGCGTCAGCATCGGCGGGAAGGACGCCGCGACGATCACCCTGTCGTCCGACGGACGCCTGGTCGCCAGCGTGCCGGTCGGAGCCGCCACGGGCACCGTCTCCGTGACGACGCCCGGCGGCTCCGCCTCGAGCGCGACGAGCTTCACGGTCGTGAACTCGAAGCCGATCGCGCTGGACGGAACGGCGGCGACCTCCCGCGACATGTCCGTCACCGGGCGCCTCGCGGCCTCCGACCCGGACGGCAAGCCGCTGACCTACTCGATCTACCCGCTCGAGAAGTCGACGGGCGGGACGGCCGTCGTTACGAACGCCTCGACCGGCGACTTCACCTACACGCCGAAGAGCGGCTTCGTCGGCACCGACGCGTTCTTCTTCCAGGCATACGACGGATCGTCCGCCTCGAACGTCGCGAAAGTGACGGTCTCCATCTCGGCGCCGGGAGCCTGCACGCCGAACGCGACCTCGCTCTGCCTGAACGGCAACCGGTTCCGCGTGGCGGTGGCGTGGAAGAACCCGTACGACGGCGGTTCGACGGGGGTCGGCAAGGCGGTTCCGCTCACGAGCGACAGCGGCACCTTCTGGTTCTTCACGGCGAGCAACATCGAGCTCGTGATCAAGATCCTCGACGGCCGGACGGTGAACGGAAAGTTCTGGGTGCTCTACGGAGCGCTCTCGGACGTCGAGTACACGATCACGATCACCGACACGCAGACGGCGTACGTCAAGTCGTATTTCAACCCCGGGAGGAACCTGGCGAGCATCGCGGACGTGAACGCTCTCCCAGGCTCCCGCGCGGGCTTCGCGTACTCCGAGGAGGCCTCACCGCAGGCCACCTACGGCCAGCTCGCCACCCACCTCCTCGAGAACGGCGGGGAAGCGGAGAGAAGCGCCGCACTGTCGACCCTGCCGGCGGGGGGCACCGGAAACGCCTCCTCGCGGTCGCCCCTCGCCAGCTGCTCGGCCGCGGCCGACACACTGTGCCTCACGAGCAGCCGCTTCCAGGTTCGCGCGACCTGGAAGAACTACAACGACGGGTCGACCGGTTCGGCGATCGGCGTCCGGCTGACCGACGACAGCGGAACCTTCTGGTTCTTCAACGCCGCAAACGTCGAGCTGATGATCAAGATCCTCGACGGCCGCTCGACCAACGGGAAGTTCTGGGTGCTCTACGGTGCGCTCTCGGACGTCGAGTACGCCATCACCGTGACGGACACGCAGACGGGCACCGTCAAGACCTACGCGAACGCCGCGCACAAGCTCGCGAGCGTCGCCGACATCACAGCCTTCTGACCGGCTCGGGGACCGGGGCGTCGCGGGGCGCTCCGGTCCGTCGCCCCCCGGAAGGCCTTCCGGCAAAAGCCCGCGGTCAGGGAACCGGGTGGAGCTCCGCGCCCAGGGCCTTCGGAGCCTTCTTCCTCGACAGCAGCTCGTCGAGGACGCTGTAGCCTGCCGGAACGACGAACAAGGTGAGGAGCGTCGAGACCGCGATGCCGCCGACGAGCGCGAGCGCCATCGGGCGCTGGAGCTCGGCGCCGGGCCCGAGGGCCAGGGCGGGCGGCAGCGCGCCGGCGATCGTCGCGATCGACGTCATCAGGATCGGCCGGAGCCGGATCGGGCAGGCCTCGAGGAGCGCCTCGTGCGCACCCGCGCCCCGCGCCCTCACCTGGTTCGTGAAGTCGACCAGCATGATGGAGTTCTTCTTCGCGATCCCGACGAGCAGGATCAGCCCCAGCATCGAGTAGACGTTCAGGCTCTGCCCGCCGATCCAGAGGGCGAAGATCGCCCCGCTGATCGAGAACGGGAGCGCGAGGAGCACGACGACCGGGGGCCAGAACGAGTTGAACTGCGACGCGAGGACCATGTACGCGACGAGGAGCCCGAGCCCGAACGCGAACCAGAGGGACTGGAACGACTCGCGGAACGCCTTCGTGCTCCCCGCCACCACCGCCCGGTAGCCGTCGGGGAGGATCGACCGGGCGATCGCCAGCGACCGGTCGACCGCCACCGCCTGCGAGACGCCCGAGGCGACGTTCGCGAAGACCGAGATCGCGCGCTCGCGGTCGCGCCGCGTGATCGCCTGGAGCGTCGGCTGCTGGACGACGTTCACCAGCTCGCCGAGCCGCACCGCCTCCCCCGCGCGGGAGCGGACGAGGAGACGCTGGATGTCCTCCGGCTTCTCGCGCTGGGGCGCCAACAGTCGCCCGCGGATGTCGAAGCGCCTTCCCTTGTCCTTGAACTTGCCGATCCGCATCCCGCCGATGGCGGCGTTCACGGTCTCTCCGATCGCGGCCATGCTGATCCCCAGGTCGGCCGCGCGGTTCCGGTCCGGAACGACCTGCACCTCGGGCATCCCGACCTGGTAGTCGGTGTCGACGTCGGTGACGAGGCCGGAGCTGCGCATCGCCTCGGCGATCTCCCGCGCGGCCTTCGCGAGGAGCTCCCAGTCCCGCCCGCGGACGTTGAACTCGATCGGGAAGCCGCCCCCGCGGGACGGCGAGAAGCCCGTCTGGGAGATGTCCTGCAGCGAGACGCGGCCGCCCGGGATGGTGGCCGCGTACTTCCTCACGGTGTCCATGAACTCCAGCTGCGTCGGCCGCCGCCCCGTCTTCGGGTCGACGGGCCGGTCCTTTCGGTCCTTCAGGTTCACGTACGCCTGCCCCGAGTTGACGTCGCTCCCGCCGCCGACGCTCCCCGCGAAGAGCGCCACCTCCGGCCGCGACATCAGGTACGCCTCGAGCTTCCGGAAGAAACGGTCCGTGGCGTCGAGACTGGTCCCGACCGGCGTCTGGTACCGGATCGTGAAGCGGCTCATGTCCTGGCTCGGGATGAACTCCTGCCTGAGGAACCGGACCGCGCCGAGCGAGAGGAGGAAGAAGGCGAGCGAGCCGGCGAGGAGCTTTCCCCGGTGGCGGAGCGCCGGCCCCAGCGCGCGGAGGTAGGCCTCGGCCAGCCGGCGGAAGACGGTGTCCATCGTCTTCCCGAGCCGGCCCCGGTGCTCCACCTCGAGGAATCGGGAGCAGCGCATCGGCGCCAGCGTCAGCGCCTCGAGGAGCGAGATGAGGACGGCGACCGAGATCGTCACGCCGAACTGGTAGAAGAACTTGCCGATGATCCCCTTCATGAAGGCGACCGGCAGGAAGATCGCGATGATGGCGAGCGTCGTCGCCGACGCTGCGAACGTGATCTCACGCGCCCCGACCGACGCCGCCTTCACCTTCCCCTCGCCCGCCTCGCGGTGCCGGTAGATGTTCTCCAGCACCATGATCGCGTCGTCCACGACGATCCCCACGACGAGCGTCAGGCCGAGGACGGTGTACGTGTTCAGCGTGAAGCCGAGGACGTAGATGACGATGAACGTCCCGAGGATCGACGTCGGGATGGCGAGGAGAACGTTGACCGTCGTCGACCACGACCCGAGGAATAGCCAGCAGACGAGCCCCGTGAGGAGGGCCGCCATCACGAGGGTGAACAGGATCTCGTGGATCGACCTCTCGATGAACGTCGTCGTGTCCCAGTTCACCGCGAGCCGCAGCCCCTCGGGGAGCTGCGCCTCGAGCGCCGCCATCTTCGCCTTGATCTCGCGCCCCACCTGGACGGCATTCGCGCCGCGCATCTTCGTGATCCCGAAGCCGATCGCCGTCTCGCCCACCACGCGGTTCAGCCGGCGCCGGTCCTCGAGGCCGTCCTCCACCACCGCCACGTCCTTCAGCCGGACCGGGGCGCCGGCCTTGTACGTCACGACGAGGTCGCGGAACGAGGTGATGTCGATCGCCTCCCCTTGCGCCCTCACGTTCATCTCGCGCTCGGCGCCCTCGATCCTCCCTGCCGGCACCTCCTGGTGCTCGCGAGCGATCGCGGCGTTCACGTCGAGGACGGTGAGCCCCTGCGCCTCGAGCTTCGTCGCGTCGTACCAGACCCTCACGTTCCGGTCGCGGAAGCCGAAGACGTGGATCTCGCCTACCCCTTCGACCATCTGCAGCTGCGGCCGGATGATGTTCCGCACGTAGTCCGCCAGGAACGTCGGAGGCCGGTCGCCCGAAAGAGCGAGGCGGATGATCGGCTGGTCCTCGGGGTTCGTCTTGGAGATCGACGGCGGATCGATCTCGCGCGGCAGGTGGCGCGCCGCCTGGGAGACCTTCGTCTGGACGTCCTGCAGGGCCGCGTCGATGTTCCGGCCGATCGCGAACTCCAGCGTCAGGTTCGCCGACCCCTGCCGGGCCGTCGACGACATCTGCTGGACCCCCTCCACCGTGGCGCAGGCGTCCTCGAGGACGTCGACGACGTCGGTCTCCATGATCTCGGGCGAGGCTCCTTCCCACGACACGGAGACGCTCACGATCGGGAAGTCGACGTCGGGGTTCTGGCTGATCCCGAGCCCGCGGAAGACGTCCCCGAACCCGGTGTAGCAGAGGATCCCGAAGCCGATCAGCGCGACCATCAGGATCCACGCGAAGACGTGGTTGCGGATCGAGATGTCGGCCAGCGTCATCCCGTTCGCGATGACGGCGGGATCCTCCTCGCCGCCCGCCGGGACCTTCGGGTGGTCCGTCATTTCCCCGCCTCCTCCACCCCCATGCCATCGGAGAGCCGGTCCGACCCCTCGACGATCACCGTCTCGCCCGCCTTCAGGCCCGACAGGATCTCGACGGTCCCGTCCCCGGTCCGGAGGCCCAGCTTCACCGGCCGGACGCGAGCCTTCCCGTCGACGACCGCGTAGACGACGAACCCGCGGTCGCTCGCCTGGACAGCGCTCTCGGCAACCACGAGCGCCCCGGCATGCGTCGCCGTCGAGAGGACCACTTCCGCGAAGAACCCCGGCTTCAGGACTCCCGGGTTGTCGACCCAGGCGAGGACCTCCACCTGCCGGGTCGCGGGATCGGCCACGTCGCTCACGTGATAGACGCGCGCCTGGAAATCCCGGTCCCCGATCGCGGCCACCCGGAACGACACCCTCTCCCCTTCCTTCGCCTTCATCGACTCGGACTCGGAGATCTTGAACCTGAGCCGCAGCTTGCTCGGGTCGACGAGCGTCGCGAGGACGTTCCCCGGCTGGACGAACTGTCCGGTGTCGACCGTCCTCGTGTTGATCTCTCCCCCGCGCGGCGCCCGCACGGACGACCTCTCACGGTTCTGCGCCGCGATCTCGGCCTCCGCCTTGGCCGCGCCCGCATCGGCCGCGAGCTTCTCCATCTCCTGCCGGGCGCGCCCCAGCTCCTCCACGGCCACGAGGTTCTCCTTCGCGAGCGCCTCTCTCCGGACCAGCTCCGCCTTGGCCCGCTCGAGGTCGGCCACGGCACGGCGGTGCACCGCCTCGGCCCTCTCCGCTTCGAGCCGGTAGCGCTCCCGGTCGATCCGGACCAGGACCGTCTCGGGCGTCACCTTGTCGCCGGCGTTGAAGAGGACCTCGCGCGCGACGCCTCCCACCTCGGCCGTTATCTGGACCATCTCGTCCGGCTCGAGCGATCCCAGCGCTTTCACCGTGTACGCCACATCCTTCGCGATCACGGGCTCCGTACGCACGGCGAGGCTCCTGCCCCCTTTCCTCGCCGCGGGGCCGGCGTCCCCCGGGCGCCCGCAGGCCGAGCTGAGGCTCGCGAGCCCGATGAGGACCGCGACGAGAGGCTGATGGCGCGTCATGACCATGGGGACCCCCAGACGAATGCGATCGGCGCTCGTGCACTCCAACGCACCGGACCTGGATTCTGTTGCCCCGTGCCCTTGCGGTCCATGAGCCGTCTGCACCAGACGGGCCCGGGAAGTCCGTAGCGCTCTCGAGGCCCGAGTGCCCTGATGCAGGTGCACCATGCACCCCGGTGCGCCCACGGATGCGGCGGGCCCAGTGTTCCGCGGGATACTGTGGTCTTGCCACAGGAGGTGCACCATGCGCCTTCACTCGCTTCGGGCGGCCCTCCTCCTCTCCGGGCTCGCGCTCCTCTCACCTCCCCGTTCCGCGCCGGGCGCCACGCTCGTCGTCCCCGTCGTCCTCGACGTCCGGTCCGGCACCGCGTGGTACCGGACCGAGCTGACGTTGACGAACCGCGGGACCGCGCCCGTCGACGTGACCCTCACGTATCGCGGATCGCTCGGGGGAATCTCGGGCTCACGAGTCGAACGGCTCCCGGCAGGGACACAGCGCACCCTGCCAGACGTGATCGGACACCTTCGCGACAGCGGCGTCCCGTTCCCGCCGTCGTCGCCGGGCGCACCGCAGGCCGGGACGCTTTCCGTCGACGTCCCCGACGCGACGGCGGACGCGCTGGGCATCGTGGCTCGCACCGCGAGCGAGACGGCGACGCCGCAGCCGGCGGGACGCGCCGGGCTCGCGTACGCCGCGGTCCCGCGGTCCCGATGGGCGACCCGCGACGCGGTCGTCCACGGGCTCCGCGCGACCTCCGGGGACCGCTCGAACCTCGCCGTCTACAACCCGTCCGCGTCTCCCGTGACGCTGCGGGTCACTGCCGTGAGCGGCAGCGGAGACGGCCGGGAAAAGGTCGTGGCCGACGCCGTCACGCTCGAGCCGGGAGCGTGGAGACAGTACGACGGCGTCCTCGCTCAGGCGGGGCTCGAGAACGGCTGGGTGGTGGTCGGGAAGATATCCGGGGATTCCTTCGGGGCCTACGGCGTCGTGAACGACAACGGCACCAACGACGGCTCGTTCGTCGACGCGGTGACGGCGACGCCGCCGCGCGCGAGGCTCCTCGTCCCCAGCGTGGTCGAGACGCCGGCATTCCGGACCGAGCTCGTCCTGACGAACCGCGGCGCCGCGCCGGCCCTCCTCACGCTCGACTACCGCGAGTCGCTCTCCTCCTCGCTGGGAGTCGGGGGTCAGGTCACTCTCGAGCTGAAGGCGCGCGAGCAGCGAATCGTCCCCGAGGCGCTCCGCGCGCTGCGAGGCCTCGGCCTCCCGGTCGGCGCGGAGGGCGCCGCCAGCTACGCGGGGAGGCTCGTCGTGACGGCCGACGTCGCGGATCCGGGCGATCTCTTCGCCGCCGCGCGGATCGCCTCGCTCTCTCCTTCGGGAGGCTCGTTCGGCGTCTTCCTGCCGGGGCTCCCGGACGATGCCATGGCCTCGACGGAGGCCTGGATGACCGGGCTCAGGAGCGACGGAGAATCGAGGTCGAACGTGGCGATCCTCCATGCGGGCGACGCGGGCTCTCCCCCGCTGGCGCTCGAGGTCCAGGCGTTCGACGGCGAGCGAGGCGGGGCGGCGGCCGGAGCGGCGGAGGTCGTCCGGGTCGAGGTGGGAGCGTGGAAGCAGCTCGCGGACCCGCTCCGCCCGAACGGCGTCCGGAGCGGCTGGGTGCGCGTCCGGCGGACGGAAGGGACCTCGCCGTGGCTCGCCTACGGAGTCGTCAACGACGGCGCGGCGCCGGGCGAGAGAACCGGTGACGGCGCCTACGTCCCGATGGCGACGGTCGCCTCGACGACCGCGCGCCTTTCCCCGTCGGACCTCGAGTACCTCGGGGCCTTCCGGCTGCCGGCCGGCGGTCCGCGGCCCCGCACGTTCGAGTACGGCGGAAACGCGATGACGTTCCGGCCCGGCGGCGACCCCGCCGGACCGGCCGACGGCTTCGCGGGTTCGCTCTTCGTCAGCGGCCACGACCGGATGCCCTACGGCGAGCTCCCGGATGGCAGTCGCGTCGCCGAGATCGACATCCCGGTCCCGAGCCTCTCCCGGAGGGTGGACGATCTGCCCCAGGCGAGGCTTCTCCAGGACTTCTCCGACGTGACCGGAGGGCTTTTCGCCGGCCTCGACGAGATCCCGAGGCTCGGCCTGCAGTACCTCGATCGCCCCGAGACGGGGCCGAAGCTCCACCTCGCCTGGGGCCAGCATTTCCAGCCCGACGCGCCGGCCCCGTCGCACGCCTGGTGCGAGCCAAACCTCTCCTCGCCGGCCCCGCGAGGAGCCTGGTTCCTGGGCGAGCAATCGCCCTACGCCGTGAACGGCTATCTGATGGAGCTCCCCTCCACCTGGGCCGACCGCCACGTCGGAGGGCGCGTCCTCGGAACGGGCCGCTACCGCGACGGCGGCTGGTCGGGAATGGGTCCGGCCCTCTTCGCCTACCGTCCGTGGACCGATGCGAACGGGACGCCGGCGCCCGCCGGGAGCCGGCTCTCCGAGACCGTTCTCCTGAAGTACGCCGCGTCGGACGTGACCGACAGGATCGAGCGCTGCTTGACGGGCTACCAGCACGCGGACTCCTGGGAGGGGGGCGTGTTCGTCACGACCCCGTCCGGGAAGTCGGCGCTCGTCTTCGCCGGGACGAAGGGCGTCGGGGCACGGTACTGGTACGGCTACCTCAGCCCGAAAGGGAGCGACCTGCCGTGCGTCGACGGGGCGTTCGTGGGACAGTTCGAGGTCTGCCGTCTCGCGGACGGCACCCCGTGCCCCCCCGCGGACCTCGTGGAATGCGCGGGGCACACGTCGAGCCGCGGCTGGTGGACCAGTCGCTTCGCCGCCCGGCTCCTGCTCTACGACGTGGCCGATCTCGAGCGGGTCGCGGCCGGCGCGATGGCTCCCTTCGAGCCGCAGCCCTATGCCTTCCTCGACCTCGACGACCGGCTCTTCCTCAACCCGGGACGGATCGACGAGGACGAGGTGGGGGCCGGGGTCCAGCGCCGCTACCGGCTCGGCGACGTAACCTACGACCGTGCGAGCGGCCTCCTCTACCTTCTCGAGCTCTTCGCGGACGACGCCCGCCCCGTCGTCCATGTCCTCCGTGTCCGATGAGGCCTTCGGAGAGCCGGTGAGCCGCAGCCTCACGTCGAGCGGCCTCACGTCGAGCGGACTCGCCGGGTTCGATCCGGTTGCTGCGACAATCGGACTCTTGCGACGCCCCGGCTGGCTCCGATTCGGGTACCTTGCTGCCGTCGCCCTCGTGGGCGCCTCGATCGCGCTGCTCCGCCTCTTTCCTCATCTCACCGACGCGTCGCAGTCCCTCTGCCTCCTCGTCGTCGTCTTCGTCGTCGCGTGGATCTGGGAAAGCCGGCCGGGAGCGCTGGCGGCCGTGCTCGCCACCCTCGGTCTGAACTTCTTCTTCCTGCCGCCTCTCCACACGTTCACCATCGAGGATCCCCGAAACGTCTTCGCTCTCTTCGTCTTCCTCGGCGCGGCCCTCCTCATCGGACGGCTGTCCGCCACGTCCCGGCTGCGGCTCCGCCAGGTGGAGGCCGAGCGGAAAGACCTGATCTCCCTCACAGAGCTCTCCCAGGCTTTTCTGGCGGACACGAACCGCGAATCGCTCCTGGCCGTTGCCGCGGAGCGCCTCCGGAAGGCCTTCGAGTGCGAGTCGGTCCGGATCCTCCTGGCCGACGAGGGAGGGCACCTCGTTCCCCGCGCCTCATCCGGCGACGAGGGCGAGATCCGGAAGGACCTCTGCGACCTCGCCTACCGGCACGGCAACTCCGCGTCGTTCCCGTCCGCGCGGGGGGGGACCGACGTCTACCTCCCGGTCCGCCTCGGAATCCAGCCGATCGGCGCCCTGATCGCCCATGGCGTCACGGTGAGCGAACGGATGGTGGAAGGCTGCACGGCCCTCCTCGCGCTGGCGCTGGAGCGCGAGAAGTTCGTGAAGCTCGCGCGCTCTTCGGAGGAGATGCGCGCCCGCGAGGAGGTGAAGTCGACGCTCCTGGCCACGCTGGCTCACGACCTGAAGACGCCGGTGACGGGGGCCCGGATGGCCGTCGAGAACTGGGAGGCCCGGGCCGGGGGGACGGAGGATACGAAGCGGGCGCGGGACGCGATGCAACGGCTGGCTCGCCTCATCGACGACCTCCTCCAGGTCGTCCGGCTCGAGGCCGAGGCCGCCCATCCGCGTACCGAGCGCGTCTCCTGCGGCGCGATCCTGGAGGCCGCCGTGACCCGCTTCGGCGAGGCGCTCGCCGACCACTCCTTCGCCGTCGAGCGTCCCCGGACGGATCTCCACGTGAACGTCGACCCGGCCCAGATCACCGAGGCGCTCGGCCTCGGCCTCGAGAACGCGGCGCGGTACTCCCCCGCGGGAGCGAGCGTGCGGCTCTCGGCGCTCGTCCGCGAGGGGTCGGTCGTGCTCCGCGTGGAGGACTCCGGTCCCGGCATCCCGGACGCCGATCGGCACCGGGCGTTCGAGAAGTTCGTTCGCCTTCCCGGCACCGCGTCGGTTCCCGGCAGCGGTCTCGGCCTCTACATCGCGCGGAGTCTCGTCGAGCTGAACGGCGGCGCTCTCTCCCTCGGAGCGGCACCGCTCGGCGGGACGGCCTTCGACATCATGCTGCCGGAGGTCCCGTGAGCCGGATCCTGGTGGTGGACGACGACGTGACGATCCGCGAGGGCGTGAGGGACGCCCTCGCCCGGGAAGGGCACGAGGTCGTCACGGCGAGCGACGGCGAGGAAGCGCTCGAGCTCTTCGCCGAGACGACCTTCGACCTCGTCGTCACCGACTTCGCGATGCCGAGGAAAGACGGCCTCGCGGTCTTGCGCAGCCTCCGTCCGAAGTCGTCCGTCCCCGTCCTCTTCCTCACGGTGCGCGGCGAGGAACGGGAGAA
>Ga0154020_10004460_pt1 | contig 16674 bp, 15 predicted proteins | sample Klosneuvirus_201_FD_109709 | JGI IMG/M metagenome (GOLD analysis project Ga0154020, IMG submission 109709) | Active sludge microbial communities from wastewater, Klosterneuburg, Austria - Klosneuvirus_20160825_MG | ecosystem: Engineered > WWTP > Aerobic digester > Activated sludge | place...
GACCCATGAAAACGCACTACCGCAGCTATTTGATTGCCCGACTCACAGCGCTGACTACATTCCTGGGAGCGACCTCGTACGCCATGTCAAAAACTCAATCTGATTCCACACTTTCACCAACATATTGGTCGGATTTCTCACTCCCGGCAAACCACCTGCCCATCGCCTATGACCCCATCTACAACATCACGTTCTGGGGAATCGAGAAGCTCCACCCCTTCGACTCGCAAAAGTACGGGCGTGTTTTCAATTTTCTAACCGAAGCCGGTGTTATGCAGCCTGGACATCACATAACCCCGCTTCCGGCTGGTAACGAACTCCTGTCGATCTACCACACGACCGAATATTTAGGCTCTCTTCGTGAGGCAACGACCTTAGCAAAAATTACAGAGATGGCTCCGGTACGCTTCTTCCCTTCCTCGGTAACGGATCGCAAAGTATTGCTCCCGATGCGCACTGCCGTCGGTGGTTCTCTGCTGGCTGCACGCGCAGCGTTCGAACGCGGCTGGGGAATCAACCTCGGCGGCGGCTTTCATCATGCTCATGCGCGTGGCGGTGGCGGATTCTGCGTCTATGCCGACATCACCATGATCGCCGGCGAGCTACGCCGCCATACGTCCAAACGCAAGGTCATGGTGATCGACCTCGACGCCCACCAGGGAAATGGTCAGGCGCGCGATTTGGGAGGTGATGCCGACACCCACTTACTCGACATCTATAACGCTGGGGTTTATCCCCAGGATCATGAGGCGATCGCCAAGATCACCAACAAGGTCGAACTTCAATCCGGCACCGGTGACGCCGATTATTTGACCCAACTGCGCGCAGCGCTGCAAAAGAGTTTTGAGGAGTTTGCGCCGGAGTTCATTGTCTACAACGCTGGAACCGATACCCTCACCGGCGACGCTCTTGGTCGCATGGAGCTTTCGGAAAGCGCAATCGTCGAGCGCGATGAAATAGTTTTTCGCCATGCCCGTGAGAAAAGCGTTCCCATTGTCATGCTGCTTTCTGGTGGCTATCAAAAGACTAATGCGGGGGTGATCGCAAAGTCGGTCAAAAATTTAGCCGCGAAGGGACTGCTTCGCTAGGTTGAACGCTGCGCACCATGCGGTGCGCTCGGATTCGTAGTAGAATCGACGCCTTAAACCGCGTGGATGTTTAAACAAAATCCGCAAAACATTGAACATTGATAACCTCATGCTGCACCTCGGTGATACCTGTAAACCGAAGTAAAACTACAATAGATGTCCCTTTAGTTGTATAGTCCCTATTAAAGGGACGATATTTGTCCCTTTTTTTGAGGAAACATGACCGGTGGCTACCCGCGAATTTCACCAACTCATTAATGCATTACGAACAGCCCTTAAAGCTCGCAAGATCACGTATGCAACACTGGCTAAACGGGTCGGGCTATCGGAGCGATCCATCAAACGAATCATGGGTGGCGAAGACTGCGGCTTCGCAAAGCTTGTCGCTATTTGCGAGGCAATTGGGATTACATTTTTTGACCTTGTTGAAATGGGCAGACGTGAACAAGAGGATGTATTTGTCTTATCCGAGGAGCAAGAAATTTTTCTTGCTACAAATCCGATGCAATTCGCAGTTTTCAACGAGCTACTTGCTGGAAATGAGCCAGCGACAATATTGCATAAGCACCCCGTTACCAAGAAAATACTTGATGGATATTTTAGGGATCTCGAAGACCAAGGGATGCTAGAGCGTTACCCTGCCGGGAAAGTAAAACTCACGTTTCGCGGAGCCCACAACTTTCGAACTGGTGGAGCACTTACGAGGGCGTTTTCCTCCAATGAGTTGAAGACATTCTATGAACAGGTTATGCAGCCAAAGCAGCCGGGTCGTTGTCAGTTTTTTACTGCGACCACCACAAAGATGACCAAGGAAACTGCGGAAGCCTTCAAGAGAGAGGTCGACAGCTTGGCGAAGCGCTATCGCCTACGCACGCAAACAGAAAACACCATCTTACCTAAAGAGAGTTTGTTAAACGCTCACTTCGCGATCGGCATCCTTGCACCATTCCAGAGTTGGTATGAGTCCATTGTCATAGAGTAAGATTTATCTGTGGAATCATCGTACACGCCCACAAAACACGTTTCGGCCCAGCCAGCAGTTGCTAGGTCCGATTAGGACCATATAGGAGGCCTCAATAGATGCGGGGCGCACCTAGTGCATCCATTAATAAGCATCGGCTTTTCTTTGGGTTTGGAGATTTGAATCGGCATTGCTGGTGGCCAAAAATAGTTGTTTTTTGAAAAAATCGGATAAAATTTGATCGGGAAAGTCTGCGGACGCTTACCACCCAAATGGCCGCTCAATCCTTGCAAAACCGCATTGTATCCTGTAGGATACTTCGAAGGGGCCTCTGAAATTGCAGTCTAAGCCAAGAATATTAGTAGAGTATGCCGATGTTACCGGCCGAGTGCCATTCCGAGAATGGCTGTCATCGCTCAAGGACATCCGAACGCGGGCTCTGGTTGACGCAAGGTTGACACGCGTTCGCATGGGAAATCTCGGTCATTGCCGTTCTGTCGGTGGCGGCGTGGTCGAGCTCAAAATTGATTTTGGGCCGGGGTTTCGCATCTATTTTGGCCAGGATGGCGATAAGATCATAGTGCTTCTTGTGGGAGGCGATAAAAGAACGCAACCAACCGACATAAAACGCGCAAAAGAATATTGGGTCGATTATTCCGGAGAATGAGATGAATTCAAAAAAAGCTGTTTCTTACGAGGAAGGCCTGCATTCACGCCTAAAAGACCCCGCTTATGCTGCTGAATATCTGAATGCACACCTGGCTGAGAATGACGAAGCTTCGGTGGAGGCTTTTGTTCTCGCTTTGCGCGACGTCGCAAAGGCGCACGGAATCGCGGCAATTTCGAAAAAAGCGTCGCTGGGACGCGAGAGTCTCTATAAGACACTTTCGAAGGCGGGGAATCCAAAGATCTCCACGCTAGCATTGTTGCTTGGGTCAATGGGCCTGAAGCTTTCTGTTGAAAAAGCGCCGGTCAAAAAGAAGCGAGCGTCCTGAGCTGCCCGATTTCACCAAATTGACCCCACCAGTTTCACTGGTTTGACCCACCTCTTCAGCGGACCGCAGGGACGCAAGAGTTCATATTTCACCTGGGGTCAATTTGCACCCGGTTTCTTGAAGCGTCTATTCCGGTACGAGTCGCCTGACATTTCGATCTTCACAGCTTTTGAAATAATCCGGTCTGTGATCGCCTCCAGAGTCACTGCGTCCGGGATGATCTCGGACCAATTCGCCACCGGCAGTTGACTGGTGATGATGGTGGCTTTGCTCTCAAAGCGTTCATCCATGATGTCGTAGACATCCTGGAATTGCTGTGGCGTCAGCGGCTTGATGCCGAAGTCATCAAGAATTATGAGGTCCGCTTTCGTCAGCTTTTTGAGGTAGTTCAGGTAATTCCCCTGGACTCTGGCAATAGTTAGTTTTTCTGCCAGCGTATTCATCCGACAAAATATTACTGACTTCCCCATCCGACAGGCGGCGTTTCCAAGTGCCGATGCCAAGAAGGATTTGCCGACGCCAGTTGGTCCAAGTATCAAAATGTTGTTGCCGTTGTCGATGTATCGGCCTTTGGCGAAATCATTGATTTGTTTTTTGTCCAAGGCTCGATTGGTCGAAAAATCGATCGCCTCAAGAGATGCTGTGCATTTGAATTCGGCAGCACGAATTAGTCGCCTTATCCTCTCGTTCTCCCGGTACTGGGCCTCGTCGAAAAGACACAGGTTCAAAAAGTCCTCGTACCCTAGCGTTGCATCGGATGCCTCTCGGATTCGTTGCGTTATGGTCGCCTGCATACCTGCTAGCCGAAGATTATTCAGGTACTGGTTCACTTGGTTGATCGCTGTCATTGATAATCCTTATGTTAATGAAATGGCTTGTCTCGCCAATAATCCATACCTCTGAGGTTTGGGTTACTCCCCCGATTGACTGCTGCGCTCGGCTCCTTTGCTTGAGAAAGTGGTGACTTTACGATGTTTTCAAAATCGCGGAGTCTTGGCAGCCAATTGCCGATGTCGTTGATGACCTTGGATGCTGACTCCACTTTTTGAGCCGAATATTTGTTTTTCAGCCGGACAATTCCGAGGCACCGCCTGAGATGCAAATATGGATGGCTCGACTCTTTGATGATTTTTGAAATGAGCCGGTGGGTCTCCTCTCCAATAATCTCAGCATCCTCGATGACTTTCGCAGGTACAAAGTCCTGCATGGCCAAATGCACCGCGGGCAAATGTGCCCTGTCGTAGGTATAGCGGCCGCGCTGGCTCCTGTGCTGTTTTTGATGCAATGCGATCCTGGTTAGGCCACTGAAAATTTCGATAAATGATCGGGTCATCCGGACCTCGACCTCAAGACCACGAAATTTGTAAGGAACCGAATAAAAATTCCATTCCACCTGTATATGGCAGTCAGGGTGGACCTTCGCTTTCTTCCATTCTGCAGACTCAAAATGCTGCTCTGGTAATGGTTTTAAACTAGCCCTCTCAGCCAGATCAAAACGACTTGAGCGCGACAGGCCATATTTTCGCTGCACCCTGCTGTTGAATATCTCGACGTGATCCCGCACGAAGGCATTTAACTCTGACAGAGAAAAAAAAGTGCGACTCCGCACTTTTGGCCTGAGCCAACGCCAAAAAATGCCAAGGGCTCCTTCAATGACATTTTTGTCTTTGGGTTTGCCGGGACGTGCTGGGATCGGAGCAAGGCCAAAATGCTCGGCAAAACGTGCAAACTCACGGTTGATATCAGGATCGTACCAATCGGATCGAGTGATCATTACTTTAGCGTGGTCGAAAATAATCTGCCTTGGAACACCGCCGAAATACCGCAGGGCACATTCTGTGCCGTGAAACCAGTCTTCCTGTTTTTCTGTCTCCGTCGCTTCGAAATAGACCTTTTGGCTGTGGCACAGAACTGAGCCGTATAATTTGCACTGGATGAAGGCCTTGTTTTTCAAATCCGTGTAGCCGAGCCCCTCAGCGTCGCCCTTATAGTCGATCTCCATTTTCTCGCCTGGAGGGTGGTCCTTGTGGAAATCCAGATCGTAAGTCGGAAATCGTCGTTTCCACTCACGCCAGAAACTCACGTAAGGCAGGAGTTTCAAATCGGCGAGGTCGCTGGTTGCAATATTTTCCTCATGAAACCACTTCAGGCTGTTGCCCCTATGCAAACTGGTTCGGACCAGGTCCCAATCGACCAGAGCTGCCCAAGAGGCAGAGTAGATGGCCGCATCCGTACCGGATGCGGCGCTTTCCGCCACCAGGTAAGACTTGACCGTGTTCTTGGAGATGCCCAATGCACCCGCGATCTTTTTGACCCCAAGCCCCATGTCCTTTAGTCTTCTAATTTCCTTAATCATTCTCGGGCCTTTCTTCGCATTAGCCACGTTTCCTGCCTCCTGATGTGTTTTGAGACAACAGGAATAGCAAAACCATCGAAGTGGCGGACCGCCAAGACACTCACCCAAAACTCAACAGGGGTCAGTCTCCTGTGAAATCAGGGGGGTCAATTTGCGTGAAATCGGAGGGGTCAGTTTGGTGAAATCAGGGGGGTCAATTTAGGTGAAATCCGGCACTGAGCCAAAAAGCAAAATACAGAGTCATGTCCTATGAATCAGCCCTGTGGCACGGCGTTGCATACATCAAGAAAAAGCCGATTAGTACGAACTTGTTTGTCGAACTGGCGGAGATTATCAAGAACCATAAAGCTATGTTGTTTAACTTAGCAGCGGCTTTAGAGACGGCAAAAAGCACCAAGGAAAAGGTGCTGGCGACAAAATCGCTACTCGAAAAAACCAATTCGATTGCGCGGACTCGGCTGCCCAGCAGAGGAAGTTCGATTAGTTTTAATCGGTGCTAGTGCCAAATCCAGACTGTTGGTCGTCATCCATCTGTATGTCGAAGCAGAATCAATTCGAATATTTTCCTCCCGAAAGGCCACCAAGGCAGAACGTTGTCAATATGAGGAGGTATGAAGTGAGAAAGGAATATGATTTTTCCAAAGGCAAGCGCGGTGCCTACAACAGCAGGACAAAACGCCAAGTAACGACAAATCTCGATGAAGGCACAATCCTCTATTGCAAGGATTTGTCGATACACAGTCCCGTTGACTGGCTCATAACCCGCAAAAGGCCTATTTTGTGGCGGGATTTTGGCATGTTAAGCAAATTCAACTCAGGTTCTGGCTGCAACTTCCGAACAACAGAACATGGTCGCAAAAATTTATAAATTCCCATCATCACATATACCTCGACTACAGGAAGTTGAGAGAGATGCCCCAGTAAATTCAGCGATAGCCGCATCCGAAAAAAGACACGAGAAATTTCATATTTTCCTGAACCTTGCGATTCTCTTCACTGGACTTATCATCGCTTTTCATTATCTGGTCACGAAAATTCCGCCACATACGCTATACACAGAGATTCCGCAAACCATCGGTCCAGTCTATGCCTCGAAACTTGAGACAATTTGTGGCAAAGTAGTCTCAAATTTCACTTCAAGTGGCGACTTAGAGCGCTGCTTCGCCGATACAGAATCTACAGACGTTTCGCAGGCAAGCGTGTATAGACCGAGTTTGCCCGAACATGAGGCAAACAAGGATTCACTTTCACGACTTTACCTTGTTGAGCCTTTTGCTGGCCTTACTCGCAGAGACCGGATCGCCATTAATTTCACTGTTTCTCATGAACACTTACGGGCCGGCTCTGACGGGCGGGCGTCTTGGGCGCTTGTTTATTACCTCGACACGCCATCCCGAATCTGCATCGGCGCACGATGTGGCGGTATACTAGAAAGTGGTCTCGTTGCTTTTCCAATGGACACACTTGGCGGCGTAGAGACGCAAGGGCTGACTACCCTTAGAATATTGCCGGAACCGCTTTCGCCCGCTGATAGCGACACAATCGCGTGGCTAGAAAACAATTACCACGCAGACGTTCATGTTGGCACGTATTCCTCGGCCATCGCATCATTTTGGGACGCCCCACCGCACATGCCCAAAATTGCGAGAGGATTCTTTTTCGCAAAAAATGGCACTACCGGACTACATCAAGCTATCAGTCGGTATCAGGACGAGATCAGCAACTTCCTCACAGAGATAGTACTTGGACTAATTGCATTGATCGTCATTAGGATCACTAGTCACCATGCAATATGTAAGGGATTCGCGGCAAACTCTGCCTAGGTCCCGCCGTTATCGTCGACTTTTGCGAGGATCCTTTTTGAAGCCCCCTCCGGAACGATGCCCGCATCGACCAATTCGCTGGTCGCTATGGAGATTGCCTCCCGCGCCGTGAAGTTCCCTAAAGACATCTTGCGCGCCGCAAGCAGCTGCATCATGCGCCAGCAAATTATTTCTATGATTTCGTCTACGGCGTATGCAGAGCATGCCGAGCGGAATTCGATAGTCCCGTATCGAGATGGTCTTATATAAGAAACGTCCCTGACAGGGAAAAACGGATCTTTGGGAAATGCGCGGGTTGACGTGTTCATCGCCAAGACATAGTCTTCGATGCTGGTCGGCACAGGATCCGGGATACCCTTGAGCTTGTAACCGGATCCCATCGTTTTCTTCATAAATTCGGTCCGGACGCTCCTGACATCCCGTCCAGAAAAGCTCCTTGCTCGGCAGTAAATCTCCCCAACTTCCGCTTCGATTGCGAACAGCGACGGCCACAGGGACAAGGCAGACAAATCAAACGCGTTGAAGTGCACGTGTGTCGAGACCATATAAGCAGGAAACAGTGGATCAACAAAGGGATCAAAGGAGGAGCCTTCGGCGGCTTTCTGGGTAACCGACTGGGTGAATGCGCTCATCCTTTCCAGCTCAACGAGATCGACTTGCGGCGGTGGATGGGGGAGGCAGCTGATTTGCAGCCTCTTGAGTCCCGCTGCTGCAAGGGCGGCATCAACTTCCCCGAGGGTCTCTTCGACCAGCTCCCTCATTTGCGTGATTGATGGTCTTGGTGGGAGCGAAATCTCTAGGATATGCCAGGCAAAGTCCGGTTTGATAGCCACGTATCCCGCCCGTGTATCCTTGCTAATCCTTCCCGGCTGATCGTGGAGCTTGTGGTCTTTGTACCTGTTTCCAGAAGTCAGGTGACGGATGGTCTCAAAATATTCCTGTTTGTTCGCAAGTATGAAGTTTTTTTCATCACCGCGCGCGATGAAGTATTCGAGTTCGACGCCCATCGTCAATTCAGCAGGGTTATAATTCCAAAACGGGGCTTGCAAGCCGCCAAACCAATGAGCACGAAGGCGCTCCTCCGTCATAATCTGCGAATTCTCCTGAATCGCACTCACCTATTCCCCTATTCCTCTTGAACCCAAAACCCACGATTGATGATTCGGGTAACCTAGAGAATACATTAGAAAAATCTGCACAACGAACCAAATATGCCTCAAAGATTGGATAGTTATAGGTTGCATGATTTAGCAACCAAAACATCAAACAGATCGCCGAATTCTAGTGCTTCCGGCTTGGTCTCTTCCGCAAGCCACGAAGTTCATCGGTCTCCGGCGAGCTGCCGAGGAACTCACGATTCAGATGGTTGTCGATGGAGAAGAACGTAAATGGTTTCGGATTCCTAAGACCCTCAACGAAGGGCAGAGCATCCCCAGGTCTCGCGCACACAATGACAGCGGCATCATCAGTTCCGAAAGCAAGTCCGCTATCAACCAATACACTGAGGCCTGCCCTTATTTCATCTGCAGAAACGCTGGGAAGAATGACAATAAAAACGCTGTTCATCACGCCTGTTGCATTGAGTGCGTAGTAGCTCCGTAGGCGATATGCGAGGCCCCAAGGACGGCCAGACGATTGAAGTACAACAGTCCTGGCTTCGTGGTGGGCGCCAACTTTCGACAATTCCGCGTTTAAGCGGGGATGAGTCCCGTTCCAGCCAGAGAATCCCTCCGCCAAAGTGGCGTCGAAATGCGACAACGTGGCTCGACGGCTAACTGCGTCTTCGTCGTCGAGATTCCGTAAACTCACGGATCCGCTCTTATCGATGCCAACAATATTTTCAGAAATCGAGACTTGAAGGAGAGGGAATACGCGGTTTGATGGGTCGGCGAACAACTCAACTCCGAAGCTTCCGGCAGACTTAATGTTAGCGTGGTAAAGACCAGTCAAATATCTTGGGTTGAGTTTCGATGCCTGATAGAGCGACCTGCCGAGCAAGATCGTATTGGCGTATAGGTCACGAAAGCTCGGCCCATCACCGCCGATATGTGCCCCTTCCTGGAAGTACCACATGTCGTCCGTCAGACGTCCAACACTTAGGTGCCCGATGATCTTACCGTTAGCTGACGCAGCTACAACGCGGTGATAGAGAAGCGGGTTTTCCAGGATCATGGAAGAGGGAAGATAGCCGGAAGGAGCAAGACCGAAAAGTTTTCTTCGTTTGCCCTTTAAAAGACCAGATTCCGTGAAGAGATTTACGAGTTCGTCCACCTGGGAATGATGGAATCCATGCCCGATCTTGTGCCCCCGGAGAAAGCCAGCCCAACGTTGGAACGTCGAAGATTCATCGAGTGAGCTAATCCGCAGTCCGACGCAATCGGAAATTCTCCACATCACAGTGGCGGCTAGGTCGATCCCCTTAAGTGAAACGTGAATCCCTGGCATGAGCCAAGGAAGTCCATCCGCGACTGGGATCCGGCACTGAAATCCGGTCAAGGATACATCCGTCACGGGACAAGGAATGGACTCGCCGAGACTACTGTCGAGGGGAGCGATTACGAAACCGATCTGACTCAATGGGTGCCGCGACGTATGACGCAAGGGACCACTTCCCAAGACGTCAGATTGGGGGTCTCGCGGACCTAGGAGGACCTTGGCGCGACCGCTCTCCAATTGGAAGTCCTTCACGTCGAGAAGTGCCGTGAAAACGTCAGGACCCGAAGTATTGCCTCGAATCACGATTCTAACGGCCTCTCCGATCTTCAGTTCACTGTCGGTCGACGTGAGATTCAGTGCAATTGAGTTTTGACTCATGTCGAGTGGGGTCGCCATGACGACTGCGTGGGTGGTAAAAATCTCTGCATGTTCGATGTCAGGGCCAAATTTCCGCCGTTTGCGGCTACGGAGGTCGGTTATGGTGATCTGGCTTGGCAATGCACAGTTGCCTGCCGCATCCAAGACATCGATGCTGAAGCTGAGGCGCTGTCCGGCAAATAGCGCCGAGACGATATATGACCCCGGACTCAGACACTGGTCCCTGATTTTCAGAGTGGACGACTCGAACGGGACTTTGAATTCGGTCTCGATTCGAGCAGTTGAATACTTCTCGGTGTCCTTTTTCGCAAAAATTAGGAGGACACCCGCAGCGTCGATCTCGCCAAGTAGGCCAACAATGACTCTGAGTTTTTCAATAACTCGCTCGTCCTTCACGCGGCGCCCTTTGAATCTATAGATTTCGATACGTCGACATAGCCATATTGAATAGCTGTCTTGCCCAAACGTCCATCCGGCAATGCTTCGAAGCCGTCTCCGATCGATAGACCCGAGAAAATTGCGGGTAAATGCTCTGCAGCTGTCGCGGAAACGGCGAGCATCAACGGATGCCCGCGCAAGCGCAGAATTTTCATATTCCCTTCCATTTTGCAGACTTCATCGATTCCACTGCCGATTACGTCGATTTGTCCGAAGGTTTGGGTGCCGACCAGCCCTAAAAAGTAGCGCCCGTAATGCAAAATGGCCCGTGAGCCTTTACAACCGATGGCCTTTGCTACATGGTCGGCGTAGTGGACGACGTCGCGAAGGTCAGAGAGAAGCGTATTATTCTCGCTAATGGTGACGTTCGTACCATCCCAAGTCACGATTACGGCATCACCGATGGTCTTTCGGATCATTCCGCCGAGAACTTCTTGGCACTTCCGATTCACCGCGTCATAGAACTGGCCATAAGCCCTAGCTTTAGTCTCAGTGTCCTCGGAGAGGTCCGAACTTCCAGCCAAGTCGAATAGCAATAGAAACGAAATCCTCGGGCTGCCGATCGTTGTCGGTAGGTCGTTCGTTTTGGCAGCATCGAGAATCTTGCCACGGACCTCGTCATCGCCGATCAACCGACTTGCAAGCTGCCCCAAGGCGAGTACCGAAGTCTTCTGTGACATCACTTCGACGGCTGCGACGAACAAGGCCTCCGTAGCTTCGAGCACAGAGACGATTGCGGGGTCGGCAGCTCCGCTTCCTCTCGAGCTGATCAAAGTTATGACGAATGAGCGGTGCAATGTGTGGAGAGGCACAGCCACAACACTCATGGCCATCATTTTATTCATGATCTCAATTGTGCGTGGATGCATCCGGTCTGACAGTTCAAGGATGTCTTTGACGTAGCTACTTTTCTTGTCGCGAAAGGCGACAACAGTCGGGCCGTAAGCCGGCGCTGCATCGGCGGCGAGATTAAATGGATGTTCGACAAAGACTTTCCAGTGTCCTTGGGCGATACCGGCCTCAGCGACCGCCACGCCTTTGTCTCCGCGATGTTCATGAATCATTACGGACAGGCCGCTCACGGCTTGGACGCTACGAGCAAATCGAACAAGGAAGTCGTCAGCGCTGTCCGAGGCCGCGATTGCCTGATGGATCGAAGTCTGTAAGGCACGCGAGAGGGTCGCCATCGCATTGAGGTCCCTGACAATCAATTTGGACAGGGACTGCGATAGGCGTTCCGCAACCAAGTGGATCGTTTCCCGATCTTCCTGCATGAACATAACTGGATCAGCACCCTTGAGACGACGGATCAAGTTGTCGTCGAAGCGAGTTAGCATCATCGTGCCAACGATAGTCTGATTGACGCGTAGTGGCACTGCGCTGAAGAATTCAGACGCATTCAGCCCTGGATTTCCTGGTACCCGAACGCGTTCTGAGAACTCCTCAAAGGACTCGAACATCGCCTCGTCGCCATAAACGAGGCTTCGCAACGTCACAGCGCCGGGGATTTTGCCATCGTCGAAGACCTTTATTTCCTTGCTGGCAACGTCGTACGTCTGAGTAATCGGTCGTCCGAGAGGAAGACTGATGATAATGGTGACTCGGCCTGCGCCAGTGATGCTTGCCACATCGGGAAGGATCGTTTGCAATTGAGCGATACTGGCAATGGAGTCGTGTTTCGCGACAGTTGCGATTGTCTCTTGAATGTTGGTTAAGACAATGTCTCGTCGGAATCTGCGGTAGGCCAGGCCTGCCATAGAAATTGTTGCAAAGCCACCCAGCTGACCTGCGACGATGGTTAATGCTGAGAAGGACGTGACATTGTTAAAGTATGTAGGGGGCATATCAATGAAGTGAAATAGACCCATAATTTTTGCAGAGTCCAGCATAGCCAGCGACCAGATACCAGCCGCTACAAAGTGTCTTTTCCGCGCCAAGATGACACTTCCTGCCACAGTCAATGCGCATATTATCTGCGCCCAAGTGGCGCCTCCTCGGATCCAAGGCCATCCAAGGAGCGTCCCAAGCACAACTGCGGCAATGCAAAGCAAGGCCTTTGCAAACACATTTCCCGAACGCATCCATGGGATCTGAGATGCAAGAGGCAAAATAAGTGCTTGTAAGACGGAAATTCGAAGAAGCTTATTCCGCATATCTCCTTCAGGAAGCAGCGAATCAAGAATTCCCAAACTGATAAAGGCCGACAGAGCTGCAAATACTGAAGCAACGGCGAACATATGTAGCGCCTGCCGAGACTTTCCACGCCCCGAGACATTTGATGCCCCGCCGATATACGCCGACGCAAACATGATGCAAGTGATGAACGCCAATACCAGGCCTGAGATCATGGAAATTGTGGGGCCGATGTCTGGAATACCTAAGACACCTTCGTGATTGGTCGTACGGGGCAGAATGCCGATGAAGTAGCCCATCTTGATCGACTTGTACTTCGTCGCCCGGAGGTCATAGCGTTTGCCCGGCTGGAGCTCATAGACTCGTAACCTAGCCCAACTATCAACCGAGGTGCCACGGACTGTCGATGTCGGCACCAACGTCCGGCCAGACTGCAGGTCGGTGACGGTATGCGTCCGTAACAAGTGGCCAATAAGCAAGAATCTCGCATCTGCCGTAAAGGTCCATGCAGCGGTACAGTTTAACTCATCGCAAGTTTCGCCGGCGCTTTCCAGGAAAAGTGGCTTCGCGTCGATCTGGTTCAAACGCGCCCAATAGATGAAGCCTTGCCCCAGGTAGAGGAAGGAGAGGGTCGCCAGGACGGTCAACACCAAGCGCTTTGTGTTGCCTTTAGATGAGGTGATCATGGCTCGCGCCCTTTGGCTGAACGAGCATCCACGAGTTTCACCCAAATGACCGTTGCAATGCCCGCGCGGATGTTCACAATTGCGTCGAAGCATGTGACTTCGAATCCGATGGCTTGGTCGTTTGGATCGTAGTCCCAGAACGAGACTTGTTGTACCCCAAACCAATCAGCATGCAGACGTGCTAGCGTCATTGTTTCGGATTCGCAATTTTCTTGATTTACGATCACCCTATCCTCTATAGACCTTTGGCCTCGATAGAAGATTCGGGAGTTACCTTGGAAACATTAGGAAATTCGTCAGTGTATCCAAAATTATCACATAAAAACGCGCAGATAGCGTAGCTGCAATCTCCATTGATAGTCCCCTCGTTTATCAATCAACCAAATATTGACGACCTTGGTGGGCAAATTCGCAATCGTGGATTTCTCCGGTACCGGCGAAATTTCGCTTGTGTATTGGAAAGTGTTTATTGAACAAAAGCGCAAGGAAGTTATGACAGAAATCCCCCGCACCTCGACTCAGTCCATTGATCGCTTCATGCCTTGAAACTTTCCCAGCCGCCATTTGAACTGAATTTCAAAAAACTGCCGAATTTTGACGGCAGTGGTGGGCAATTCTGCCACTGCGGAATCATGCAGTGGCAGAGAGATTTCGCGCGCGAATTGGAAAGTGTCTATTGAACGATGGAGCAGGGAAGGATTTGCCGAGTGATCTATGTTTTTCGTGGTGCGATTACGATACATCCTATGAAAAGGGCGGTGATTCGCCTACCGACTATCTTAAAAAAATAGTCTCAATTGCTCGCGATACCGGTAGAACCAGCACGTCATCGATCTGTTTGGCGGCTTGGCCTGAGTAAATGACCAACTTCCGATGTGGCTTCCTGTAATAGTCGGCAAAGCTAGTAAACCCACTAAAATCACTCTTCCCCACGTTTCTTCCGGCCTTGCACTCAATAGCCCAAATGTCACCGTTGCTGTGTTCGAGAATCAAATCGAGCTCAGCTCCATGCTCAGTTCTATAAGTCGAAAGTCTTACCTGCTGATCGTGGGCGCGCGCCGTGTGATAAATCTGTGTAAACACAAGATGCTCAAACAAAGTTCCAAGTCGGTCTTCAGACACGATAAAATTGCCGAGGATCCCGTTTAAAACCCCATTGTCGAAAAAAAAGTAGCGTGGGTGCTGAATTAGCCTTTTTCGGTCGGATTTTGCGAAAGCATCGCACCGCATCGCGATAAGCGTATCTTCCAAAATTTCAAAAAATCTTATGGCAGAAGCCCGCTTTATCTGCGCATCGCTAGCTAGCTTGCTCATGTCGAGGTATTGACCTGCTCCTGCGGCACAAAGGCGTAAAAAACGCGCGAATCCTTCCAGATCCCTCGTCAATGCTTCTGCCTGGATTTCCTCTTTGAGATAGGTGGCTGCATAACTTGATAGAATCTTTTCTCGATCGAAAAGATTTTGCTCGGTCACAATTCCTGGAAGCGTGCCAATCGCTAACGCGGACTTCAAATCAAATTCATCACCGAGTTCGCAACTGAGGAAGGGCCCCAGCTCAAGGCTGATGACCCGCCCGGGCAACAAATTGGCTTTTCCTCGTTTTAACTTCCTCGCACTTGATCCAGTCAGAAAAAAACGAAGGCGTTTTTTCCCTTCGTCGATCAAGACTTGAATCGTATTGAGAACACTTGGCAGGCGCTGCACTTCATCGATAAAAATGGTGCGCGGTTTACCAATTGCCAACCTTGATTCAAGAGCCAAGGGGTCAGACGCAAACTCGAGAAAAGTGGCCTCATGCGCCAAATTGATGGCTAAATCAGGTTCTAATGAATTGATAAGGGTGGATTTTCCGGTCTGGCGCGGCCCCAAAAGAAGCAAGCTCTTGGATGATTTCTTAATAATATCGGCTATTTTTCTATTTTTGAACATATGTGGACATTATACCGCGTATTTTGTCCGCGTCAAGTGACATCAAGTGAGCCACGTCATCTTGGGAATGCTGCTAAGCCTCTTTTTGCGCTGAGTCGGTGATGCGGAGACGTTTCGTAAACCGCATAAACCGACCACAAGAATAAGTCGAAGTTCAATACCCTCATTTCCTGGCACGCTGAGATCCTGGAATACTTTCGGACCCCGCTAAAAAGCGAGCGCGTCGAGGGCATCAACGGGAAGGCAAATCTATTAACATGGAGGCTTACGGGTATAGGTCTTTTCTGGATTTGGTAGCGGGGACAGTATACGTACCAGAACCTTAGGGTCGCTCCGCAACGATTTTCGGTAGTTACACTCCCAACCTGACACAACCCGAAAGCCTTCAGCCTCAATGGATGCGCCGCGCACTGGGTGCCGCCATTAATAAGTATCGGCGTTTCTTTGGATTTGGAGATTTAAATCGTTATGAAAAAACTTCCCCGAAAGAAGGGAAGTTCGACCATGGCCATGCCACGAGAAAAAACCTGATTAAGTACGATTGAATTATATTATAATTATGATATAATTATTCGCTTAAATGCTTTTTGTCGGAGCGACAATGCTGAATTTGAATGGGATCTATCAAAGGCAAAAACGAACCATAGGAAACACGGCATTTCATTCAAAGAGGCCACGTCCTGTTTCTACGATCCCATGCATATATTGATTTCCGGTCCAGACAGTTCGACAAATGAAGATCGTTTAATTTTGATCGGCATTAGCGGCAAATCCAAAGTACTAGTCGTTGTCCATCTCGATGTTGGAGGGGAAGCCATTCGAATCATATCGGCAAGGAAAGCCACCAAGATAGAACGTCATCAATATGAGGAGGTGTGAAGTGAGAAAGGAATATGATTTTTCCAAAGGCAAGCGCGGTGCCTACAATAGCAAAACAAAACGCCAAGTGACGATAAATCTCGATGAAGGCACGATCGCTTATTTTAAGGCTTTGGCTGAGGAGACAGGTATTTCATATCAGAATTTGATTAACCTATACCTCCGCGACTGCGCGACGCAGGAAAAGAAACCCTCGATCAATTGGCAAAAGACAGGAAGTTAGCGTTGGGGAGTTGGTGTGAGTTTCTATGGTTCAGTATTGCGAGTGTTTTAAATTCACGGAAAAGTGGGCGGGGTAGTTAAGGAGTGGGTATTTTCTCGCAAAATAGTCCGGCATGATCGCGTACACCTGAAGTAGATTCGTTTCAGAACCGCAGCTGCCACCGAGACCGGTAGACGATCTCGGCGGCCGCCCCCGCTCCGGCCCTCGCATCTAAAAAACCGCGCCACGTCCAGAGCGGCGCTTTCCTTTGAACCAAATCCGCAAAAAACGAGCAAGGCTAGGAGGACTAAGCCGAGGCCGAAGGAGTTTACTCAAACGTAAATGACTGAGGCCGAGAGCGACGTCCGAC